>Ga0163155_10002624_pt1 | contig 19847 bp, 14 predicted proteins | sample OliLakLV19SP4G1_FD_148611 | JGI IMG/M metagenome (GOLD analysis project Ga0163155, IMG submission 148611) | Freshwater microbial mat bacterial communities from Lake Vanda, McMurdo Dry Valleys, Antarctica - Oligotrophic Lake LV.19.SP4.G1 | ecosystem: Environmental > Aquatic > Freshwater > Lake >... | reverse complement strand
GTGTGGAAGATGAGAGCATCTTTAGCGTCGCGGACAGCCTGAAGTCGGAACTCAACGGGGTGCGATGAGTTTTACCTTTGGAAAGTAGGCGCGGTAGCGCAGCGGATCGCGGGTGAGGAGGGTGTGGCCTTCGGCCTCGGCGTGGGCACCGATGAAGAAATCCGGCAGTGGTGATGTGCGGGTGCCACCCGCCTTGCGATAGGCGGCGAAGGCACGGGCGGCGGGGAAGGCGGCGGAATACGGCAGGGCAAGCCGTTTGAAATCGGTAGGCGGGACTAAGTGCAGATTGAGGTCGCGCTCGTTCCGGTAGCAGGGCGCCAGTTCGGCGTAGATCACGGGGTTGATGGCGGCCTGCCGGGCGTTGATGAGGGGCGCAAGCTGGGCGCTGGACCAGGCAAGCCACTGCGGGTCACGCGTGGCGATGTCGAGAAGCACATTGGTATCCACGAGGACCATGCGTCAGTCCTCTCCGCGGGTCGTGGCCATGATCTGATCAGTGGTCAGTTTCGTGGTGGCGGAACCAACGGCTTTGGTCAGCCACGCGTCGAAGGCCGTCGCAGCGCGTCGGCTGCGCTTGCGCGGTTTCACTTGAAGGGCATCCTCCCCCGCCACGAACTCTACTTCGGTGCCGGGATGCAGCCCAAAGCGCTCCCGCAATGCCTGGGGGATAGTAATCTGACCTTTGACGGTGACATTCATGTGCAAGTTTTACCACACACAGTATTACCCGGCAAGTTGCTTTTGCCCGCGCGCATCTTGATAGAGCCGCCATTAACCCGTTGTGATTACGAACTCACCGCGCTTCGCGATCAAGGCACCGAGTATTCCCGCGGCCCCCCAACGGCACCCCGAAACGCCACGCCCCTTGGCGCCTAGCTATGTTAGAATGCCGGAATGGCGCAGCCGGCCCCTTACCATAGCTACACGTACCGCGAGTACCTTGCACTAGAGGCGGGATCGAACGTGAAGCATGAATTGGGATTGCCGCGATGAGGCGGATGATGAGGTCGCGGGGCTCAAGCAGGATAGCGCGGGTGCCGTCTTTCCAGACGCTCTTGAGAGTGAGCTCGAGCTTGCCATCGGGGCAGAGTTCCAGGCGGTCCTGAGCAAGCGGGGGGCGCGTGATATACCTGCAGAGGCGCTCGATTTGTCGTCTGTCGCGGCCGTCGACGCATTGGCGAGCGTGGAGGTTAACGCCGCGGTTCCTCGCACGCAGGAGCTGCCTTCCGATGAAAAAGGTCTACTCAGCCCCGTTTTCGGGCGCGACTCCGCCACACAGTCACGCGAGAAGGGCACCTGACTGGGGGGGCGGGCCCGGTCCTCGCCCCGCGCCCGACGGTGGGGCAGGAGGCGCCGTGCGGTAGTTGAAGTGGCCTTTTGAGCTCCGCATTGGGTCGGGTTGACCGCCCCAACGGCGCGGCCGTGCTCTCACGGTGCCAACAGCGCCACCACGAGTGAGGACGCCAGCAACAGGAGGATGATCGGCAGCCACAGGCGACGCTCGGCCTTGCTCGGTGTGATCGTGTTGAGGATCGAGCCGAGCACCAGGTACGCGATGGGAAACCAGACGGCGGTGCGTGCGACGTTGTGCAGCTCGTGGAACGCGAGCTGCGCGCGCGCGAGCACGATCAACGCAAAGGCGCCAAGCAACGCCGCCGAGATCGCAGCGACGGGACGCACGCGCGGCGGGAGCGCGCCCGTGTACTTGCCGCCGAGCGTCAGGTGGCCCCATGGCGCTCCGAACAACAGCGCCACCTGAAACGCGATCGCAACGACCGACAATACGGCGAAGATCCCAGCAGCGATTGTGGGCGAAAACGACATTCCGCCCAGTTTAGCGGACGCGCGGCACGATCCGCAAATGTGCAGAGTGCACCCAAATCAAGGCAGGACAGCTCGTGTGCCTCCTCCAGGCTGCGTGGGGGTGATGGCTGATTTCCTCTGTGGTATGGAGGCAGAAGCTCTCCACCCTGGAAAATGCCTCACAATCTCGACCTCATCTACACGCTGACCGGCGGTCTGCTTGCGGCGCTGATCTTTGGGTTCATCACGCAGCGGCTCAAGTTATCGCCGATTGTCGGCTACATGCTCGGCGGCGTGGCGATTGGTCCGTTTACGCCCGGCTTTGTCGCCCAGGCGCAGATCGCCGAGCAGCTCGCGGAACTCGGCGTCATCCTCCTGATGTTCGGCGTCGGTCTACACTTTCACGTCAAGGAATTGCTCGCAGTGCGGCGCGTCGCGCTTCCGGGTGCAGTCGTTCAGATCGCCGTGGCGACCGGCCTGGGCGTGCTGATTACGCGCTCCGCTGGCTGGACGCTGACGGCGGGGGTTGTCTTTGGGCTGGCCGTCGCTGTCGCGAGCACGGTCGTGCTGCTGCGCGTGCTCGCCGATCATGACGCGTTGCACACGCCCTCTGGACATGTGGCGGTAGGTTGGCTCTTGGTCGAGGACATCTTCATTGTGCTCGTGCTTGTCATGCTGCCGATTCTGGTGGCCGACAAAACCGAAGGCGATTCGCTCGGTATCTTGGCGTCCCTTGGACTTGCGCTGCTGAAGATTGCGGCGCTCGTGGTCTTCACCATGGTCGTCGCCAAGCGGGCCATTCCGCAGCTGCTGGCGTACGTCGCCAAGACCCGTTCGCGCGAGCTGTTCACGTTGACGGTGCTCGCCCTAGCGCTCGGACTCGCCGTCGGCTCGGCGACGCTGTTCGGTGCTTCGATGGCGCTCGGTGCGTTCTTGGCAGGCATGGTCGTCGGGCAATCGGAGTTCAGCACGCGCGCCGCGTCGGAAGCTTTGCCGATGCGCGACGCGTTCTCTGTTTTGTTCTTCGTCGCAATGGGGATGCTCTTTGACCCCAGTCAATTCTTGCCTCAGGCCCCACTGATCGCCGCGACGCTCGCGTTGATCCTGATCGGCAAGCCATTGGCGGCGCTCGCGGTGGTGCTAGTACTTCGCTACCCGCCAAAGACTGCCGTTTCGGTGGCAATAGCCCTCGCACAGATCGGCGAGTTTTCGTTCATCGTGGCGGCCCTTGGACGTCAGTTGGACGTCTTGCCTTTGGAAGCGATGCAGGTCATGGTCGCAGCTTCGCTGATCTCTATTACTCTGAACCCATTGCTCTACAAGCTCACGGAACCCACGGCGCGCTGGCTGTCGCGTTACGTCGGCCGGAATAACGTCGACGAAGCACAGCCCGCTTCGGAGGCCGAAGACAGCTCGCATCGCGCGGTCGTGGTCGGCTATGGCCCCGTAGGCAAGCTCGTCGTCACCTTGCTCGTAGAGAATGGCCTCAAGCCCACGGTGGTGGAGCTCAACCACGAAACCGCCGCACGTCTGCGAAGCGAAGGGATTTCCGTCGTTTATGGCGACGCTTCACAGTCCGAGATCCTCGAGCGAGCGGGTGTCCGCAGCAGTGGTAGCCTAGTGTTCACAGCACTCGGCTCGCCGGATGCCGTGATTCGCACCGCGAAAGATCTCAACCCGCAGATTCGCATCCTGACGCGCACCACGTACCTGGCTGAGGCGCGCGCGTTGCGCGAGGCCGGCGCACATGTGGTGGTTGCAGCCGAAGCGGAGGTCGCGCTCGGCATGACAGTGCGCGTGCTTGAAGAGCTCGGAGCCACCGCGGACCAGCTGGATCGGGCTCGGGATCGCGTCCGCCAAGAGCTCGTAGAGTCGGGGGCCTCGTGACGATCCTTCCCTGGCTCGTCATCGTTCTGCTGGTCGCCGTCAATGCCCTCTACGTTGCCGCTGAGTTTGCGGCGGTGGCCGTTCAGAGAAGCCAGCTGGCGCCGCTGGCGCGGGCTGGGAATCGTCGCGCCGCCGGACTGCTGGGTGTACTTGAGGACGGCGCGCAGCTCGACCGTTACATCGCGGCTTGCCAGATCGGGATCACGCTTTCGAGCTTGGTCGCGGGGGCGTACGGACAGGCCACCATTGCCCTGGAGCTAAGCCCGTTGCTTGAGCGCGCGTTCGGGCTCGCCGCCCCTTCGGCTGAATCCACCGCCTTCGTCGTGGTTCTGCTGGTCCTGACGGCGCTTCAAGTCGTGCTCGGAGAGCTCGTTCCCAAGTCGCTCGCCCTGCAGTTCCCAGAGCGTACGGCGCTCTTGACCTATCCTCCGACACGCTGGTCCGTGTCGCTCTATCGCGGGTTCATCTGGCTGCTCAACGGCAGCGGGTTCCTGCTGCTAAAACCGTTTGGGGTCAGGCCTGGCGGACACCAGCACGTGCACTCGCCCGAGGAGATCGAGTTCCTGCTGGCGGAATCGCATCGCGGAGGCACATTGAGTCCTGGCGCACACCGGCGGCTCCGCCGAGGGTTACAGCTGTCCTCGCGCACAGTTTTGCAGATGATGACGCCGCGTCGCGAGATCTACGCCATCGAGGCGTCGACACCTCCCGCGGAAATTCTTCAACGAATCCTTGTGAGCCCCTTTGGCCGTTTGCCGGTGTATCGAGAATCGCTCGACCACATTCTCGGCGCGGTCAGCACGAAGGACGTCGTAGGGCTGTTCGCATCAGGCGGCGAAGTGCCACCGCTCGCGAAGCTGCTCCGGCCGATCCCGTTCGTCCCCGGGAGCCTGCCCGCCCATCGCTTCGTTCGCTTCCTCCAAGAACACCATAGCTCGAAGGCCATCGTGGTGGACGAGTTCGGGGGCGTGCAGGGCATCATCAGCATTGAGGACCTGCTCGGAGATCTCTTTGGAGAGCTAGGGGACGAGCTCAAGCAACCAGAACCCGGTGCCGAACCGCTCCCCGATGGGAGCATACGTCTACCAGGATCCATGGGGCTCCTGGAAGCTGAGCCGTGGCTCTCTAAGCGATGGGAGGGCACGGCTTCCACGGTCGGGGGGCACATCGTTGCCCACCTGCGACGGTTGCCCAAGGAAGGGGAGCGCTTGGAGGTCGACGGCGTTCAGGTGACAGTGGGCGAGATGAGCCCAACGGGCGTGCGCTGGATTGTCGTAGCGCCGAGACCCAGCGACGACGCATCGGCCGGCAACCTGCCGGAAAGCGAGCAGGTGAGCTGACATGCTGGCCGCCTTCGTCATCCTCGCGCTGGTCCTCCTCAATGGCCTCTTCGTTGCCGCAGAGTTCGCGATCATCGGTGTCCCTCGCGCGGCTATCGAGCGTCGTGCTTCACGCGGGAGCCGGCTGGCGAAGCTCGTGCTCAAGATGCTGCGGGATCCAAGGAAGCAAGACGGTTATATCGCCACGGCACAGCTCGGAATTACATTCTCCAGCCTGGGCCTCGGCATGTACGGAGAGCATCACCTCGCCGAGGCGCTCGTCGCGCCGCTCGCTCAGCTCGGTATCGAGTCGTTGCTGTCCGTACATTTGGCGGCAAGTGTTCTCGCGGTCGCCGCGCTCACCTACCTGCACATCGTGCTTGGGGAAATGGTCCCGAAGACGCTCGCGCTGCAACATGCCGAGGCCACCGCATTGTGGGTCAGCACCCCGATGCGCTGGGTAAAAATCGCCCTGTGGCCGCTCGTGGTGGGCCTCAACACGCTTGGTGTTGGCGTCTTGCGTCTCGCCGGCATTCGGCGGGATTTGGCAGTCAAGCCTCCGAGCGCCGAGACACTCCGCTTCGTCGTGCACGAGAGCGTCGCCAGCGGGGAGATCGAGGCCGAGGCAGGTCAGGTGCTCGGAGAGCTGTTCGCGTTTGGTGAGCTTACGGCGGGAGAGGTCATGACGCCGAGAGTCCGAGTCGTTGGGATGCGCCGAGGCGCCTCGGTTGATGAGATCCGTGGGGCGGTGCGAAGCGCCCGCCATGCACGCTATCCGGTCTACGAGGGGACGCTGGATCAGATCATTGGCATCGTGCTCATCCGCGATCTGCTGGGGCATTTGACTGAGGGGCACGCGCTCTCGGATGACGTCGTTCGCGCCGTGCCCTTCGCACCCGAGACCGCGAAGCTGGATGCGGTGCTCACTCGGATGCGGCGAGACAAGACACAGCTCTTGGTCGTCATGGACGAGCACGGAGGAACCGCGGGCATTGTGACCGTAGAGGATCTCTTCGAGCAGGTCGTCGGCGAGATCTCCGAGGAGCCCGCTTCACCCCAGCCGGCCTATGAAGCCGAGGGCGAGCTCCGGGCGCTGGGCATGGCTCGACTCGGCCAGGTCGGCGACCAGCTCGGCCTCGAACTCGCGCATCCTGACGTGGATACTGTCAGCGGGCTCGTATTGACGCTGCTTGATCGCCCGCCTGAGGTCGGCGACCTCGTGCACTGGCGGGGCGTCGAGTTTCACGTGCGTGCCGTCCGGGGCCGCGGGGTACAGGAGTGCGCGCTCGTGGTGATGCCCGGTGTTGTCAGAGCGCGGACGAACCCGAGTTCTCCTCCGTCCGGTTAGCAGCATCTCCGCGTTCTCAGTCGGGCTGTTCCTTTCACTCCCGTCTAACGCCGGATCGCGGTCGAGCTGAGCGCTCCAGAATATGTTCGAGCATCGGTGAACCAACTACGTATCGATGCGGCTGCCACTTTTTGAGAATCGGTTCTTGCTTCAGAACCCTCTCTACTATCAGCCGCGCTTCGACGAATTCAGCGACTTCCGGCTGCTTGAAGAACTCGAGGCGCTCGCGAAGGTCACGGAGGTGTTTGCCTTCGGCGCGACGCTAGGCGTCCCGATTCGCGATTCGGGCGTGAGGTGGCCGCATGCCGGCTCGCAGCACCTGTGAGGTCACGACAAACGCGCAGCGCCCACGCTCTGCAAAATATTGCGGAGCTCGTTAAGCGCGACGGGCTTCACGAGGTGATGATCGAAACCTGCCTCTTGCGTCCGCAGGCGGTCCTCTTGTCCGCCCCAGCCGGTCAACGCGACCATCACCGGCCTAAAACTGATCAAAAGCCTCCTGACACGCCGGCAGACTTCCACGCCATCCATGCCGGGAAGTCCTATGTCGCACAGGACAACGTCCGGTCGAGTCTGTTGCACGAGCTCGATACCGTCGGGCCCACTCCGCGCGACGCCGACTTTGTGGCCCTGGGCCTCGAGCCACGAAGCGAGGGTGTCCGCAACGTCCTCGTTGTCCTCGATGACGAGGATGTCGAGGGGCGCCGTCACGTCCGAGCGACACACGGTACGGTCGGGATCGTGCGAGACCTTCTCTTGCGGTTCGTCCGCCCCGGGCAACGACAGCGTGAACGTACTCCCGCGATCCGCGCCGGAGCTCGACGCGGTAAGAGCACCGCCGTGCATCTCCGCGAGCCGTCGCGCGAACGCCAAGCCGATTCCCAAGCCGGTATCCGAGCCGGGTACCGAGCGATCGATTCGGGAGAACATATCGAAGACGTGGACGATCAGGTCGGGAGGGATGCCCATTCCGGAATCAATGATCCGAACGATCGCATTGCCGCTCTCATGCGCCAGCTCCACCCGGATCTCGCCGCCCGCTGGCGTGTACTTCGCCGCATTGTGGAGAAGATTTCCGAGGATCTGGGAGACGCGCGTCGGGTCCACGAAGCCGAATATGGATCGACCTGCGTCGACCGAGACGTGCTGGCGGCGTTGGTCGAAGAAGGGGCGGCAGGTCTCGATCGAGGCATCAATGATCGCTGCGATGTCTGCACGCTCCTTCTTCAGCTCGAGTACACCGCGACTGATCCTGGACACGTCGAGGAGGTCGTCGATGAGACGGACCATGTGATCCAGCTGCCGGTTCATCGCGCCGAGCGAGCGGTCAATGACGGGCGACGCGAACTGCATGTGGAGAAGGAGGTCGAGCCCCGTACGCAAGGGGACGAGCGGGTTGCGGAGCTCGTGCCCCAAGGTGGCGAGAAACTCATCCTTTCGGCGACCGGCGATCTGGAGCGCATGCTCGGATTCTTCGAGCTTCGCCGTTCGCTCTTGCACGCGCTCTTCCAGTTTTTCATTCAGGTCGACGAGCGCCCGTGTCTTTCTGAACAGATCCGCGAAGACCGCGATCTTGTGGCGCAAAATCTGAGGGTTGACCGGCTTGGTCAGGTAGTCGACCGCGCCCGCGCCATAGCCCGCGATCACGTCCTGGTCGTCGAGCATGTGAGCCGTGAGGAACACGATTGGTATCTGCCGAAACTTCTTGCTGCCCTTGATGAGCTGCGCGAGCTCGAAGCCGCTCACGCCGGGCATCTTGATGTCGAGGACGATGGCCGCGACGTCGTGGTGGAGGAGTAGGCGCAACGCCTGGTCCGCGTCCTCGGCGCGAAGAAGCCGGTAGCCTGGTTCAGCGAGGATCGCCTCGAGCGCGTCGAGATTCCTCGCCTCGTCGTCGACGAGCAGAATGTCGATCGGCTCCTGCATTTAGCGATACAACCATATTCGGAGTAGCGAAAGCAGCTCGTCCGTGTTGACAGGCTTGGCGATGTAGTCCGATGCGCCCGCCTCAAGGCACTTCTCACGATCACCCTTCATCGCCTTCGCCGTGAGCGCAACGATGGGCAAGGCGCGAAGCGTTGCATTTTGGCGGATCTCGCGCATCGTGTCGTAGCCGTCCATTTCGGGCATCATGATATCCATCAGGACGACGCTCAGGTCGGGCGTGTTCCGAATCAGGTTGATCGCCTGGCGCCCGTTCGTCGCACTCAAGACCTCCATCTCCTGGTTCTCGAGGACTGTCGTGAGCGCAAAGATGTTTCGAACGTCATCGTCAACGACCAGAACCTTGCGGCCGCGCAAGGCTTCGTTCGAGTCGTGCAAGCGCTCGATCATCCGGCGTTTATCCTCGGGAAGATCGGACATGACCCGATGGAGGAACAGCGAAGTCTCGTCGAGAAGACGTTCGGGTGACTGCACGTCCTTGAGCACGATGCTCTTCGCGACCGTATGCAGGAGCGCTTCCTCGGCGGATGTCAGTTCCTTCCCCGTGAAGACGACGATCGGCAGGTCTTGCAGCGATTGCTGCGCTTGCAGGCGCTCAAGCAGCTCGAACCCGCTCATATCGGGCAACCGTAGATCAACGACGCAACACTCGAACGAATGTTCGCGAAGCGTGTCGAGTGCCGCGGCGCCCGTCCCGACCGCAGTGATCTCGATGTCGTCGTGCCCCAGGAGCTCGACGATACTCGCTCGCTCGATGTCATTATCCTCGACGACCAGGAGCCGCTTGGTGTGGGGCGTGGCGTGGGTCTTGAGCTTGTCGATCGCCCTCTCTAGATCGTGCGTGGTTGCGGGCTTCACGAGGTACGAGAACGCACCGTGAGACAGACCGTGCTGGCGCTCCTCCTCGACGGAAATCATCTGGACCGGAATGTGCCGCGCGAGCGGATCGAGCTTTAGGTTGTTCAGGACCGTCCAGCCGAGCATGTCGGGCAGGAAGACATCGAGCGTGATCGCGGTCGGCCTGTACTCTCGCACCAGCGAAAGGGCTTGTTGGCCGCGATTGGCAACGAGGCCTTTGAAGCCCCTGTCACGTGCGATGCTGAGCAGGATCCGCGCGTAGTGCGGATCATCTTCGACGATCAGGAGCACCGAGTCGCCTTCCCTGATGTCGTGACGATCATCGGGGACCGTCTCTTCTGCCTTAGTGACCCCGAATAGCTGGACCGGCGACGATGTGCGCGGCGCAGGGCGGCTCGGCAGCGAGACTTGCGGTGCTGGACTCATGAAGGTGAGTGGCAAGTACAGCGTGAACGTGCTGCCGCTTCCCGGATTGCTCACCAGCCGGATCCCACCGCCGAGCAAGTGCGAGAGTTCGCGGCTGATCGCGAGACCGAGCCCCGTGCCGCCGTACTTTCGGCTCGTGCCGGCGTCGGCCTGCTGGAAGGCCTCAAAAATGAGCTTTTGCTTCTCGGGCGCGATACCGATGCCCGTGTCCGTGACGATGAAGGCGATCGCCGAATTCGCGGTCCTGAGCACCGGGTGATCGGGATTCCAGCCCGAGGTCACTTGGCGGATGGTCATCGAGACGTGACCCTGCGGCGTGAACTTGAACGCGTTAGAAAGCAGGTTTTTCAGGATCTGCTGGAGCCGCTTCGGATCGCAGACGAATGCGCCCGGCAAGGCAGAATCGAGATCGACGTTGAAGGCAAGACCCCTGGTCTCCGCGATGTGGCGGAACGTCCGCTGAACCGTGTCGCGAATCGAGACGAACGTGATCTCCTCGGGCTCGACGGTGACCGTGCCTGACTCGATCTTCGAGAGATCGAGGATGTCGTTGATCAGCGTCAACAGATCCGTACCCGCCGAGTGAATGGTCTTGGCGAAGTCGATCTGTTTCGGCAGTAGGTTGCCGCCGACGTTCTCGGCGAGCTGCTGGCCGAGGATCAAGATGGAATTCAGCGGTGTCCGGAGCTCGTGGGACATGTTCGCGAGGAACTCGGACTTGTACTTGTTGGTGAGGGCAAGCTCCGTGGCCTTCTCTTCGAGCGCGTGTCGAGCCTGTTCGACCTCCTTGTTCTTCCGCTCGACCTCGTAGTTTTGGTCGGAGAGCTGCTTCGCTTTCGACGCGAGCTGCTCGTTGGTTTGCTGGAGCTCGCTCTGTCGCGTCTGAAGCTCCGCGGTGAGCTGCTGTGACTGGAGGAGCAGGTTCTCGGTGCGCATCGTCGCTTCAATCGTGTTGAGAACGACGCCGATCGACTGCGTGAGCTGCTCGAGGAACGCGAGGTGAGTGCTGGTGAACGGCCGGAGGGCAGCGAGCTCGATCACCGCCATCGTTTCGCCTTCGAAGAGGACCGGCAAGACGAGGACGCTCTTCGCCGGTGCTTCGCCCAGGCTCGACTGGATCTGCGTGTACTCGGGAGGAATATCGTTGAGAACAATGCGCAATTGCTCCACCGCGGCTTGGCCGACGAGCCCGATACCCAGCTGGATGCGCTCCGGCTGATCCGGCCGCTGCGCGTAGCCCGCGAGGAGCCGAAGGCTCTTCGGTCGTATCGCGCCGACCTCGCCGACCTCGCCGACCTCACCGGGATCGGTCCGTTCCATCTGGTAGATCGTGCCATGCTGCGCGTCCACGAGGGGCGACAGCTCCGAAAGGAGCGTCCTTCCGACGGTGACGAGGTCGCGCTGTCCCTGGAGCATGCCCGTGAACTTCGCGATGTTCGTTTTGAGCCAGTCCTGCTCCTGGTTGCGGTCGGTCGTCGCCCGCAGGTTGTCGATCATGGTGTTGATGTTGTTCTTGAGCTCTGTCACCTCGCCACGAGTCTCGACCTGGATCGAGCGCGTGAGATCGCCTCTCGTCACGGCGATGGCGACGTCGGCGATCGCGCGCACCTGGTTGGTCAGATTGGCCGCGAGCAGGTTGACGTTGCCGGTCAGATCCTTCCACGTCCCTGCCGCACCTGGCACGTTCGCTTGACCTCCGAGCCGACCATCAACCCCGACTTCGCGCGCCACGTTCGTGACTTGCTCGGCGAACGTCGCGAGCGTGTGGGTCATGTTGTTGATCGTGTCGGCAAGTGCGGCAACCTCGCCCTTCGCTTCCACCGTCAACTTCTGGCGGAGGTCACCGTCCGCCACGGCGGTGACAACCCTAACGATACCGCGGACTTGGTTCGTGAGGTTTGCGGCCATCACATTCACCGAGTCGGTGAGATCCTTCCACGTGCCGGCGACGCCGGGTACGTCGGCTTGGCCACCGAGCTTGCCCTCTGTACCGACCTCGCGCGCCACGCGCGTTACCTCGGATGCGAACGAGCGAAGCTGATCGACCATCGTATTGATCGTGTTCTTCAGCTCAAGGATCTCACCCTTGACGTCGGCGGTGATCTTGCGCGAGAGGTCGCCGCGCGCGACCGCCGTGGTCACCTCGGCGATGTTGCGGACCTGCGCCGTGAGGTTGGCGCCCATCGCGTTGACCGAGTCGGTAAGGTCCTTCCACGTGCCGGCGACGCCAGGAACAATCGCCTGACCGCCAAGCTTGCCCTCGGTACCAACCTCGCGTGCCACGCGCGTCACTTCGCTCGCGAACGAGCGGAGCTGCTCAACCATCGTGTTGACGGCTTCCTTGAGCTGGAGGATCTCGCCGCGGACGTCGACGGCGATCTTGCGTGAGAGGTCGCCATTCGCGACCGCGATCGTAACCTCGGCGATGTTGCGCACCTGCCCGGTGAGATTCGAGGCCATCGAGTTGACGTTGTCGGTGAGATCCTTCCACGTGCCGGCAACGCCAGGAACGACTGCTTGGCCGCCGAGCTTGCCTTCAGTGCCGACCTCGCGTGCGACGCGACTCACCTCCGAGGCGAAGCCGTTCAGCTGATCCACCATCGTGTTCATGGTGTCCTTGAGCTGCAGGATCTCACCCTTCACGTCGACCGTGATCTTTCGGGAGAGGTCGCCACGGGCGACGGCGGTCGCGACCCCGGCAATGTTGCGAACCTGACCCGTGAGGTTCGAGGCCATCGAGTTAACGTTGTCAGTGAGGTCTTTCCACGTGCCGGCAACGCCCGGAACGAGTGCTTGGCCGCCGAGCTTGCCTTCGGAGCCGACCTCGCGCGCGACGCGGCTCACCTCCGAGGCAAAGCCGTTCAGCTGATCGACCATCGTGTTGATCGTGTTCTTCAGCTCGAGGATCTCGCCCTTCACGTCGACCGCAATCTTTCGCGACAGGTCGCCCTTGGCGATCGCGGCCGAGATGTCGGCGATATTACGGACCTGGCCCGTGAGGTTCGAGGCCATCGCGTTCACGTTATCGGTGAGATCCTTCCAGGTTCCTGCCACGCCGGGGACCTGCGCTTGGCCTCCGAGCTTGCCTTCGGTACCGACCTCGCGCGCGACGCGGCTCACCTCCGAGGCAAAGCCGTTCAGCTGATCGACCATCGTGTTGATCGTGTTCTTCAGCTCGAGGATCTCGCCCTTCACGTCGACGGTGATCTTGCGCGACAGATCGCCCTTCGCGACGGCGGTGGTGACCTCGACGATGTTGCGCACTTGGCCGGTGAGGTTCGAGGCCATTGAGTTGACGTTGTCGGTAAGGTCCTTCCACGTGCCGGCGGCACCCGGCACCTCGGCCTGGCCTCCGAGCTTGCCTTCGGTACCGACCTCGCGCGCGACGCGACTCACCTCTGAGGCGAAGCCGTTCAGCTGATCGACCATCGTGTTGATCGTGTTCTTCAGCTCGAGGATCTCGCCCGCTACGTCGACGGTGATTTTGCGCGAGAGGTCACCGCGCGCAACGCCGGTCGTGACCGCGACGATGTTGCGGACCTGAGCGGTGAGATTCGAGGCCATCGCGTTCACGTTGTCGGTGAGGTCCTTCCACGTACCGGCGACGCCGGGAACAATCGCCTGACCCCCGAGCTTGCCCTCGGTACCGACCTCGCGTGCCACGCGCGTCACTTCGCTCGCGAACGAACGGAGCTGCTCGACCATCGTGTTGACGGCTTCCTTGAGCTGAAGCATCTCACCGCGAACATCGACGGTGATCTTCTTCGAGAGATCGCCGCTCGCCACGGCAATCGTCACCTCGAAGATGTTGCGGACCTGAGCGGTCAAGTTGCTGGCCATCTGGTTGACCGACTCGGTCAGCTCCTTCCAGACGCCCGAGACGTCCTTCACTTGGGCTTGCCCGCCGAGCTTTCCTTCCGTTCCGACTTCACGCGCCACGCGCGTTACTTCGGAGGTGAAGATCGAGAGCTGCTCGATCATCCTGTTGACGAGCTGAGCGGAGCGCAGGAACTCGCCTTCAAGCAGACGGCCGTCGACATCGAGCGCCATGGCTTGACTGAGGTCGCCCTTGGCGACGGCACCGATGGCACGCGTCACCTCCGTGGTGGGCCTGACGAGATCGTCGATCAGTGTGTTGAGCGTAGCAGTCTCGTCTGCCCAGCCCCCGACGGCACCCGGCATGTTCATGCGCTGCTTGAGCTTTCCCTCTTTGCCGACCGCATGGCACACGCGTGCGACCTCCGATGCACGGCGAGCGCTGACGGCGAGGATCTCGTTGACGGTGTCGGCGAGCTTGCCATTGACTCCGGTCAAGTCGGAGGGCAGGCGCGAGGTGAAATCTCCGTCTTTGAAGCGGAGCAGCGCAGCGAGGAGATCGCTCGAGAATGGCTGTGCATTCCCGAGCGACGAGCCGCCGTTCTCGGGCGCACCGAAGACCAGGTTCGGTTCGGGAGGAGTCGGGATCACTTTCGAAGGGTCAATCGTGTCCGTCATGGTCTCTGTTCCCGTCGTGGGGACTTCGGTAAGCGCTTACCAAAGCTGACAAGCTCAGACCGTAGACCCCTTATCGGGACCGCACAATCTTATATCCTGTCCGAGCTGAACCTCACGCAGGCCGTGCTCGTCGCCATCCCGCGTCTTTTCTTGCGGGAAGGTTCCCCTTTTGTGGGTTCGAAACTGATGGTGAGCTGGTCGCCCCTTGGGCCAATAGGGAAGAATTCGCAGTATCTCGTCCAAGTATTGCTGTGGGTCGAGCGAATGTAATCTGCAAGATGGTGAAGATGGTGAAGATGGCAGCGGCGCTTTCGGCGTGGGTGTCGCTGCTATAGAACATCCAATTTTTGCGTCCTACGACAATTTTTCTGAGGCTGCGTTCCGAACGCGTGTTGTCGAGTGGGATCCGGCCGTCGTCGAGCACACGGAGTAGTTCCTTTTCTTGGTTGAAGGCATAGCCGAGTGCCTTGGTTGCCAGGTTTCTACCAAGAGTTGTGGCTCGCACTGATTTCACCCACTGGAAGAAACTCTCGATGAACGGACGCAAGTGCTCATTGCGCATGAGCTTACGCTTGGCTGGGGGCAGCGAACGAAAGCCATTGTCGATCGCATAAATGGCCCGAATGCGTTCTGAGAGCAGTCGCAAGGTGACGCGCGCAGTCGAGTTCTACAATCTCGACGCGATCTTCGGATCATCGAGACCGAATAGCGGGTAGCGCGCTCAGGGCTTCGATCGGAGATGCCCCTCCATCACTCGTGCAGCAGCAGCGCTCGTTGGTTCAAGGCCGGTTCGCTCGGTCGTTCGGTGATGCGGTAGGAGCAGCATCTGTCTCCAGAGAGGATGTGCTCGACCCGTTCGACCGAAACGTTCTCTCCCAGGAGGGTGCGAAAGAGCGACAGCTCGCCGCCGCATAGCTTCGGGCAGAGGCGCGCTGCCTTCGCGATGGAGCAGTGGTTCTCCACGAGCTCGAACGCCCCATCGCGCCGCCGCTTCGACTCGGCCATGTACCCTTCCTCGCGCCGAATCCGAGCAAGGCTAGCCAAGCGATCCTCGATCGGCGAATTGGGGTCGGGCATCCTCGCGCGATAAGTCTGAGCCTGCTGACGTGTCCTCTCCTCGGTCAGGCGATCAAGGCCTTGCTCACCGAAGGTGCTCTGGACCGCTTGGAGCATCCCGACCGCGAGTTCCGCGTGGCAGTCGGGGAACCGATCATAGGCGTTGGAGGTGACCTGCCAGAGACGCGCAGGACGACCCACCGTGCCCCTCTCGTCCGTGAAGTCGACGAGCTTCTCTCCCTCCAACACGGCGAGATGCTGACGAACGGCCATCGTCGTGACGCCCAGGCTTTTCGCCATCCGGGCGGCGGTCTGTGGGCCCTTGGTCTTGAGGACAAAAAGAACCCGCTCCCGAGCGGAACCTGGAACGTCGGAACTCATGCCGATAGCGTACACGGCTGGCGCCGTTTAGCAAGTTTAGAAAGTACTTGCTTGACAAATAATAAGCTAGCAATTACTTTCCAAACTATTGAATCGGCCGACGACACCCCGATCCGAGAAGGAAAGCACGATGCCAGCCACAGCGAAGATCACGAAGCGCAGCACAATGCAGGAGGTCTTGGCGGCCTATCCGAGCGCGCAGCGCGCTCTGTTTGGCCGCTTCCATATTGGCGGATGTAACAGTTGCGGGTACGAGCCCGAGGACATCCTCGAAGAGGTAGCGCACCGGCGCAAAATCACCGACCTCGACGAACTCATCGAGTTCATCGAGCACGCCGAGCAGAGCGATCAGCGTATTCATGTGAGCCCCGGGGACGTCGCGGTGGGGCTACGAAGCGAGTATCGCCCGCGTCTGGTGGACGTCCGAACTCCAGAGGAGTGGGCGCTGGCTCGAATCGAGGGCGCGACGCTGAACACGGAGGAGCAGGCGCAGGAGATGATGCGCTGGCCCAAGGACACGCCCATCGTCTTTTACTGCCACCTCGGGCAGCGCAGCCTCGACGCCGCTTCTTACTTAGCAGGACACGGTTTCAAGAACGTCAGATCGATGACTGGTGGCATCGACGCCTGGTCGCTCGACGTGGACTCGTCTGTGCCGCGCTACGAGATTGCAGGTGACCCAGTCCATGGCCAGGCGACACTGCGGCCGCTCCGTTCAGTCGTGTCGCAGGCTGCGGGCTGCCAGAAGTAGGAGAAATGCGATGAACACTCAGACCGAAATCCACGAGCTCACGAATCGGGAATATAAGTACGGGTTCGTCACCGACCTGGAGACGGACATCGTGCCGCGCGGCCTCAACGAGGACGTCATCCGGATCATCTCGGCGAAGAAGAACGAGCCGGAGTGGATGCTCGATGGGCGGCTCAAGGCGTACCGCCACTGGCTCAGGCTCAAGGAGCCCCGCTGGCAGAACGTCCACTACGGGCCCATCGACTACCAGGACATCATCTACTACGCGGCTCCCAAGCCCAAGACGGCGGGTCCCAAGAGTCTCGACGAAGTCGATCCCGAGGTAGTGGCGATGTTCAACAAGCTCGGCATCTCGCTCGCCGAGCAAGAGCGGCTGAGCGGTATCGCCGTGGACGCCATCGTGGATTCGGTCTCGGTCGGCACGACGTTCAAGAAGAAGCTTGCCGAAATCGGCGTCATCTTCTGCTCCTTTTCGGAGGCCGTGCAGGACCATCCGGACCTCGTCAAGAAATACCTTGGCTCGGTCGTCCCTTACACGGACAACTTCTTCGCGACACTCAACGCCGCCGTTTTTACCGACGGCTCGTTCTGCTTCATCCCGAAGGGCGTGCGCTGCCCGATGGAGCTGTCCACCTACTTCCGCATCAACCAAGCAGACACCGGCCAGTTCGAGCGCACGCTCATCGTCGCCGAAGAGGGCGCGTACGTGAGCTACCTCGAAGGCTGCACCGCTCCGATGCGCGACAAGAACCAGCTCCACGCCGCGGTGGTCGAGCTCGTCGCACTCGAGGGCGCGCAGATCAAGTACTCCACCGTCCAGAACTGGTACCCGGGCGATAAAGACGGCAAGGGTGGCATCTACAACTTCGTGACCAAGCGCGGCAAGTGCGCGGGTGCGAACTCGAAGATCTCCTGGACCCAGGTCGAGACCGGTTCCGCGATCACCTGGAAGTACCCAAGCGTGCTCCTCCAGGGCGACAACTCGGTCGGTGAATTTTACTCCGTGGCTCTGACCAACAACCGCCAGCAGGCCGACACCGGCACGAAGATGATCCACATTGGGAAGAACACCCGGAGCACGATTCTTTCGAAGGGGATCTCGGCTGGCCGGGGGCAGAACACGTACCGGGGGCTGGTGAAGATTCTCAAGTCGGCGAGCGGAGCGCGGAACCACACGCAGTGCGATTCGCTGCTGCTCGGAGACCAATGCGGAGCGCACACGTTCCCGTATGTCGAAGTGAAGAACCCGACCGCGAAGGTCGAGCACGAGGCCTCGACCTCGAAGATCGGTGAGGACCAGCTCTTCTACTGCCGGCAGCGGGGCATTCGCGAGGAGGACGCGGTCTCGATGATCGTGAACGGCTTCTGCCGCGAGGTCTTCAAGGAGCTACCGATGGAGTTTGCGGTTGAAGCCCAAAAGCTTCTGGGCGTGAGCCTGGAAGGATGCGTGGGCTGAGACAAAAGAGGCGCGACATGGCCACGGCCATCACCACCGAATGCATCAACTGCGAAGCCTGCAAACTGCCAGAACTGACGCTCTTTTTCAACTCGAATCGCCAGCGAGTGCCCGGCGAGACGGCCTGAGGTAAACACCATGCTCGACATCAAGAATCTGCACGCCAAGGTTGAAGGCCGAGAAATCCTGCGCGGGATCTCTCTTCAGGTGAACGCGGGTGAGGTACACGCGATCATGGGGCCGAACGGTTCCGGCAAGAGCACGCTTGCCCAGGTGCTCGCGGGCCGCGACGGTTACGACGTTACCGGCGAGGTCCTCTACGAAGGAAAGAACCTGCTCGCCATGTCGCCGGAGGACCGCGCGGTCGCCGGTGTCTTTCTCGCGTTTCAATACCCCATCGAGATCCCGGGCGTTGGGAATCTCTACTTCCTTCGGACGGCGCTCAACGCGGTTCGTAAGCAGCGCGGGCTCGAAGACCTCGACGCGATGGATTTCCTCGCTCTCGCCAAGGAGCGGATGAAGCTCGTCGAGATGGACCAGAGCTTCATGAATCGGGCCGTGAATGAAGGCTTCTCCGGCGGTGAGAAGAAGCGGAACGAAATTTTTCAAATGGCGATTCTGGAGCCGAAGCTCGCCATCTTGGACGAGACCGACTCTGGGCTCGACATTGATGCGCTTCGGGTCGTGGCTTCCGGCGTGAACGGGCTCAGGAGCAAGGACCGAGCGATGCTGGTCATCACGCACTACCAACGGCTCCTCGACTACATCGTCCCTGATCGCGTCCACGTCCTGGCGAATGGCCGGATCGTGAGATCCGGCACCAAGGACCTCGCGCTCCAGCTCGAAAAGCACGGCTACACAGAACTCGAGCAGCAAGCTGGCGGCGCGCCGTCGCCCGTCCTCGGTGGAGCGCTATGAGCAGCACGGCGAACGCCTTCTTGGAGGGCCTCTCGCGCCTTGAGCCGAAACGCAACGGTCACCATTCCGGCTGGCTGAAGGAGTTTCGCCGCTCGGCTTTCCAGTGGGTGGCGGAACGAGGCTTTCCGACCGCGAAGGACGATGCCTGGAAGTACACGCGGGTTGCCACCATCTTGGAGGTTCCGTTCGAGCCGTCGGATCCGTCCATGAGCCGTCGGATGTCCGTGAGAGGGATCGAAGGGCTCGCCGGCGACCTCGGCGGAGCGCGGCTCGTCGTGGTCAACGGGTACTTCGTCCCAGAGCTCTCGTCGCTGAAGAAGCTTCCCGCGGGGGTCAAGGTGATGAGCCTGGCCGCCGCCATCGCTGAGGACGAGGAGCTTCTCGCGCCGTTTCTCTCACGACCGTTCAGGGAGCAGCCGCAGGCTTTCACCGCGCTCAGCGCTGCTCTCGCCGAGGACGGGGCGCTCGTGCGGATCCCCGCGAACACGACGATCAAAGAGCCGATCCACATCGTGTTCGTCTCGGACACGGGTGCGTCCCCCCTCGTATCTCATCCGCGGTCTCTCGTGTTCGCCGGGGCAAACAGTCGCGCGACGATCGTCGAGAGCTACGTCGGCATTCTGGGCGAAGTCTACCTCACCAACGCGGTCACCGACATCGTGCTCGAGGAGAGCGCCGTGATCGAGCACTACAAGCTCCAGAACGAGGCCGAGACCGCGTTCCACATCGCGCTCCTGGACGTACGACAAGGGCGAGGCAGCCGCTTCTCGTCGCACTCGCTGGCGCTGGGAGCATCGACAGCCCGGCACGAGGTGAGAGTGAGGCTCGAGGCCGAGGGGGCTGAGGTCACGCTCAACGGCTTGTACATGCCCAAAAACGATCAGCATCTCGATAATCCGACGACCATCGAACACGCCGCGCCCCACTGCACCAGTCGTGAGCTCTACAAGGGCATCGTCAATGGACGCGGACGAGGCTCGTTCGACGGGCGAATCATCGTGCGCCCGGGCGCGTTCAAGACCGACGCGAGCCAGACCAACAAGAACCTGCTTCTGTCCGAGTCGGCGCAGGTCGACACCCGGCCGCGGCTCGAGATCTTTGCCGACGACGTGAAGTGCACCCATGGGGCGGCCGTGGGCCAGCTCGACGAGGACGCGGTGTTCTACCTGCGTTCGCGTGGCGTCCCGCACGGGGCCGCGCGGGACC
>Ga0163155_10002621_pt1 | contig 19854 bp, 18 predicted proteins | sample OliLakLV19SP4G1_FD_148611 | JGI IMG/M metagenome (GOLD analysis project Ga0163155, IMG submission 148611) | Freshwater microbial mat bacterial communities from Lake Vanda, McMurdo Dry Valleys, Antarctica - Oligotrophic Lake LV.19.SP4.G1 | ecosystem: Environmental > Aquatic > Freshwater > Lake >... | reverse complement strand
ATCGAGGGCTCCCCATACGCCGCTGAGTTTCAAACTCCAGCCGGAATTCTCAACCGCCTACTCGGCTCATTTCTCTTCCCAATAGCCGGCATGATCTTATTTGTAATGTTGATTTGGGGTGGGTTTGAAACTTTGCTTGGCGCTACCGGCAGTAAAAAGGATGCTGGAAAACAACGTGCCACCACTGCGGTGCTTGGTTTTATTCTGCTTTTTGCTTCCTACTGGATTGCACAGCTGGTTCAAGCAATTTTTGGGGTCAGATTCCTCGGGTAACGTACTTGACTGGCAATCCCTGAGTGGATGAAAAATCAATCAGCTCGCCCCCAGTAGCTTCTTAACTGAGCAGTCCTGACCTACTTCCCAAACCGACGACTTCTCTGCGCATAATCTTCAAGTGCAATATCTAACTGCTGCGGATCAAAGTCTGGCATTAAGACATCAGTAAAATACAACTCAGTATAAATTGATTGCCAGGGCATAAAACCAGAAAGTCTTTGTTCACCACCAGGCCGAATGATTAGATCGGGATCAGGCAGACCCACAGCCGCTGTATCCAATGACGCAGATATACCTTCTTCATTTATACCTTCCTCTGATTTATCAATCTTTTTCACTGCTCGCACAACTTCGTCTCTGCCACCATAATTTAGAGCAAACGTGACGGTAATATTCGTATTCTGGGCGGTCACCTCACGCCATTTTTGCAAACCGGCTTGAATGTCAGCTGGAAACTCACTAATATCGCCAATATTTTCCAACCTGACTCCTTTCTTGTGCAACCGCTCACCATTTTCCTGTAAGCCTTCTCGAAAAATTTGCATCAGCCCCTGTACTTCAGCTGGCTCTCTACGCCAATTCTCGGTACTAAACGCCCACAACGTTAAAAAGGGAATCTTTAACTCTAAACAGCGATCCACCAATGGCTCAATGACTTTATTGGATACGTACTCATGACCTTTTAATGCTTCCAGGCCATTTTGACGCGCCCAACGTCGATTCCCATCCATAATAATCGCAATGTGCTGAGGTACTGCTGAGTGATCACTCATAAATCCACTTTCTAAAATTTCTAAAAGAGGTGTTCTTCTATTTCCGCTGGCTTTTCCCCTACTGTCGCCACGAGTGTTTGTTTCACTAGAGAAAGCTTTCTCAGTCTCTCCCTCACTTGCTCCACGTATTCTGGTAAGGTCAGCACATGAATATTAAAACCTGTATTAATGGTAAAGTAAGCAGGAATTCCAGCTTGACGCAGCTCCTGAACTCCGAGCATGACTTGAATTGTTCCCGGCAACCACGCAATCAGCGAGGGAGTACTCGTCAGCAAAATGCTATGAAACTCCAAGGCCTCTGCCTCTACCAGCTCGCCCAGTTGTGGAAAATTCTTCGCGGCAATTGCAGCTTTCGCTGTAACTATTTTATCTTTGATCTTGGATAAACGAGTCTGGTAAAAAGGACTGGTCTGCGCAGTGGTGTGACCTTCAGTAGAAGAGACTCTCTTTTCACCCTCATCTATCACCACGACCACATCACGTAGATCCCAGTGTTGGGCTGAAAAAATACTTTCACTATATGAAGTTTCTGAGGTATCTCCATCTTTCCACTCCACGATGCCGCCGCAGACACACCGGCAAGCCGTGCCAGAACCTTGCCGCGCCAGGATACTTAGTTCGCGCTCACTCAGCTCTAAACCAGCTGCTTTGGTCGCCGCAATCGTCAGCGCCGCAAAACCAGAGCCTGAGCTAGAGAGTCCCGTTCCTTTGGGAAAAGTATTTTGGGAAACCACTTTGGCGAACAAGGGAGCTGAAATCATCTTGCGAACCCGATCCAAATGCCCCACCACTCTGCCTACTTCTTGCGGGTCAGCTTCGGCTTGAATACTCACCTCATCTGCCTCTAACTCCGAAGAAAACTCAACAGTAGTGACTGTATCTAGACCCGATAGAATCAGCGAAACACTGCCGTTCTCAGGCAGTCGTAAAGCCTCATTTTTCTTGCCCCAGTACTTAACGAGTGCGACATCGGATGATGCTTTAATTGTGACTTTTTTCATATATTTGAGTAATTTTTATCTAGTTTCCCTAATCAAGATCTTGTGACTCGACCCTCACTCCCTCTGCGTGGAGCTTCACCCTCATGATTTGTGCGCCAGCGGTACGTAACGCCGCCTCCACTGAATCACTATGCTCCTCTGTTGCAATCGCCACCATACAGTCTCCGCCACCCGCCCCTGAGAGCTTGGCTCCTGAGGCTCCACTTTGAGTGGCGGCAGCGATTAAGCCATCCAATAGCACACTGCTGACTTGTAGCTGGCGTAAGAGCTGCTGATTTTGAGTCATTAGTTTCCCAACGACTGGCCAGTTTCCTTCCGCGATTGCCTCTCGAGCCGATTCCACCAACTTCCCAACCTGACTAAATATTCCATTAATTTTTTCTGGATTCTGACTGCGCAAGCTCTCCACCATTCTAATCAAGGTCGGGGTATCAGCCTTCACTCCACTGTATCCTACAATCAAGGGCAAATCTTTCACCTCAATTTGTTCGACCACTGCCGCTGGCTTCACATAGTATAAAGTTCCGCCCCAGACAGCAGAAGCAATATCAAAACCCGAACCTACACCCTGAACATCAATCACTGCCTGATAGCATAACTCAAAAAGTTGATGCTGAGTGAAGTCCAACTCATATAAAGTTACCAGCGCCTTGGCAAAAGCAACGGTCACGGCACTACTAGAGCCGAAACCAAACTGAGAAGAAAACTCACTCTTGGTTGTCACGACAATCCCGCGGTCTTGAGGATACTTTTCTAGAAATCGTTTGTAGAGCATCTCCATGAATGAAACTGACTTTGGCAGCTCCTTCTTGCCTAGATCAGCAATCGTCTTGGAGTAGGATTTTAGGCCTAAATCAGGTGCATCCATGGCAAATACATCGACGCCGTTCTTTCGCACCGACACCTGAATTCTTTGGTCAACTGCAGTCACAATACAGGGGTGACCATAGACAACAGCGTGATCACCAAAGAGCAGCAATTTCCCTGGAGCAGAAGTGGTAACTTGTGGCATAACATTTTCCCATTAACTATTAGTAGACCATTTTTCTAAAGCGCGGCGCAGTCCTTGATCCTGTACCATTAAGACAAACCAAGATGCAAAAGTATATCGCACCTTGTTCAGCTCCAGCTCCAGCTCACCAAACTGCCCAGCTTCCCCTTGCTCAATTTTCTGACACAGCTCCGCCCAATTTACCCAACTGGTCTCGCTCACCTCTGCAGGATTTGGTGACAGCTCTCCGGCCGTCCGCCACGCTTCGCTTGGCTGCGGCTGCTTACTAAATCTACCCCCAAAGATATGAATTATTTCCCACTCACTAAACTCAGAGTTACATTGCTGGTGATAAGAAAAAGTGCTGATCGACGCTAGCGGCACATCCAGGATTCCTAGCTCATTTTTTAGCCGTCGCTGTGCACATTCCTCATACGACTCATTTGGCCAGACATTTCCACAGCAAGTGTTGGCCCACTGGCCTGCTCCAACTATTTTTATGCTACTCCGTTGCTGGATCAGCAACTCCCCCTGATCATTAAATAAGTACACGGAAGCAGCACGATGTCGCTGGCCAACGCCTCGATGAGCTTCAATTTTATCCATTACCCCCACTTGGTTGTCAGCCTCATCAATTAGGACAACTTGGTCAACTGCTATAGAGGGAGTACTTTTCATCTTAAGAATAGTCGTGGTGGAACTCTAGAATCATGCACTTTTCAGGCGTTTTTGAAAGCTACAGAGAAACGGAAATAGAGGTAGAGCACCAAAATTTGCCAGTATGCACAGAAGAAAGCTACCCACCGCCCGAGCAGATCGACTAGTTGACACACAAATGGGTAGACAGGTTGACACTCAAAGGTATAAGTAAGAATAGGAAAGAGCCAAATTCGCCAGTTCACGACTAGAAAAGCTAGCACCAAGCTGGGAAAAAGCGTCATCCAGAAAAAAGCTCCTGCTTCCACCACTGACTGGACTGTTTGGTAAGGGTGCAGCAACAGGCCCAATCCTATGCGTGCTACCCCATAGCTGCTTGATAAAATGAAGTGCTTGAATCTTTTTCTCATGAGAAAAAGATGGCGGTAATGCCAGATATAGCAAGTAAAGTTTGCCAAGGATAATTACCAATAAGACTCGTGATCGAGTCAAGTTGCTTAGGAAGCAAACGAGAGGAGTTGAGTTTCGCCTGCAAAGACGCTTGGTGCTCTAAGTTTGAGAGAAAGCGAGAGTTTTTCATTCTCCTTCTAAGAGATAGAGCTCACGGAATTCTAAACGAGCTCTGAATAATAATGACTCAATCGACTTTACTGACCTTCCCAGCTCTTCAGCGATACTTTTCACTTTTTTTCGATCTATATACTTCATTTGTAAAATCTCACGCGATTCAGCTGACATCATATGCAGGACCAGTGCCACCTGATGAGAGACCTCCTGAGAGGTATCTAGCCCTTCAGTGGCGAGCAACTCTGACAGTGGAGACGACTTGATCACCTTCTTCGCATAGCGTTTCCGATAATAGTCAGCGACTTCATGCTGGGAGATCCGGCACATCCAGGTCCAGATTGAGGATTCACCTCGGAAAAGGGGTAGGTGGCGCAGACAACCAAGGAAAGTGTCTTGCACCAATTCCTCAGCATCTTTTTCGACAGATACTTTGCGACGAACCAGGCTCAGGAGGCGTTGGTAATATAAGGAATACCACTCACGAACAGCAACTGAGTTTCCTTCTTTTAGCTGAGAAAGCAACATTTTTCCATCAATCATAGATGTATAAGGATTGTAGCATTCTCCTGAAAAACAATTTCCATGTTTCAGCGCTCGAGAGAGTACCGTATAATAATCTTTTATGATTCGCAAGTTCGCTTTTGCCTTATTACTTTTCTTTTGTCTGAGTATTTTTCTGACAGCTGTCCCTACTCCAGTTCGAGCACAGTGTGATCCCACTCTTCCAGATGTAAATCTTGGGGATTGTTTCCTACTCAGAGATGGTAAAAGCGTGAAGGATGCATACCCGAATCCGGCAAAGCTACTCAATTTAGTGGTGGCCAATCTTTTCATCGCGGCTGGCATCATTATCTTCTTTCTACTTTTTTACGCCGGGTTACTTTTTATAACAGAAGGCGTCAAAGGGAAAGAAAAAGCCCTAGAGGTCTTTAAGACAGCTATCATTGGCTTTCTGATGATGTTTTCTGCGTACTGGATCGTTCAAATTGTAAGAGTAGTTACTGGAACCGACATTCTCTTTTAAGTGATACAATATTGATCAAGAAGATTGACAACTCATGCTGAAAATTTTTAGAAGATTCTTCGCTACTTCAATATTACTTGTCTCATTTTTTTTGCTGAGCTCGATTAGCACTGGGATTGCTCACGCTCAGATGCATACCTGTGCAGGAGCAGGCGGATCTTGCGTAACTTCTGCGACTGAGTGCGCAAATATTAGTGGGACAGTTACTCCAGCTTTAATCTGTGGAGGGTACCAGGCCTGTTGTATGCCCGGAGCAGCCGGTGGCACTTCTGTTTTTGGAGTAATTAATCCCCCTCAAGGCGTGGATAAGTACAACGCGCAGGTTCCAGGAGCTGACGGTATTGGAATTATCATCTTTGCTTCGAACATTATTAAGTTAGTCACCATCGTTGCAGGTCTAATAGTGTTTATCAACTTTATCCTGGCTGGCTACAACTATATTACCGCTGACGGAAATGCCAGCGCTCATGAAAAAGCTCGCAATCAGATTACAATGAGTGTCGTCGGCCTTATTCTGATTGTGATGGCATACACGATTACGGCGCTTATCAGCTTATTTGTCTTTGGAGACGCTGGGTATATCCTTAACCCTGTCGTACCAACCGCACCATGACGAACCTAAAATCACTAGCACAAGCAAATTTTGGTGGGGGATTTGAACCCCCTACTGATGCATATAGTGTTGTTGGCGGAAATGATTCTGCAATTGGCAGAGGTGCTTTGCCCAATTTTGAGTTTGCCTTCTCAAACCTGATTGGCTTGCTCACAGTTGTAGCTAGCGTGTACTTTGTCTTCCAGTTTGTGATGGGCGCTTTTAACTGGGTCAGCGCAGGTGGGGAGCAAAGTAAAGTTCAAAAAGCACGAGAAAAGATGACACAATCTACAATTGGTCTAATTGTGATCGTGATGACCTATGGTCTCGTAGGCCTCATAGGAAGCGTGGTGGGTCTTGATCTACTGCGTCCTGCAAATGTATTTGATACACTTATTCCTTTTATTCCTTAATATGATTAACAAGCATCTTCTTACCCTTATCTGGAAAGCTCAAGCGATCATCATAGTGATTGGGCTATTCTTTCTTTCTCCCACTTCTGCCCTAGCCTTCATAAGAAATCCGGCAATCCCTGCCAGCCTAGGATCTGATATTGTTGGAGCTAAAAGTGGTGAGGTTACCACCTACTATGCTGCCATCCTCTGGCGTGCAAGTATTAGTGTGGGCATGATGCTGGTGCTGGTGTATTTTATCTGGGGTGCAATTGAGTGGATCACCGCCAATGGTGATGAAGGGAAAATTAAAACAGCTCGAAATAAAATGACCGGCTCAGTCACAGGTGTAGTAATCCTGGCAGGTTCATTTAGCATTATTGCCATAATCGGTACAATCCTAGGCCTTGATTTATTAAATCCAGTTTTACCAACACCATAAACATGCTCACTTCTCTCCTCCAAATTATACTAGACCTTGATGGACAAGCTGCAATACAGAATATTCCAAACGCCAATGCGGCTAGCTATGAAATAGGATTTTCTCTTTTTGTTGGCGGAATTTTACGAGCAATCATGGTATTCTGCGCCATCATAGTGCTTATCTTCCTCGTCTGGGGATCTGTTGATTGGATTAGCTCAGCAGGCGAAAAGGGCAAGCTTGATTCAGCAAGAAACAAGATGACGAACGCCGTCATTGGGCTAATAGTACTTGCCTCGGTACTGGCAATTTATACATTCGTACAGAACTTCTTAGGTATTCAAGTGTTTAACTTCATATAGCCTCATATTTTAAGCGACTACTTCAATCTCTTAGATAAATTGTCGCTATCTCATCAGAATATACCTTCTTAAATCCCGCGCTTTCTACTTTTTTATTCAGTACGCTAGGGCTAGATGTCGTTCTCAAGATCACAGTCTGGATGTCAAATTTTTCTGCTAAGGGTAAAAACTCACTTTTTTCATTTAACTTCAAATCCATATACTCTTCAAAAGCACTGGAACTCTCCCCTGTCGGAGCATCCCACTGCCAAATTGGCATTCTTCCATCTGCAAAAGTTTTCAGATCTGCTTTCCAAAGTAAGTATCCTGCCCACTCATACTCTGTAAAGACATTTTGCTGGGGACTGTTCCTACTAATATACTCCGCTGCAGAGCCAGGGTACGAGCCTGCTTCAGAAATACTTTTGAAGTGAAGCCCATACATGAAGAACTCATACCCAGCCACGAGCAGGCATATAAAAATAAGCCCCTTGTAGGCAAGGGTTGCCCGCTGAATAACTACTTTCTTTTGATCGAGTGATAAAAAGAATTCATGTAAAGCTATGGTTGTGAGCGGCAAGGCTATTAATGAAAAAATAGGTAAATGCCTAATTGAGCTTAAACCAAGTAAGAGAAATACTACGTAAATAGTAATCTGAAAAGGATCCAGCTTCTTTCTCATCCGAAAAATAAAAAATGATGGGAAGCCAATACCTATAAACACACTAATTCTCAAGAAATTTAGAACTGATTGCCACTCTGCAATATGTTTATGCAAACTCGAGCTAAATACTGTTCTAAAAACTTCATCCCAGATACGGATACCATACGGACTTATACACGTCACCAGAAAGCTGGTGAGTAAAATTGCAATATCTTTTTTCCCTGCCTGCTTCGTGGCAATCAAATAACAGACATAAACAGCCAACAACACCAGGCCACTGGCAAATGCACCATGTAGGTTTACCCAGGAAAAAAAGACTAAAGGGAGAAAAAATCGAACTCTGCTATAAAAGTCCTTATTAAAGAAACACCGTATCAGAAAAGCAATAAATAGAAAACTGAGCACCTGAGGTCGAACACCTGTAAAAAATAAAAGCATGGTGGCAGATAGAATGAGCGCTGGAAGCGAAAATAAGAAAAGGCCAGGTGGAATAACCAGAAAAAGAGAGGCGACAACTATGCCTGAAAAAAGAAGTGCCAGTCCCCAACTTCCCACAGTCTGATAAAGATTGAAAAGTAGCACATCATATAACCAGGAATGGTTAATATGCGGATAACTGGGCATCGTATAGGAAAAAAGATCCTTTTTAGGAATCATTCCAGTACGAGAAACAAACTCACCAAATTTAAAGTGCCACCCGAAGTCAGGATCAAAAACTAGCAGACTTGTCACAAAAAAAACACTAAGGAGGATGGTGACTATAGTAATGAGTAGCTTCCCCGAAGCAAACCTGAAATCTGAGTTTTTAATCATTACGAGAATTCTACAATAGATATAGTATTAATAATGAGACTCCGTAGTTAATAGTGCTTAAGTATCCTTAATTAATGCAAAGCTACTCATCCATATCATTTTTGACCATTTGTAATGAAAAGATTGACAATGCAGGCCTGGAGTCTATAATTGTGTAAGTTCTTTTTAGGGAAATAAAGTACTTAAAATTAAAGGAGATGGAATGAAAAAGAAAATTATTACCGCACTAAGTGCCGGATCCGTGGCGTTTCTAAGTGTCGCCCAAACTGTGAATGCGCAATGTGTTGGCCAATTTTGTCCTCCTCCTGATTCTCCAGTCTTCAACGTTGTCGCTGGCACTGGCTTTGCCCAAAATTTTAGTAGCCTGCTTAGTTTCGTCCTTCGTCTCGTCCTTGGTATTGCGGCTCTTCTGGTATTCTTCTACCTTATCTTAGGTGGTATTGAGTACATCACCTCTGGTGGTGAAAAGGCTAAAACTGAAGCTGCTCGTAATAAAATTACCTCTGCAGTGATTGGTCTGATTATCCTTGCTGCGTCATGGGCAATCTTACAGTTAGCACTTACCTTCTTAGGCTTTACCAACCTAAACGACGCTCTGAACAGTGTCCGTACTATTAACTAATTTGCTCATATTGTTAGATTTAAAAAAAGAGACCCTGCACAAGCAGGGTCTTTTGGTATAATTTATTGATATATGAGAAAAATCTTATTTGCTCTGTTTATCAGCACCTTTTTTATTTTTGGTTCCTTCGCTTCTGGCTCGGTGGTCCGCGCGAGTGGTGAACAACTCAAGGTAGAAAATAGAGATGGGGTGATGTATGTCAGTACTGACCCCGCCGACTCCCCTTTTGCCACCCAGAGTGCGACAACTAGCTCAAGCCTCACCTGGGGAATGATTGGTCCGCCCAAAGGTTTTTTTAGAGACGTTACTCAAATTATTAATTCAGGCCTACGGCTGGTGCTAGCCATCGCTGCACTTCTGGTCTTCTTTTACCTAATCTGGGCTGGGTTTCAATGGATCACTTCAGGTGGTGAAAAAGGCAAAACTGAAGCTGCTCGCAATCGAATTATTTCGGCACTGATTGGCCTACTCATCTTAGCCTCTTCCTACGCCATCTTAACCTTGGCGCTCAGATTCCTTGGATTTGGCGATATAAATCAAGTCCTTAACAACGTAGGGAACGTAAATAGTCGGCCAATTGCCACCTCGAGTGCCACAGCCACGACTAGCTCTCAGCTACGCCAACTTAATCTGGTAGAATAGCTCTGAGCTGAATTCTTGGAGTTACAAAAAAACTATGCGCAAAAAACTCTCCTCGCTCGTACTGATCGCCTGCCCGATTCTGAGCACTCTCTTTCTGGCAGCTACTCCTGCCTACGCGCAACAAACTCGTGAATGGGGTGGTGTCTGCACCAATGATACAACTGCTACCGGAGTTGCCACCATCCAAGGTTTTCAGTGTTTAATCGGGAACTTGTTACAGATTGCTGTTTCTGGAGTAGGCCTGGCCGGTTTTGTCATGTTTATTATTGGCTCTTTTAAGTATCTGATGTCTGGTGGAAATGCGAAGGGAACAGATGAGGGTAGTAAGACGATGACCTACGCGGTGGCTGGATTAGTGCTGTCTATCAGCGCTTTCTTTATTCTAAATGTCTTATCTGAGTTTACCGGCGTCAGTAGAATTCTCAACTTCACCATCCCCAACCCAACTGCACAACCGAACTTTCCTTAATGATTAGGCTATAATACGAGAATGCGTATTCTGCCTCGAAACGCGAGCTTGCCGTTGCTGCTTTTTTGTGGTCTATTTGTGCTTTTGCTGGCGAAATTTTTCTGGCCCGGATACTCGATCGCTCAACAAGCCCCACCTACTCCTGTCCCTCCGGCTGCAGCCGCTGACGGATCAAGTGTTACACCAGCGTGTGCACAACAATCAGTCCCAGTGGTCGAGTATATTGCCCCAGACTGTGGCGGAGCCGATTGTCCTCCAGTAGTTTCAACTGCAGTGGCTGGCGGAGATCGAAATATTGGCAACGTAAACAACCAGATCGTTGCCCTGAATTCTGGCGGCACCGTAGCTGGCCGGGTCTTCAAACAACAATCGAATGAAATCCACTTTCTCTATACCGTGGATGGTGGCTTTATTAAATTCTTGCAAGACACCACTTGGGGAGGTCAGTTCTGTACTGACGGCAGGAAAGCTTTCTACCGCGTCTTCCAAGGTACAGATATTAATTCCAGTAGTTGGGGTGGGAATCAATATCTAACCAACATGACCTGTGGCCAAACCCATAGTAATCAACAATTCATCCGCGGCTACGCCAAGGAAGGCAGTGACATTGATAATAGCCCATTCGCAAATGTCGACAGTCTCCAATGTTCTGTGACTGGCCAGACGCTTATCCCGACCTCCAACTCTAATAGGCTCATCTTCCAAGGTCCGGCGATTTGTAACGGCGTAGAGTTTGATATCGTCAGTCTCGTCAACACCGGCGGCGCAGGTGCTGGAGAAGTCTATTTTTACTGCAAAGGTGTTGGACTCTGTGCGTTCTATGATCGACTGGACTTCTCTATCCCAGAGAACCAGCCCATCAACTGGACTGCCGAGACGGACGTCTGTGATCTGAAGGGTACTCGGCCGCAGAGTGATTACTTTGAGCATAATATTCAACGTGCAGATTCACAAAGCATGCTCAACAACTTCCTGGATGAGTACTCCGCCACCTGTATGCCCAAAAATAGCTATGTCCTCGGTCTGAGTAATCCGATGGAGTGCGCTCGGACTGCCAAGGGCTGTGACAACTGGAATGCCACGGCAGAGTTAACTATCGATGCAGATGGAAAATTATTTGGCCTCTTCCGAGATGAAGAAAAAGCAGTTGCCAGGTCCCAGGAGCCTAAAACTGAGTTTCGAGATAGGATGGAGTCAATTGAAGCCTACTTTAGTGCGCGCGTTCCCAATACCAATGGCTCATCGGCCGTGCCGATCACTGGGAATAATCAGGCGGATCCTGGCCTAATCTTGAATCAGGCTCCAGCCTTTTCGCTCACCACTCTCCCCCAACAATGCGAATTTATTTACGATAAGCTCAAAGCCGTAAATGAGCTGTGCAAGGCAGAGAATCGAATTGAAGGCGATGCAACAGGCTGCGCCATTGATGAAACGGTGAAGGTTGGAAACAAGGAAGCCACTAACATTGAGCTTTTTGAAAAAATGGGCAGTAATCCAAACTGCAAAGCCTTAATGGACCCGGCGGAGAATGACACCATTGGGAATGACTTACGAGACCTCATCCTGGCTGTTGATCCAAGTATGGAGATGGCCTACCGCCCAGCTTTTGTGGTAATGGTCACTAAGACTGATGGCAATGACCCCAGCAAGAACCCCAAGTTTCGCTCACAAGGCGACGGTGACGCCTTCTGGCAGGTAGACTACTTAGAGGTAAAAGTACCGGTCTTTGGCTCTGACTTTCTGGAACCCGGGAGTGACAAGAGTACGTCAGCCAATAATATCGAGGCCAGGTCGTATCATGACCCACTCCGGATTACAGCAGACATTCTGCATACGCCAAAAGAACAAAAGCAGTTCATCGAAGACGAAGAGCGAGACCGTAACGCCATGCGTGGTTTGGCAGCGCAACTCGGCAGCCCGGGCAGTCCTGGCAGTGTGGTTGGAGCTGAGGATCTCCCCATTAAGTGTCGCAGCGCCAATGATACATATGGCGAGTGTGATACCGTCGCCAAGTCTTTAATTAGCTTCATCAATGCTAGCGCGGCAGTGGCCACTCCCGACAACACCAACTCAGTCCGACAGTACAACCCAGCCTGGTCGGTAGCCTGCCAAGCCAACGAAGAAGACTTTTACCCCAACAAGTTCAATGACAGCAAAGAAGATCGAATTGCGGAGGTAGCAAACACAATTGGCTCAGACTTAGCCAGCAGAGACGTCGGTATTTATGAAAAGAAAACCACTGCTAAGGCTGAAGTCGAGCAGAATGTGAACGATATCAATGGCCCCTTGGGTCCCTCTGTTGGGACGACCCAATTATTTTTCGTTACGCCACATTACTATAACTTGATTTATGCACAGGAATCATTTTTATCATTTCTCGATCTAGATCAGCGCGTGGCCGCTTTTCGCTCAAATAACTTTAACGCTGTACTCAAGACTGGCGACATTGATAGTTATAAGAATGCAGGCGAATCACAACGCGTCTTACGCGCAGGGACGCCCACTCCCACCACTCGTCCTGGCGTAAACCCTCCTTTGGTTGAAACCGGCCAAACTGTCAGCATTGAGCTGAACCGGGATAAGTTTGAGGGCGAAGATCGACGAAACCCGCTGATGTGGCAAATGGCAGGCAGCATTGCTAACGCGCCTACCCGATTACTAACGTTGGTCTATGGAGACCAGACTAGTGATTTTTATGAGTTCACCTTGAGATGCACTGGTGAGACTGCCACTGAAGATTGGCTACTTGGCAAATGTAATACTCCCTATGTCCCCAACCCAATTCCAGAGGCCTCCATTCCTCCCGATGAAGTGTCGTGTGTTGAAGTGTGGATGAAAGATAAAGATGGGAAAACAGCTGCCGAGCGGAGACAAGAATTTGCCGAGCGTATAAATACGTACCTACCTAAACAAGAAACAAAGTACCTTAATCCCACTACCGGGTACAAGTTTGGCGGCTGGAGAGCGTACTTTAGCGCCCAAGCCGGAACTCAGCATTTATTTATGAGTAGCTGTACGGGAAATCGCCTGTGCTACGAGTACATTCTCAACCGGATTATGAATGAAACGGATCTTAACCCCTATCTAGCAATTGCCATCGCCCTGAACGAGACTGGTGGCCTGATCAGCACCCGATCCAACTTCGCCGGCCGACACTTTGGTTGTGGCGTTGATCCAACCGGGGTGGATGTGATCTCTACGAGCACGATTGAAGAAAAATTGAGTTGTATGATCGGCGCATTCAATAACTACAAAGCTCAAGGAAAAAGTGACAACGAAGCACTTACTACGTATGGCTACTCCCTCGGCTACAACAACAGAAATCTGAGAAAAATTATTGGGATTTTAAGCGAAGATACCTACCAAGGCGTTTGTAACTAAGTCTGCTTAGGATCTGCCGCCGCCATCAAGTGGACGATGGTGCAAAGTAGTATCAGCTTTCCCCTTATTTACTGTTGTGGCTGCTTGCCCATTCGATTTTTTATCTTGACTTTGGCTTTTTGTTAAAGCTTGAGCAAAGCCATTTTCTGATTTTTTGGCAGTACTCGCTCGGGGCATCCGACGACCCCCCATCCGCAGTAACTTTGAGGCGATTTCTAAAGTATCTGCTGTTGTCGATAAAGAACGGAAAGTGTCTGTGGCTTCTTCCACCCCAGCCAGCAAATTGGTACTCATATCGGGACTCAGCTCTACCCCAAGTTCCTGCAGTAAGTAGGCAATCACCTCTGAGTAAGAGGCGGAACTCGAGACATCCACCTTCAAGGTACCAAAAGTCGTCTCGTACGTATTCAGGCTAATCAGCGAAGCGTTTTCGTAGAGCTCTTCGTACCCCAGATATACAGAGCCAAGAGAATCAAGATTAGAAACACCAATCGTAATGATCGCATCAGCATCTGCCCCAGTGTAGGAGAAAGAAACCTCCTTGGAGTCCAGAGCCTTACTACCCTTCTTCGGCTGCACCACTAAGTTAAAAGTATTGTTTTCTTCATCAATGTGGTAACTGACCTTGTCTACCCGTTCTTCCTGATATGGGAAAGACACCTGGAGGTTCTTGTTGCCTGGCTGAGTGCCAATTTCTTTGACCCCAATCAAGTAGCCCAGCTCGCCACTCAAGGCTTTTGGCGCCAAGATGCTAACACTCTTATCAATTGTTTGCAGACCGAGGTAGAGAGACAACGCCGCTGCCGCCTGATCAGGTTTGGGCTTCTCGGGGAGAACCACAAAAACAGTTTGAGCCCGACTTAGTAGCTCCTTGAGGGCATTGATTTGTTCAGCCGTCATAAAGTTTGGGAGCAGGTCAGAAGTATTGGATTATATATAACAGAGAAGATACCTCTGGTGCAAGGACAGAATTTCCCGCTTTCATGCATACTCGAGGAAGGGTACAATACGCGTAGCTATGAAAAAGCTCCTGCTCACCTTCTTTTTTGCTTTGGCTTTTTTTGTAGCTGTACCCCAAGTCTTTGCTCAAACAGTCAATAGTAATGAAATTCAAGAAATTCAAGACGGCGTCAGTGCATCCGAGACTACTCCCAACCGACCAGAGTTTATTTACAACGGAAGCGTCCGCACTACTGTAAACGGAATAGTGTGTATGCTGGTAGTAGACGATGAATGTTTTGACCCAGGCTCTGGCAGATCAAGTGCACTTCAGTCAGGTAGCAAGGCCATCGCAATGCTGTATCAACCCCCGGCGACCACCGGAACATATGTGGCTGACTTACTCAACTCAGCAGGACTCGCCTTTGCAAAACCGGCATATGCACAAGGATTGGGTTTTGCGGCACTCGATCCCATCTTAGAAACTTGGAAGGTCTTACGGAATGTGGCATACCTTTTCTACGTTATTCTCTTTCTGGTAATTGGTTTTGCGATCATGTTTCGCCAAAAATTAAATAGCCAGACGGCGATTACTGCTCAGCAAGCCCTGCCGAAGATTATCGTTTCTTTGATTGCTGTCACTTTCTCCTATGCCATTGCCGGATTCCTGATCGACATGATGTATGTATTGATGTTCTTGATGATTAGCCTATTTGCCGGAATTGTGCCTGGGGGGATAGACCAACTTCGGAGTGTTAGCCTAGACAAAGATATTTTTAGTGTCGGACTTGAGTTAATCATCCGAGGTGGTGCATTAGGCAGTGCATACAACGCGGTGGAAACACTGGTCATTTCTGCAACAGAAGGCATGGTCGATCAGGTCCAAGGCGTACTTGGATTTATTGGTGGCCTTACATTTATGATCGTCTTTGCACTAGCCACGGTGTTTGCTATTTTCAAGCTCTTCTTTGAACTACTGAAAACCTACATTAGTATCATTATTGCAATTGTAATGTCACCCCTGGCTCTGATGCTCGGTGCTCTACCCGGAAATAACGCCTTTAGCTCTTGGCTAAAAACCTTAATTGCCAACCTAATGGTCTTCCCAGCCGTAATGTTAATTTTAATTCTATTCTTACTCTTATTGGGTAATTCCTCATCAGGTGGTCCCGAGTATGGCGGATTCCTCCCTCCCTACTTGATTGGTCGTGGCAGTGGAGATGCCATCAGAGTGATGCTGGGACTCGGTGTTATTTTGATTCTGCCAGAACTCGTGATGCAGGTCAAAAGCAGTTTGGGCGGCAAAGGTGGTATCTTCGAGCAATTCGCAAATAACTTTACTTCTGCCTTAGAGAAGGGGTGGAAAGGTGGGCAGTTGGTGCCTGGACTTGGCGCTAGCGACACAAATAATATACCATTCATTAAACAGATGGGCGGATTGAGTGGAAAGAATATTGTGCAGAAAGCCTCCATTGGTGCAAGTGGGGTAGGGGGAGCACTTCTAGGAGGTGCCAGTGGTGTAATTAGACAAAGACGAGGTATACAGAAGACATGGCATGAAAGCGCGCTTCGCGGTGGACTAGCATTGGCGCGAAGATTCTCAGATCAAGTAGACGATAAGCAAGCCCTTACGACAGATCGGGCAGACCGCAAGGCAGGGAAACAAGATTACAACGCCTTAAAGTAAGAAACGCTGGCTGAACAAGCTAACTCAAGCTGGAAACTATTTTAATCGCATTCGCTTAATTAATGGGCTTCTGCATGTTCATTCTCACCTTCACGCTTTTCCTTTGATTCTTGCAGTAACTTCTTTTTTTGCAGAGTTTGTCCGTCGTAACTTGCATTCCAGAATTTACGAGCCGTACTAGCAGCACCCAAGGCAATGTTCACTTTGAGCTTCAACTTTCTATCATAACCAGAAGGTTTTAAGAGGTAAAGCATTGCAGCTCTGTACCTCCCAGAGTCTCCTGCAGTTGGGAAATGCGCACTCAACCACTCCTTCATATCCAATAACTCACCAGGTTTTCTCATTAGCTCATAAGGATGCTCAAAGATACGCTGCCAATTAGACTCAACGTACGTTTGTGTAGGATCTTCGATCACTCTTTTTAGGGCGACAACCAGTGAATCACCTTTACCTCCAGAGGCCAGCAGAACGCGAAGAACACCTCTCCAGGTTAGGTCTCTCGGGTTTTGAATTTTATCAATACTTACCAAAGGATTGGTTGCATCAAGTGGATTTCTACCCGTTTTCGCAACATAGTACCTAATTAAATATGCCAATCTTCTGTAGTACAGTTCTCCGACTTCACGGAAGTTTCCAGCAAGCTCATTTCTCTTTAGACCGGAAATAATCTGCAGGCGATTAAGAATATCAATGCAGATTGCTTCTATTAGTTGGTCTGGATCGCCTGAGTAAGAAATTTCAGCTTCCACCTGGTGATGAAGTTTAATATACTCTTCGCGAGCCGCAAACCAATCAGCTAACTCAAGAGAAATTTCCGCCATTTTGGCACCCTGCGCTCCCATTAGAGAAGTATATAAATCGGTGTACAGCGCAGGAAGAAGCAATAACTTTTCCCTAACTCTTTCCCCAGGTTGAATAGTGTGAGCACCCATAGGATGGTGGGCCTGATCTAAATGAACTTCCTTGCCTCGAATATTCATCAACTCAACATGCCCTCGCTGAGGAATGTCAAAAAGTTCTCTTATTTTTGTAGAAAAGCCGATCGATTCCTGCAAAGTCTCGAAGCGATTTAAAGCTTGGCCCCGCTTCTTTGGGTCATCCCAATATTGCGATCCTTCAAGGAGTAAGAACCTCATCTGCTCTATAAACTCACTTGGGATATCGAGTCCCTCTACAACCGAAGGAATCATACGGACTGTTCGACAGGCATCGTTCAACTCCAAAGCTATTGGGAAAGTATCTTTCAAGTCATCAATCACTTTGCCAACTCCACCTGGCGGAGACATTCCAATGGCGTAACAGATGGCAAACAAACTGCCCCTAATATTTGCAGTGGCAGCTGTCTCCTTAGCTATCTGGACAATTGTATCCTTCTCTTCATCATCTGTAATGCCTTTTGCCGCAAACATTGGTTCTAGATCTACTTTCAGGCGTTGGGTCATCTCATCGCGAATGTCAACTGAAGCTGAAGTCCAGTTTCCAACAAAGTATGAGAAATATCCTTTCACAAATCTTCCTTTTGGTTTACCCTGCAGATCTTTGCGTACGGCAAAAGTTACCTCTGCTTGCCCATCTACTGGGCTTGCCCGATTAAAGTCGGCACCCCAGCTCTCAGTGCGTAACGAGTCTGGCCGCTCCGCACGTCCTCTCCTTGCTCGAATAACTAGATCTGGATCTGGCGGCTCAAAGAAATAATCCTCCATATGTTCGCACGCAGCCCGGATAATCTCAGAATGCTCATAGTTTTTCCGCTCAGTTCCTGCAGGACCTTCTTTGTTAGTCCCCAAATACCAAGCGAAGACAGTTCGTTCAAATTTATTTGCCCTAGCCGCACCCCCCAACTCACTTGTGCTGGCGGTCATAGCGCTTGATAAGGCATGGGGGTTCATGGCATCAAACAGGCGATAGCGGTACTCTAGCTCGTTTGCTAAATTCAAGCTATCTACATCGCCTCTCATATCTGGAGACTTGGAGTTTCTCAAGTGCTGAATTACAGCTTTAAATTTTTGAAATACATCTTTCTTATGGAAGATTTCATTGACGTCTGTTGGATCCATTTGAGCCCATAATTCCCTAACAAAATAATTTCTCAGCATTGGAACAGTAAAGGACTCCCGATGCTGGCGAACAAAGCGCAACCAACTAGCCTCATCATCATCTGAAAGTCCTAACTCCAGCAACCGGATTGCTGTAGCTTCATCAGCTTGGGGGGCTGCTGCGACTGGCAGCCTATTTATAACGCGACGAATCCACTCAGCATGTTCTTCCATCTGATTGAGTAAATCTTGACCAAAGACTACTTCATTTGGCACTAATGAAGAAGTTGCCTGATCCAATAGGCCATATACTCTAATAATTAAGAACTCTACTCGTGTCAGCGTTTTTCTTAAGTACGCGATCTGTTGAGGTGTCAGGACTTCATTTCTGTCTAAAACTTGGCCACACTCTTCTGCCGAGTTAAATTCAACTCTAAAACTCTGGTTTAGTAGAAGAATGTCGCCGTAGATATTCTTAGCAATATCTCTGGTTTCGGGTTGGAGTAATGTTGGGTCTCCAACTCTCACCCGTTCAGCATGAATGATGCGACGGACCACTTCAAGAAGTTTTTCTATCTTGCCTCTTACGGCAATTATTTGTGGGTCGTCCGTGCTCTTAAAAGAACCACTCTCATAGATCAAACTGCCGTAGACACTATGTAATTCATTCAGGTTTTCAGCAGGAAGCGAGGTGCCCTCAGGCTTAGACATCATAAAAGTAGCCACTTTCTTAATAACGGATAAAGCAGCCTTAAAAGATTCAATTTCTTTACCATCAAAGGTTGCTCCATTCGTTTTAAACTCAAGTTCAGTTTCATGGACTAAGTTAGCTAGTAGCTTTGGGGCCACTTGAGTTCCCTCAAATTCTTCTCGTACAGATTGGTTATTAATAAACTTAGGATTAGGCTCAGTAAAAATATCGTCAGCTTCAGCTGTAATCGATTCTAAGCTCAAGATTGCAGCTTGATCATACAACTCCTGAGCGAAGCTCTTTCTTAAAATACTTCTTAGTTCTGAATTTTGAGGGAGCTCACTAGCTCTCTCATATGCAATACGTGCGTCTAAATATCCAGTTAAGGCGTCAGGAGTTATATTGACCCTGTCTCCCAAACTCTCAAGAGCTTTTGAAACCGATTGATGCATACTCTCAGCATCAACGTCATCTCTTACTTCTAAAGTTTTTTCAGCCAGAGCATAGATGTCCAGAACCCCCTGAACTCCACTTGATAGTAGATCTGCCAACAGCTTGTTGGAGGCAGTGAGATCACCTGGATCAGCATCATACGCATTAATTCTCCCAATTAACGTATCCAGTTCCTCAAGCTTTTCTACAAAGCTTGACTGATGTTCTTGTAGATTCCTGATCTCTTCAACCATTTTTGCTTACTTCACAAATTTTTTAATATACTTAGCTACTACAGCGAGGTCTTCCGTATCCCCCCTGACAATCAACGGAATTATGAGCCGCTTTTCGTCAGTAGAATCAAAAATTCTATCCGCTCTGGCGGCAACGGAGTCGCGATATCGATCTAGTAATGTGTTATTATTTGTGGCACCAGCCAAATC
>Ga0163155_10002610_pt1 | contig 19911 bp, 21 predicted proteins | sample OliLakLV19SP4G1_FD_148611 | JGI IMG/M metagenome (GOLD analysis project Ga0163155, IMG submission 148611) | Freshwater microbial mat bacterial communities from Lake Vanda, McMurdo Dry Valleys, Antarctica - Oligotrophic Lake LV.19.SP4.G1 | ecosystem: Environmental > Aquatic > Freshwater > Lake >... | reverse complement strand
GTACAGTGCTTGATTAGTTTGTTCGAGTTTTGATTGACGCTCTTCTGACTTCTCAAATGTAGCGGCCATGGATTTTGCGGCGATTGCCAGAGTCTCATGCGAGCGAGCCATGACAACCTGACTATGCTTCACAGCTTCCATATCTTTACTCATGCCGGTTACTTCTTTCAGGGTATCGTGGAGTAGCTCCTCTACCTTCTGAACAGTTTCGAGATTGTTCATATGCGCCCTCTGCCTTTGATCCCCCTACGAACGATCCCTTTAATTGTTCCCCCGGAAGTATGGTAAAATACTTCAATCGACTTTCCGTTATTTACGTTCTTGTGGTTTGCGTCCCTCTCTACCAGCTGTTGCAGGAATCCATCATTTGCCTGAGCAAGCTTAGTCTGATTAGTTCCCTGAGCTTTTACTTGCTGGCCGGCTACCTCGATGCTGTAAAGAGTATCGACTGGAATTCTATCATTCTCTGCATAGAATTCCTTGAGTCTAGTACGGCCGATGATAGAGAGCTTTGCATACTCCGGGCAGTTGGGGATGTTCAGTTTGAGTCTTCGATAAGTCGGAGCTTCATCAACAGGAGAGTAGTCAGAAAGGAAACCTTGATTCCCGCGCCTGTCTCTCCAGTAAGCAGTGACATATCCGTTTGTGCGACTCTTTACAAAGCCGGATAGTTTGCTGAAGTAGACGTTACTCCAGGTGATCTGATTACAGACTACATCCAGGTGTTCTCCGGAGACAGGCCGGCCGTGATGCTGAGTGAATATCTCTCTTCCTGTGATATCGAAGCCAGAGAAGATTGCGTAAGCATCGCTCTTTTCTGCGAGGTTTCCTTTAACGCCTATCTGAAATTCTGATGGACCGTCATACACCGTGAAATACGGATTCGGATTCTCTATCAGCAGATCGCCGCACTCGATGTAGTTGTCGCAGTTATTCGGACGAGATCGGAATTCAAACCACCGATCCATAACTCCACCGACACGGCCGTTCACAAGGACTTTCAGAGGAGTCTGAAGTTCGTAGGGAAGTGTTACCTGGCCTTTCGCGCTACACAGCTCAAAAAGCATCTCGGCTCCGGGGGAGCCTGTGATGATAACGTACTCAAGAACTTTTCTGGTGAATTCGTCCAGCTCTGGAGAATCAAATGCTTTACCGCTGAGGCCGCAGTAGGGCTGGAGTATCTTCTTAGCTTTACCAAAGGTAGTGCTCATAGCATGGCAAAAATAGATTAATATTTTTGCCAGCCCTGCGTCTCTGGCTACAGGGATTTACTTAGAAGTGGCTTGTGCCTTCTTCTCTCTCGCCAGACGTTTCTTTGATTTGATAACTCCTGATGCCGGAATTTCTGTAGGTAGCTCTGCAGGGGCTTTTACTTTAGCTTTCTTTTTGTCTGGAGCGGCCTTGCCGGCCTTCTCTCGGGTCAGCCTTTTTTCAGACTTTGTGACTCCGGTGAGGGTTCCTTTGCTCATACGTTCACCTTTATTACGGTAGGCTGCGAACGGATCATGACCACCTCCACATCCGCCGCAGCCCATCGCCCCCTCCCTTAAACGCCAGCCGAGAAAGAGCCGATACAATCAGAAGGACTCTTACGGAATACGTTAGGCATCGGAATGCCGTTGAACGGAGTAGAGCGCTTCTGAGGAATCTCAGAGTTAGTGAAGGTCTGCTGAAGTCCGTTTGCGTACCAGTGTCCATACGCATAGAACGGCAGAGGGAAACCAGCATTCGGGCCGGCGTCGCCTTCCGGAGTCTGAGGCTGGTAAATCAAATTCGCGTTGTAGATACTTAGTGCCATTGGCTAACCTGTAAAAATAAAAGTTACTTGTTGCTCTCGGCCTATTTGCGGCCGTGAGGATCGGTTGGAGTTGGATGACTTACTTTCGCTCCATAGCCGAACTCGTTGATCATTGCGCCTAGTCGCACAGTCACAATCTTGAAAGGAGTTGGCCTAGTGAAATCTCGAGTCACCATTCCTTTGAAGGCGCTACGATACTTCGAAATATTTGCCTGTTCGTTGCCTGCCATAAAATCCCCTTTTTCAAACTTTTCTAAAAAACAAGTGCTATTTGCATCACTTATAAAATAACATCAAAGGCCAACGTATACAACATCGAATATAACGTAGTCAGTACCCGAGGTAGCCTGTAACCATTGAGCCTGTAAATGCGCCACCATAGCTGCAGTAAAGCCGGGGGTAGCGTTGTTTATAAGTGCGTACCCTGGAGGAATATCTGAAGAATTTCCATATATTCTGTAAATACTTGAAGGGGCTGGAAACACTTGCAGCCATTGAGATTGAACATAGACACGGACGCCGAGGAAGTTCCCTGAAGAAGATATTGCGTACCAGATAACGGAAGTGTCTGTAGGCTGATCTACACCTACATACACGTTCGTTAACTGAGAAGCATCTAACTCAATCTTACCGTTAGTCTGGATGAACTTGATCAGCTGAGTGATATTCGTAAGGCAAAAGTCCTGAGGCACATCAACGAACTTTATTGCGCCTGTAATGATCGTCATAATCCGAATTCCTTATAATCCCAATCGCCGCTTAACTCCTTGAAAGCTTCTACCTCTTTCGTTACTCTCGGAGTTTCGCCTTGCGTAATATCCGGCTCCTGCAGACTTGCAAAGATCGCGAACTCGTTTAGCTGCCAGGAGTCGCCTTCAATCTCAATCCTGAACTGCACTCTTCTCACTGTCTGATAGAGGTTATCGTTTACAGGGTTACTTACATCTCTAATATCCGGCCGTGTGAGGCTCAGCTCTTTTAAAGATACCGCTGTACGTTCTCTGATATCCAGATTACAGAACTCCTTGTAGCCTAGAAGTACATCGAGTTCATACTTACCCCATGGAATGAAGTTCGGAGCATCAGAAGGTTTATACTGAACATCGTACTTAAACTCTCCACTGATGTCTGAGATATTAGATTCAAATCTTGTAAGCTCTTTATCTTGAAAAAGATTCTTTACAAAGTAGTCTCTGGTGTAGACGGTGCTCCTCACTGGACGGCGGTATCCTTCGTCTGTCCTGTCTACGTGCGAGTCAGGCGTTACTTCGTATATCTGATTGATGCCTGAATCTTTTGAAATAATGAACATGCGATTGTCGTTAACAATCATGTCCATCGGCTTTACGCCGGTCCAAAGTCCGTCCCATGCAGCAACGGAATCAGCCCCAAGGCCCTGTCCTCTAGACACATTTGCCATGTCCAGTACCAGGAGTCCGGAATGGTAAACATCCAAAATCGTGCTGCCATCCAATCGTCTCGCCACTCCCCGAGTAGGTCTGACAGTCCAGAATATCTTGTTATTGAAATAGCAGACTCGTGAGAAAGGTACGAGACTTTCATCGTAATATTTAACCCAATTCTCTACAGGCAAAGACATCGGAGTACGCGCCCACTTTTTCTGCTCATCTCTCGCAGCGGAGAGTCCTCTCAAAGTTCCGTCTTTCGAAACAAAGAAGAGATCGGAATTTACGTTAGTGAATGATCTCTGATCCGCTATGCCGGCCCCGTAAGAGAGACAAGTGCCGAACTGCCCGATGTTACTCCAATCAGATCTAGGCTGAGTAGTATCGTAACTGTAGATTTGGTCGCCTGTAGCAGCTATGAATACTCCGATACCTGTTGATGAATCGGTAGCCTGTAGAGTAGCGAGCGCTGTTATAGGCTCGTCATAGTTAGAAGGTGTCTTATATATCTCTCCGGCAAACGGACCTCCGGAAAGAATCTCCTCTATCGTGATAGGTGCTTTCGGAGCAATAAGACTGCCGGCCGGATCCCCTCCTGTCCACTCGTTCAAGGTATTAGAGAAGAGTGCTCTATTCTGATTGTAAGTTCCGAGATTCAGGACCGGAAGCTCATTAAGCGCTGCACTGGATCTACGAGCTACCCCGTTATCAATAATGATCGGGCGGTTAGGGAAATCAGCGAATACGATATAACGAGCAGCGACAAAGGCGTTAATTCTTTTTGCAAAAGGATTGAGCTGAGTCTGAGCATTAAGCGTTAAAACTTTTACACTAAAGTCCTGCTGGTTGATCATGTATATAAGCCCGTTAACTACGACGAGCTGATAGAATGTTTTTCCGATTCTATACGGAACAAACGCTTGAAAGAGTCCAGACTGAAAGTTAGTTTTGAAGTCTGCAATTTGATTAAACTGGTAAGAGTATCCACCTCTTTGCATCGAAAGCTTTTTTCTGCAAAGTCCGTAGCGCGGCCGAAGAACGCCTTTCGATGTAGAGACATTTATTCCGGCCACAAACTTGTTCGGCTCCAGGCGTGTTGAAGGCAGAGACACATCTTGTCCGCCATCGAATGCAACCTGAATATCTGAGTCTGGTGTCGGCATTTTAGCTGATTAGAAAGCTTAACCTGACTGACGCGCTCTTAGTGCCTGAATTTGTCCATACACCTGTGCTGCTTCCATTAGGACTCACCCCGGCGTTTAACCCCGCTGCAAATACAGCTCCTATAGTCAGCAGAGTACCTCCCGCATTAACCATATCAAATGCATACCCGTGTGTTCCCTGCCCAGTCACAGGAACTATAGGAATCGAGAGATCGAAAGTAGTAGCGTTACTTACAGCGCCACTCATCACTATGGCAGCCTCAAAGAGTCTACCTGTAATTGTATACCGTCCTAAAGGGAAAGGAGTGCTTGCCCATCCAGTAGCTATCGGCACCCAACTGAAGGATGCTGGAAAGTCTGGAGGAAACTGGTTGCTTATCTGTATATCCGTAATAGCCTGGTTAGTCAGGATAGACTGATCATTAACTACTATTGTAACGGCAGTAGTTACCCCTCCGTATGCGAAGCTTCTAATATTGCCGTAAAAATTTACGCCATTTAACTTGAACTTAAACTTTTGTCCAATACTCAGATACTGTGTAACATTGCCTGGAACCTGAAATACCGATGCGGAAGTATACGTACCTGTAGCAGAGAGGCTTACCCATCCAGTAAGCTGAACCGAAATAAGGTCGTTTATGGTCGATACTGCATCGTCAATCTCTTCTTGCAGGTACTCATCTGTGAGCTGAATGCAGACAGCGCTTCCTATCGGCACGTTAATAATTACTAGCGGATTCCCCTGAGTGCAGGTGATATCTAATTGCCCCGGTGTAGTATTATCTGTTACTTCCCATCTCAGCTGTAAAAAATTAATCTGTAGAATGTCTCCGATACTGAAAACAGACTCATCGTTTACAGAGATAGTGTAAGTATCTTGAACCGCAGTAATACTCATCGGAGCGGTTAGGCTTGTACATACTCTTACTTCTGCATCAATAAGCTGAAACTTAACGTCGCCTGTGACGGGATCTATAAGAGTAGGAACCTGGCCCTGGTATTCCCCTGCAAGAAGCTGTTCACTTGCTCCATCGCAAACTACTATGCGCCCTGTAGCTATGTCGCCTGTGCCGCATATGCTCGCTATTAAAGTCGTAAGGAGGTACTGAAAATTACCGTCCGAGTCTTTTGCCTCTACGATATCTCCAGGAGTCTGGCCGGCTCCTGTGTTAGTTATGACTACTTCAAGAGAAGAGTTAATCTGCTCCAGATAGTATATACCCGTACCTATCCGGATGTTGGTTCCTTCCACTAGCCCGAAAGTGCTTGTTACTTGAATAGTTCTGGACTGCCCTACTCCTGGGGCTTCGAAGTCTTCAGCCAGAAATGGAAAGAGTTGGAAGTTATCTTGATCCGCGCAACACGGCCGTGAAGACGGAACAAACGCGGTACACTCCGGAACTACAGATCCCGGAGCCGCGTTACCTGTGAGTCCCTCATTCAGAAGTCCGATCTTCTTTTTGCAATCGTCCCAATAAACAATTTTCAAAGAGCCGTAAGCCGGATGCCAGAGATAGGATCCGACTACGACGTTCACAAGATTCTTAACTGATACCTGTATATCGCTATCGACTGCTGGAACTTGAAATTCATCCTGGATGACTACGCCGGCCGCGTACTGAGTGTCTCTGAAAATGGAGGCGTGATCCTGCGTAGTCTCGTTTCCGACATTTTTGTAATAAGGTTCCGGTGAGGGAGGATGTCCACAGGTTCTGCACTTTCCCACTATGTACCCTTTCTGTAGAAGAAGTTTTGCTGAATGATCCAATTCCCGACTGCTAAAGCAGTTCCATCAGTTCTGTAAACTTTCCCTACAGCAACTGAGCTATCCAGAAGTATGTAGCCAGGAAAAGCTCCGGTGCCTGCCAGTTCTATAACACAGCTCACTTTCTGTCCGTACCCTGTATTCGGTGCCGGCTGGAAGGGGAGTTCGAACTCCACGTAATCAAGTGTTCCGCCACTTATCACAAGCTCGTTATTCAGACTTGCGTGAACCGTGTCACCGACTACTTCATACTGATTAGCTTCGAAGTCTGTAGCAAGTGTGCCGGCTCCTGTGCCTTCAGTCCAGCTCGCTTCAAACTCCCGATAAAGAGTAGCCGCTATATCCGGAGGAGTAGTGACAACAAACTTCGTGCAGGGAGGGATCGGAGTTCCGTTAGCTACAGAATTACTACCAGTCTTTACGACTTTGATTAGATCGTTATCATCATAAGCAACAATCAGATAAGCTCCGTAATCTGGATTCCAGAGGATAGATCCGATCATGATGTCGGCAAGAGCAGCTATCTGTATGCTGACTATCTCATCGGCCAGAGGTACTGCCCACTGGCCTTGAACTCTCAGCACCGGCTGAAAGTTCGCTATGTAGATTTTCTCTTTACACCCATTATTTTTCTGAAGAGAGGGATCCGTCTGATAGTAAGGCATCTGCCCACTAGGCCGGCAATTACAGCTGCATCCGTATCTCATCCCACAATTATTGCAGCTCATAGAATCCTGATACTCTAACTATAGAAGCTCCGTTTGCGAGATCCGTAGCAGCGTCAATTGCGGTAACGATTGTATCGTTTCTCCTATAGGCGATTGCCGGTGTAAAGCCGGCTCCGTTGTCTATCATCGCTACGAACGTAGCTTGCGGAGCGCCTGATTCAACTCCTACAGGAAGCTCCACTTCAATGTATCTCGGTGTGTTTGCAACCGTGAAAGACATCTCAAACTCAAGCTGTACTTTGTAAGGGCCTACAAAGCCATATGTCAGCTGCTTAGTTGGAGTGACTACGGAACTCGCTACTACTGCAAAGGCAGAATCGAGTCCAGCTACATCGGGATCAATAAGCAGATCCACTTCTCCAGCTGCCAGCATCGGATACTGGTAGCATCCGTAAGTTGGATGTATTGCAGTGATTGTGAGGCCGGCTGTAGCTGTGCCATTTTGAGCGATTGAAATATTGTTGGTGTCTTCTATCGCTACTACCTGCACAAAGCCTGTACCGATTCTCAGGCCCTGCCCTACGTACAGTTTAGAAGAATCCGTTACCTCGATCTCGAGGATGACATTATCAGCCGGCATTACGAAAGTCGTCTTCACGTAAGAGAGAGGATCTTTACAGAAATAAATTCCGGCGTAACCTTTCGTACACGACTTGTTATATCCGTAAGAAATATTACTGTTACAACCGCATCCGCATGAGTTCATATTTCCACCAGCGTATAAGTAAAAGTTCTGTTAGCAGGAGAGGAAGCTCCTCTACAAATCGAAATCAGTTCATCGTAAGGACCGGCATCTCTTATCACCTGACATCCGGCAGAGTTCGGCCCTACAAGCTTCGCACCCAAAGAGGCTTTGTGAATGTTAATTCCAAAGTAACCTTCTTCTACTGTGGCTGCATCTAGATCGTACAACAAGTCTGTATTGTTGTCTCTAAAGACCTGTACAGGGCCGGCCTGTACGAGAGCTTCATACTTCCCCTTGTGAAGTCCCAACTTGTACCGATACTGCCCTGGTCGGAGGATAGCAGTACCCTTAGAATTCATCGGCTTTAAAAGACTAGGCTTGCCTGGAAGAGTAGTTGCAGAAAAGAAGTGCGCGGCCCACTTTTGTTTGTGCTGATAGTAAATCGCAATCGTATCATCAAAATAATCCGGCCGACTAAGCCGGCTCCTGAATCCGACAATATTTAAAGCATCCGGCTCATGGTGGATCGTATGGTTAAGTCCCTCCATTAGTAGTAAGAAATCTCTTGGTTCTACTATGACCATAAACTTTCAATTGCTGCCTGATTGTTGCAGCGGCCCTAAATAATAGATGTTATCATTAAGCAGTCAACGATTACTTTATCTACTGAAACCAGTGTAGTAGCCGTAACAGCCAAATTATCTCCGAACCTCCAAGGTATAGGATTATTTACAACCGTCATACTGTTTGCAGGAGCAAAGAGGATCTTACTCATACTTCCATCAGAAATAATAACCGCCGTAGGTGTTGCGCTTCGATTCGTCAAAAGTACCTGAACTATCGTATTACGTAACCCTGCGCCTTGTGCCGATCTAATCTGCACTGCGGCTACAGTGCTAGTATTAGTAGATGAAAAATGGGCCTGATCGCCTAGCGGAGCGTAAAAAGTAAATACACCTCGTCCTAAGGTGTCTGCTATCGGCCTTACCACAGTTCCTGCAGTAACTGCGGAAGGCAAAGATGTACGACCATCAAAACCAACAAGCACAGGCTTTGTGCTACCTACAGCTGTATTATGTGCAAGATTGCCTTCTATAGGTACTGGATTAGTACCGGCTACGTTATCAATCGTAACGTCCCCGATATCGACACCGGAATTTGCCGTAAGCTTTCCAATTCCGTTTGTTCCGGCCGGTAGTGCTACATCGGTAGCAAGCACCACGCGCTGAGTGCTCGCAGATACCGCGCCTGACGCGCCTTGCACACCTGTCTGTCCAGATATTACATTTACTGCCTGCCTTGCACTCGTAATAGATCCAGCAATAGTAGCAAGATTTCCTGCTTCTAAAGCGAGTGCTGAAGTATTTAAGTTAGTACCGGCGTTCGCTGTGACTGTTCCGGAAACCGGCTGAGTTGATGCCGAGGCATCGACTTTTAAAGCGCCTCCTGCAGAGACTGTAGCAGCATTCCCGCCCTGCTGAATCGTAGTCAGCCAGGGAGTTGTGTTTGCAGTGTTTCCCGGTTGTACTGTCCATGTGCCGGCCTGCCTTGCCAGTACAGTTCCTGGAGTCGGCTGAGCTACGGCTTGAGTGGCGACAAGTAAAAGGGCTAGTAAAATGCGTCTCATGCTTCAAGCTCCGTGACTTCTAAACTGTTTGTTGAACCGGCCGTGATGGCCGTGACTATTCCAGTATAAACTACGCCTTCAGTGATCAGGCTCAGAGAGCTTCCCGGTAGCAACTCAGTAGGTAAAAGAATCGTAGCGCTGGCCCCGAACCTGACAAAAATACTGTCGGTTGCACTCTTATTAGTCAGCCATCCACCTATTCTGTCTGTGTTTGCTGGAAGAATAATTGAGACTACACCAGTCACTGAAGCAAGCGATTGATTCGCTACAGCCGCTGCAGGCTGAACGAGAATACTGTTTACATTGAGCCTGCCGGTTGAATCTGTAGAAAGGATTTTGTAGTTACTGCCATCAGTCCCTGCAACAAGGCCGGCCGTGTTAGCTGCGGCAACTTCTGCGTTATTCTCTACACAGGTGCAATCACCTCCAGCCTGCTGAGCCGCAAGTGCTCCGACTACATAGCAGAGAGTTTTTATTACACTGAAGCGGAAATCTTTCTCATTGCAGGCTGCGGCCTGTAGAAGGTCAAAGTCTTCACATACATCGCAATCATCTGCCATAAGATCCACATATGAAATTAATAGCTGCCCTGTATGAGAAGCGTTCCGGAAGTAGCACTATCGCCATCGGCTCGTTTGATCTGAAAGTCTGCAGCATCAGCCAACACTACGTTTCCGAGATCCAGCATACCGGTGTCCTCTCCGGCCGCTACGCTCATGTACGTACTGACTCCGTTATCCAGAGATATCTCGATAACTGCATCCGTTCCGTTAACTACTCTGAGTCTTCGAAGCCGAGTCTGGCCGTTCATGAAGCCGGGGTCCGCGTAGGTCGCATAGTCTGATTGAAGCTCTGCAAAGCCTAAAGAAGTTTGAGGTAGCGGCATTACCGGAGCGCCACCTTGATTAGCTGCACAAAGAGCTTGGGCTACGAGAGTCCTCCAGACCTCCTGCATATTGGCAGTGCCAATCTGCCCTTGTATACAGGGATCATTACAGAGATCGCAAAAGTTGATTGCCATTATACTATAGGATTAATGATAGCCCATGCGACATCTCTAGCATCCGTTCCGCTGGATGAGCGAATAACGAAAGATACTCCCGGAGTAATGGTTTGAATATCCAAATCGCCGGCTGCTGTGTTTCCTCGTGGGCTTAAAAGAATAACGCTCCCTGCTACTACTCGAGTAGTTGCGACTGTTACAGTACCGCTTACTAAAGTAGCGACTCCTGCTGTTGGACCGGCCCCTGCAGTGTCTAGTTGCAACTCATTAACCTGTGCAAGTGGCGTACTGAGACTTGCTGCAGCTGCTAAAGCTTTCTGAACAAGCCTTGTAAAAGCTGCGTTCCCTTCCAAACTATCGAACGGCCCTTCTCCGTCCATCTCTAATATGCTACTCATATCCGCTCCTTAGAATAAATTTGTTGAGGTCAGAAAAAGAGTGGGCCTTTACGGCCCACTCTTGTATCAGGCTATTACGTAGCGCACTGTGTCTCAGTCGGTCCCGAACATCCAGGACATCTTGAAACAGTAGCTGTCGGTACGCAAATCTCAACAACTCCAAGTACAGTATCGCTGAACGCGGTACCGCCGATATCCACCCTCCAGGTGTTTTCCATCATGTTGATGCCAGCAGACACGATAGTAGCACTTACCGAAGTTCCGTTTCCGTACTTCAGGGTTACAGTCTGACCGTTTGCGTAAGAAGCAATCGGGTTTCTGAGGAGGAGATTCAGCTGTGTATTGTCACCGCTTACAGTCTCGTAGCTGAGAACCTGAGACGAGCACTGCAGATCGGCAGCATTGAACACTCTGAAGAACCTGTCACAAGTTGGCACTGTTCCAGTGATCTCAACCATGAATGTTTTACCGTCCGCGCTGATTCCATCCGTAAGGACGGTAGCGTTGACGAATCCATGAGTAGTGCTTTCCAGAGCAATGACATCATCTGCTTCAGCGTCAATCGGCACAGTGAACGTAACAAAGTACGTATCTGCCAGAGTCGGATGAGGCATGAACGAAGAGATAGTTGGAGAAGGACAAAGACCGGCTGCCAAGGTATTCTCACATTCAGTAGACTCTGGAGGACAAGTAAGGTTCGGGCTGTAGAATCGGACCATAGAAGCAAGAGGTTTTCGGGGTACAAGGAAAGCGTAAACATCACCTCTTGCGATAAGAGCAATCTGCGCTCTCGTCCAGTAGAAACCCTGCAGCCGGCCTGGATCGTCCGGAGTCTCAGGGTTAGACCACTGGAAGTTATCCCAAAAGCCGTTACCTGGCTGAGGTCCAAACGAAGAACCTTCGCCAAGAGTAGAAGGATCCTGTCTCGTGTAGACCGCCATTGGGTCCATACCATGAACAAGAACCTCTTCGTGAGTTGCATACGAGGGATCCATGTACCGAGGATTGATGTCGGTGTATGTTCCAACAGTACCTTTCACACCCTTAACCCATGGAAGAATACGGACCCAATTGGAGGTAGTCGTATCCCATCGGAAACGTCTCGGTGTCAGATAATTGACAGGCAAGAACATATCCCGAATGGTGTAGTTGAAAGAATAGCGTTGAATCAGATCGCCGCCGTACTCGCTACTGCCGGCTGCAGCTGCTCTCAAGTCGGCGCGAATCTTCGGATCGTCTCTGTAGAGTCCACTGAACATCTCAGGGGAAGCTACAACAGCGTACAAAGGCATACCGTTCGAGTAACTCAGAGGCTGAATTCTCGGCATCATTCTGAGCTGCTGATAGAAGAACTCGAGTCCGTCTATCGTCATTGCCGAGAGAACGGTATCGCCAAGAGGCAGGTACGAGTACGGATCGCCTGGATTCGGCTTGAAGCCGGCAGAGTCAATCAGATACTTCTTCGCAATCTGCGACATGAAGTTCTGACCAACGTTTACTTCTTTGTGGAAAGCGATCTGGTTATAGAATCCCTGCACCATGGCAGAGAACACCTGATTGTATTCCCGAGTCGAGGAGATCGAAGTTACGCAAAAAGAATCAGTCTTGAAATCTTTACGCATGATGCGGAAAGTTTTCGAGTTGAATGCGTTACCTTCAAGTGGGTGAAAGTTGTATCCGCAGTTCGGAGTACAGATTACTCCGCAGCCAGAAGGATCATCCAGAAGTTCCCACGAGTCAAAGCCTTCTTCCACCTGTGGAAGTTCGCCGTGATACTCAAGCTCCTGCATCGAGAGGCCGGCGTCTTCGGGCCATGGCTGAGGTTTTAGAAGATCGCGATACCAGTTAGGAGCCTGAAGCTCCATGTTTCTGATAGTTGCGCCGATAAGTGGGGCGTTTGCAATGAACGCCTGGGTAACGTTTCCGGGGGAGATACACTGAACCATATAGCCTCTTGAATAGAAAATTAGTTTGCATGGCTGAGAAACCTCAGCTGCTTCATTTTCTACAAGCGGCTATTAACGTGAGCCAACGATATTTGCTTGTACGCTCAGAGATAACGGATCAGAGCTTTACCGATGTTTTTATTATCGGCTTATTTTCTATTCCGAGTCAACGGGTAAAATTTATGACTACTTTCCATTAAAGAAAGAAGCTCCAATTTTGCCGGCTTCGTTAGGATTCATAGGCCCCTTGCTATCTACTTTCGGAGCAGAAGATCCAGATCCGTTACCGTTAGGCCCCGGCCTGAAGTAGCTCGTCTGTATGCTTGCTGACTGTTTGATATCGTTAAGTTCCTGAGCAAGTTTCTGTGCATGTTGATACGCTCCTACTCCACCGATAGAGAGAAGAATAGAGCGAGCAAGGCCCTTTGCAATTTTATCTGGCAGAGTCTTAAGTCCGTTCGCTTTCAGCTCCTTCACAATCGCGCCGAACTGGATAGCGGCCTTATGCTGATTTCTCTCCACGACTTTATTGTGCTCGATGTTTCCTGGCTCGATAACCAGATCCGCATAGATCCCTTCGTTCGCTGTCTGCTGAATTGCAGAGTCCCAGGCACTCTTACTTACGTTCTCGAAAACCTTTGAGCGCTTACTGTCTTCTATCTGCAGCTTCTCAGCATACTTAGTCTGGAGCTTTTGATGACTCTCCAGAGGCTTTGCCTCCATATCGATGGCTGTCTGTCCAAGCTCGTGCATCCTCATCACGAGTTCTTTTGCTTTGTTCGCACCTAAAGCATCAGGGAAGTAACGAGTAATGAGAGCGTTTCTATCTCTCTCGTTCTCGGTGCTTACTATCTTCGCAACAAGAGCGTCACGAATATTGTCAGCTATGTTGTAATCGCTTGCGAGCTTCATGAACTCAGACTTTGTTTCCTGAGTAGGGGCTACAACAAGCTCCTGATACTCATCGGACAACCGGCCGTTCATGAGTCTCTCGAACTCCTGAAGCCTCTGAATCTCGGTATCCTTTGCCGTAATGACTTCTGGAATCTTCTCTCCTTTGGCCCAGGAGTCTCTTTCCGCTTGCGCGGCTGCAAGTTCTTTCTGAGTTTTCTTCAGAGCCTTGCGATCATTTTTCAAAGCCTCTCTTACTTTCTTCCAGTTCTCGGATGCGGGTTTATCCGGTACATCGGACATATCCGGCTCTTCATCAGCCTCTGCCTGTGGGGCTGCTTCCTGAACCTCCTCCTCCGGCTCCTCTGTGAAGAAATTTGTTTCTACTGATGCCGGTGTCGGCGCTTCTTCTTTTGCCGGAACTCCGGGGGAGTGAAACTGCGGAGCTGCGGCCGGTGGGGGAGTTTGTACTCGAGGCTGTACTGGAGCAGCCTGAGGCTGTACCGGAGGGGCTACCGGAGGAGTCCCGTTTGTAGCGCTACCATTCTGAGCCGGTGCTCCACCTTCCAGCGGAGCCATCTTGGTAAACATATCCTGCATGATTGCTCCAGAATTAACCGGCTGTGTGGTAGGTGTGATGCTCATTTCTTCCCCTTATTAAGTTTGGTTATTTCTTCAATACTCAGATACCCCTCTTTCCTTGCGATCTCCGAAGCTCCGAAAGTTGGAGTAAGCCTTGCCTGTTGAGGATCGGCTTTGTTTGCATAGTATTCTTCTAAATACTCCAGCTGATTGATGCCTGTCTGAAATCCGTTAGCCCAGGATCCTTCATGCGCCATCGCATTTAAATCAGAGCCGTTATTTATAACGCTCGGGTATCCTCCTCGGCGGATGATCTCCAAGGCTCCGCACTCCCTTAGAAGGGCTAGAGCCTGCCTGTACTTAGCTACGTTCGATTCTTTTGAAAGAAATTTCTGTACAAGTAATCTATACATTATTCAAAGTCCGCTGGATTGGGTGTTTTTCCTACAGAGTTTCTAAGGTCAGCTTGAATCTGTTCAGTGCTTCTAGGTGCTAGAAGTTCTATAGGCTTTTTGATTCTTGTAGCCTCTCTATCATTATCCGCTTTCAAGTTTACAGCGAGCCTTTCATTCTCAGCTTTTGCCTCTACACCACGCTTCATGACTTCTCCGCGTGTTTCGGTTGCTTCCTTAGCCCGTTCAACCTGCGAAGTAGTCTTGAAGTCTTTACGCTTCTCTTCTCGGTCTAGCTGGATATCCTTACGCTGCTGCTCCATCTGCATCGCAGTCATCGCCTGCTCTTCCTGAGCGCGTCTTCTGACTTCCGCCTGTTGCATCTTCTGTGCGCGGACTTTATTAAGCTGTGCAAATTTCGTGAGCTGTCGCATGTTCGGAGTGAGCTGCTCCACATACTGTTGATTAAGACTGTCTTCCTCTACAAACCCTATGTGCTCTCCCATATGCGGAAGCATGATAGAGAAGTACTGATCCGCCTGAAGTGGATCCATCTCTTGCGCCTGGACCTTCTTAACGATGTCCATGGCATCTGCCATATGAGATCCGATATGAGCTTTGTGCTGATTATCCTTCTCAGCCTGCGGCATCTCTCCCTGCTTAACTATCACGTTCTCAACCCGAGCAAGAGAAGCTCCTCCTAATGCCTCATCCGGCGTCATGGCATCCCCTAAGTAGCGCTGAACATAATCCGCGCCAAGAGAACTGTTCACTATGTCCGATCTATAATTGTACTGTCCTTTCGCGCTGAATCCTCCGGCAATCCCGCCAACAGATCTGAGTCCCATCTGCAAACCTAAAGAGCTTCCATCGCCGGCTACCCGAGCGGCCGTGACACAAAGATGCTTCGGCATCTCGCCTTTCTTTGCGCCGTTAAGTGCAAATATCTCCTCAGGCACACCTTCATTCATACAATACTCTTTCCACTCTTTGAAAAAGTTGTGATCCGGATGCTTTGCCGGTGAGTGGAACTGCTTGATGACCATCTGATTTAAAGCTCTATCGAACGTCTTATAGAAGTGGCTCACTGTCTGCTTACCTACAGCGAACTCTTTCACGTTCTGCATCTTCGCTTCTTCGGCACTGCGAGAACCTTTATCCTGATCTACAACCGAAGTATCGTCACCAGATATCTGTGCGTTACGTGCAACCTTCCTTTCAAAGTATTGCGATACCTGAATCACCTGGCCGGCGTTACTGCCAAGGTTATTAGCGGCTAACTTCGCAGTACCTATATTCGTTACAGTCCCAGGAATAAACATTATCGGATCTACGTTCTGCCCGAGATTCGCTGGAGACTCGATAACCGGTGTGCCGGCCATCTTCGCCATATCAAGCGTACTGCAATCCAGCTGCATCATGGCCTGACAAGCCGGAAATATTTTATGCCCTACTCCTCTGTTACTGTGAATATACCTTTCGCCGGCCGAGTACGTGAAAGCAATCACCGCCTCCTCGAAGCTCTTGTATTGATCCGTTACTTGAAAGAGAAAGTCAGAAGTAGTTCCTATGATAGGATCAAAAATGAAGTTGGAGATTTTCCCGTTGTACTCTTTATAGAGGAGTCCGCCGAGCGGTACGGTATCAGAGAACACCATAGCGCTATTGAAGTTCCCGTTTTGCAAAGCTACCTGAAGATCAGCAGCATTTGTAAAGGCGCTTCCGTTATTCCAGTTATTACTCTTTGCGATATTATTTGCTCGCATTAGAAGGAAATGCTCCAGCGCCGGCATGTTCCATGGAGCCGCGCTTCTCTCCTTCTCGTTCATCTGAGAAAGAACGTCATACACTCCCCACAGATACTGCATCTGATAAGGAGTATCCATTGCAACGTAGTCCCACTTACTAACGCTACTCAGAGTATTATTCGGAACATAGAAGCGGGAGTAGTCAACTGACTCCCATTTGTAAGAGTCTTCGTCCTTAAAGACTATCGGAGATAATCCAAGCATCACCAGCTGCGAGCACATCTGAGAAAACTCGGAAGGAAAATCTATCCACATCTCGTTAATGATTTTCGTCCAGTTCCGACTCAGCACCTCTGCCCAGGTAGTGTAGTCCTGATCTTTTTGACCTTGATATTTTTTGATTTCGAACTTAATCAGGTACGAATTGTTATTTATCAGATTCCAGAAAGTGAGAGCCGTTCTTTCAAACAAAGCTTTCGCATCCAGAAAATTTGCATTCGTTACGTGATCGAGGCCGGCCTTTGCAAGCTCTTCCTGATCGAATGGCGGATTACCTCCGACAAGTCCTATAATCTGAGAAGCGAGATAGATCCTTTCCAGATGATCGGCTCTCGCCTGGTTCCAGTAGGTACGAGCCGCATCTACTGACATGATAATGTTTTTCGGAGCTTTCAGTCTGCCGGAAGCTTGCTGAGTAATTAATCCCCTGCCTGATAATCCCCCCGGAGAGTCGATGTACCTGTTACCTACTATGTTATCCATTTTACTTTTCTATAATATTTAATTGCCAGCATTGAACAGACTCGTACTTCTCCATCTGATCCGGAGTAGGCTTCTCTATCTTTCCGTCATAGAAAACTTTCATATTGAGCACACAGCTGCACACCGCACATTTGCCTAGTCGGTCAAACTGCGCCGTTCTTTTACTGCCTATCGAGTTAAGAGCAACCAGCTCCAGCCATCCTCTCTGCTCATTAGTGTTTATATTGTACTTACACGAGGCACACTGCTTTGCTCTCTTCTCAGCAACTTCCTGAGGAGCGAAGCTTTTGTACATATAGTTTTTTAGAACTACGATAGCACCTTTGAGTGTGCCGAGTATGCCGAGAGGCAGGGTCTTAGGCTCACATCTTCCGATATTTTCCGGTAAACCGCACCAGTAGTTTTCCACCGTATCATCGAGATACTCTAGTTCCGGAAGATTATTCTGTTGCCTGAATAGCTGTATTCTGTCGAGTAAGGTTTTCTTTGACTGCTCCGGCCCGTACATCTGGCCGGTGTCTGGATCTTTAAATACGAATTGTAGTGGCCCTTGAAATGCTTTAAACTTGAAAATCATGAGTGTAACCCAATTAATTCAAAGCCAAGGCTGGAGTATCGTAACCAAGAACGAGAATGGTAAGGATGCATATTACGTAAAAACTCAGTATGAAAAAGAATTAGGTTTACTGAAACTCAGGCATCCGGCGTGGTTGCATCTTGAAATATACGCTAAGCATACAATACCGGAAGTCAAGTATCAACATATGAAAGTTGCTCATGATATCCTCTGGCCTAATGAAATCTGGCATTCATGGACCGAAAGAAGATTCAAAGTGCATTGCGGCGTAGGCGCTCAAGCTCTGTCTGGTTATAATTTCATCGTCCAGGCCGGAGGGGGATCCAAAGCAAAATCCTATGATTGGGGAAAAATAGCTCCTCTCTTTTACTTCGCTAACCCCGAGCAGAGGACTGTAACAGTCGCCTCTACAACGCTCGCCTCACTCAAAGGCCGCGTATGGGGATACCTTACAGAGTTCGTAAGAACTATGTCAGTAACTCCGAAGTACAACTATACCAAGTCTCCAAGTCCGGCCTTCCTGCCGATCGTCTCAGACGGAAAAGAGAAAAAGAAGAAGCGCGGTAACGTAGAAGAGTCTACCTTACACGGCATGTTCGCAGTCACCGCGAAACTCGGAGATGACGATCAAGCAATCGCAAACTGGATCGGCAAACATCCGAAAGACAAAATGCTCCTCATCCTCGATGAGGGTAACTACATGCCGATGTCTATCACTAACGCATTCTCTAATCTTAATTCCCATCCAGAGAAGTTCCAGCTCTGCATTATTGCAAACTCTAAATCCGTTTCCGATCTACACGGCTCACTCGCTACTCCTAAGAACGGATGGGATTCAGTCTCTATCGATCTCGATGAGTGGGTTACTGTTTACGCAAACGGGATCTGCCAATACTTTAATCCTTACAAGTGTCCGGCCATCACCCATCCTGATCCAGTTATCAGGGAGAAACTCGGGAAGTTCCTTATCTCTGCTGAGAACTTAAAAAGGAAAGAACAGGAGTTAGGTACAGACTCCGAAGACTTCTACCGGATGGTACTCGGCTTCTGGAAGAACCGCTCCACTGAGATGGTTACAGTATCTGAGAAGTTCCTTAAAGAGATGTCTCCTCGTAAAGCTATCCAGTGGTCCGGATACTATCCGATCCAGAGAGTAGCCGGCTTCGACTTCGCCATTTCCACAGACGGAGATAACCCAATCCTGAGAGTTGCAGATGTAGGTCACGATCTGGATGGAGGAGTCAAGATTAACTTCTCCGGCCTCTCGTCAATATTCAAGCTACAGCTTGTAGCTATCACCGATAAATCATTTGAGAAGCAGATATCTGAAAAGATTGTAGACCTCCTTATCCGCTACAACGTCAAAATAACAAACCTTGCAGTTGACGTTACCGGCCAGGGGAGGGCCATAGCGGAGTGCATATGCTACGAGAATGAGAAAAGAGGGTACCCGCTTGGTATCGGATATCCTCTGAAAGTTTATTCCATGTCAGCGCACAACAAGAACAAGAGAAAGGAGTCCGCGCCTGACTTGCTTCCAATAAGTACCAATGACCTTTACAACGATTTCAGAACCTACATAGAGAAGGATTCGATTCGAGGACTCGATGAGATTGTTATCAAACAACTTACTCATCGGCAGATAATCAAGAAGGGCGACAAAGTATTCCTCGAGTCGAAGAAGGACTACAAACGGCGCATGTCGGCTATCGGCGATCCTCATTCTCCGGATGAAGCAGACGCCTCTGCTCTTATCGTGCAGGTAGTAAAGCTTCGCCTGGGTATACCGGCCGGCCTCAAGTGGAAGAATCCTCAGCGTGAAGAGGCGCGGGCGCATATGGATAAGGTATTTGCCATGAGTCGGCAGGGAATCGATGCTTCGAACAGTGCTAAGCCTTCTCGGCCGAAGACAAACTTTGCGGCTGGACTAGAGAACTACGCCAAGTATCGGCGTTAAGACAACTCCCCGTTCTCGTCTAACTCAAGAGTTTGGCGCTTAGGATTCCCTTTAAGTTCCTTTAGTACCTCTCTCCTACGTTTGTGTACCCCCACCCCTGCCATTACCAACTTTATAAGTGAGTTAGTAGAGCCTATGAATCCGAAGCCTTTGTGTATGTTCTTTAGATACATATCGTAGTCGGATAGTTCGTTGATAAGAACCTTCTTATCGAGGCTACTCAGATCCAGTGAATCCAAATCAGCGTCTGTCACCTGTTGGGCGTCTACCTTGATTTGTAAAGGAAACTTGGACGTATTCTGAAAGTCCGCGTTTTGTTTACTTTCTTGATAAGTGTCGTCTGATTCATATTCACTGAGCTGAATCTTATCGGGGAGATCTGGAAAGTCTATTTCATTCATTCATCTATTCTACACAAAAAGAATACTTCGCAGTAGTCTAGCGCGGCGGGTGGGCGGGGGGCGGCATGAAAATCTTGGTTCA
>Ga0163155_10002609_pt1 | contig 19923 bp, 17 predicted proteins | sample OliLakLV19SP4G1_FD_148611 | JGI IMG/M metagenome (GOLD analysis project Ga0163155, IMG submission 148611) | Freshwater microbial mat bacterial communities from Lake Vanda, McMurdo Dry Valleys, Antarctica - Oligotrophic Lake LV.19.SP4.G1 | ecosystem: Environmental > Aquatic > Freshwater > Lake >... | reverse complement strand
CCCTAGCCCCTAGCCCCCAGCCCCTTCTTGGGGGGTTTCGGCTGTTGCTTCTGCTTCTGCTTCTGCTTCTGCTTCTGCTTCTGCTTCAACTTCGGCTTGGTTTTCGCTCTCTGTGGCATTCAGGGAGCCTTCCGGTACGAGTTCGATGGTGGAACGTTCCTCCAACCATTTGATGATTTTTTCGGTCAGCAGTTCGTTTTCGACGAATTCTCGCAATTTTTCGGGGTCGATGTCTTTATCATCGCTGTACTGCTGCATCAGATCTTGAGAGCGTGTTGCCACTGCGGCTGGTTCCACCTGGATGGATTCCCGTGTGGCTACTTCTCTAAGTCCTAGAGAGCGCTTGAGGCGATCGATCGCATCTGGGAGCGATCGCTCTCGGAACTGCGGTATCATTTCCTGAGTAAACAGTTTCTTGATATCAATCCCCTGCTTACTCAACCGCATTGCCGTTTGAGTCACCAACTCATCAACCTCTTGCTCAATCAGAGTTTGAGGTAAATCGACTTCTACCAGATTCACCAATTGGGCTAGCAGCGCTTCCTGCTTGTTGGCATCAGTTTTGCTCTGCGCTTGATCCTGAAACCTGGTTTCCAAAGTCGATCGCAATTCCTCTAATGTTTGAAACTCGCTGATTTCTTGGGCAAAGTCATCGTTGACTTCCAGTAACTCTTTTTCTTTGAGGTCTTTGAGCGTCACCGCGAAAACGGCAGGCTTACCAGCCAACTCTTTTTGCGGATAATCTTCGGGGAAGTCCACAGAAATTTCTCTGCTTTCCCCCACATTCATCCCGACCATCCCATCAACAAACCCTTTGATAAAGCGCCCTTCTGCTAACTCTACCTGAAAATCCTGCGCTTCTCCGCCGGGAATCTCTTCAGATGCTTCTGCTTCACCCTCCGCCGACGCTTCGCTTACCAGCCGTCCCTTAAAATCAACTACTGCCACATCTCCCGTCTGCGCTGGGCGTCCCGATACTGGCACCAAGGTTGCTAGTTCTTTGCGGCGTTCTTCTAAAAACTTATCCACCGAATCGGGGTCGTACTTGACTTCTTCTGCCTTTAGGTGTAATCCCGTGTACTGCTGCAAGTTAACTTCGGGCACTACATCAACCGCTGCTGAGAATGTCACCGCTTTTCCCAGTTCAAACTGGTTAACCAACTCATCAAAGTTAGAGCGCAGCTGGTAGTTGCCGATCGCTTGGATTGACTCTTGCTTTATAGCATCTCTAACCCCATCGCGAATTATTTCTTCCAAAGCCGCCGCTTTCAGTCGCGTTGAGCCAAAACGCTGTACCAGAATATGACGAGGAACCTTACCTTTGCGAAACCCAGGGATGTTGGCAGAACGGGCCAGGTCTTGAAAAACCAGCTCGTAAGCTTTTTTGGATATTTCGGACGGAATTTCTATTTCCAAGCCTATCTGGCTCTGGGGAAGCTTTGCCTGGGTAACTTTCATGCCTCTTTTTTTCTTTGACGATAACTGCTTTAATTTCTCAAGTTCCAGAAGCCCAACCGGGACTGCAACGCACCATTCCAAGCGATGCTTGGGATCTCCTGTGGTTAAAAAGCGGGTTATTTAACCGCAATACCCTAACAGGTGTCTCTTTGCGTGATATGCTGGTGCAAGCAACCAGCGATGGTATCTACCAACTTAGGTCAGCCGCTTGTCCCTTAAGGCTTAAGTCTTAAGGGAGGGATCTTTTCCCGTTTCTTTGGTTTCCTATCTGATGATAGTACATTTAGATACTCGTTTCGCACTGTGTTCGACGGTTGAGAGAATTTTTGGCAGATAATTATGTTAAATTTATATAAGCTGTGAAAAATAAATTACAATTTTCACAAATACGCAGATAATAGATGACTCAATAACATCTATAAATTTAAAAAGCAACTTACTTTTTATGGGCAAAGTAGGGGTAAATTTGACCAAAAGTCCTTCTAAGAGATCGCTAACATAGATAAACCCAATCTTTTTTCAAAAGAAGTCGGCTGGATTTGTAATGTTGTAGTTAAAAATTGTGGAGACGGGGCTTAAACCCAGTTGACTGTTTTAAATATCACATCGAAAATTATCCTTATCCTAAAATCCCAAATATCTCAAACCGTTCAAATGGAGGTAGTTAGTTTGTCAAAATCCTATCGAGTAGCCATATTAGGAGCCACTGGAGCCGTAGGTACGGAGTTGCTGGAATTACTGCAAATTCGTAAATTCCCGCTAGCCGATCTAAAGCTCCTAGCTTCACCTCGTTCTGCCGATCGCATCATGCAGTTTGGCGACGAAAGCCTGCCTGTAGTGGCGGTAGGAGAGCATTCGTTTGACAATGTAGATATCGTCTTGGCTTCAGCAGGTGGCTCTACCTCAAAAGAATGGGCGACTATTGCGGTAGAGGCCGGTGCCGTGGTAATTGATAACTCCAGCGCCTTCCGCATGGATACCCACGTACCCCTGGTAATTCCAGAAGTGAATCCAGAGGCGGCAGCTTCCCATCGCGGCATCATCGCCAATCCCAACTGTACGACAATTTTAATGGCCGTGGCAGTTTGGCCCTTACATCGGGTACAGCCAGTTAAACGCATGGTGGTAGCAACCTATCAGTCTGCCAGCGGAGCCGGTGCGAGGGCAATGGAAGAAGTGAAACAGCAGGCTTTGGCCATTTTGCAGGGCGAGACACCCAAAACAGAAATATTTCCCTACCCGTTGGCGTTTAATTTGTTCACTCATAACACCAAGTTGAATGAGTTAGGGTATTGTGAGGAAGAAATGAAAATGGTCAACGAGACGCGGAAGATCTTTGGAGCGCCAGATCTGAGAATTACGGCAACCTGCGTGCGGGTTCCCGTCTTGCGAGCGCACTCAGAAGCAATTAATCTGGAATTTGAGGAGGCTTTTAGCGTAGAAAAAGCCAAGGAAATCCTGAGTCAGGCTCCCGGAATCCGGATAGTAGAAGACTGGCAGGCAAATTATTTTCCGATGCCTTGCGAAGCCAGCGGTAAAGATGAAGTTTTAGTGGGTCGAATTCGTCAGGATATTTCTAACCCCGGTGGATTGGAACTTTGGCTTTCCGGAGACCAAATTCGCAAAGGGGCAGCATTGAATGCCGTGCAAATTGCCGAGTTGTTGGTAGCAAAAAGTTGGGTTCAGCCAGCAACAGCAGCTGTTACTGCTTAGGCTAGCCATCTTAAATGGAGAGGGGGGATTTTGGACTCGTCGCCAATCCAAAATCCAAAATCCAAAATCTAAAATTGCTGCAAAGGAGTTTGTAAGAGTGTGGTAAGATTTGGAAGAGTTGTAACTGCAATGATTACGCCGTTTAAAGAAGACGGCAGTGTAAATTATGCTGTTTCTGAGCAGCTGGCATCACATCTAGCTTCTAACGGTACAGATGCCTTGGTGGTTTGCGGAACTACAGGCGAATCGCCAACATTAAGCTGGGCAGAAGAATACGAACTATTTCAGGTAATAAAAAATGCGGTAGCAGGAAAAGCAAAAGTGCTGGCGGGCACTGGTTCAAATTCGACGACGGAAGCGATCGCAGCCACGCAAAAAGCAGCTAAAATAGGATTAGATGGCTCTTTACAGGTCGTTCCCTACTACAACAAACCACCCCAAGAAGGGCTGTATCGGCATTTTCAGGCGATCGCGCAATCGACTCCCGATCTGCCAATAATGCTCTACAACGTACCGGGTCGCACAGGACAAGACCTGTTGCCAGAAACCGTAGCCCGGTTGGCTAAAATTCCGAATATTGTTGCCATTAAAGAAGCTAGCGGTAACCTGGATCGGGCAAGTCAGATTAAATGCCTAACTCCCCCCGAATTTGCTCTCTACTCTGGAGACGATTCACTCACCCTGCCCATGCTGGCAATTGGCGGTACTGGTGTGGTAAGTGTAGCCAGCCATTTAGTCGGAACACAGCTACAACAAATGATTCAAGCTTTTGAAGCGGGTAAAACTCAAGCCGCAACTCAGATACATTTGCAACTTTTTCCCCTATTCAAAGCGCTGTTTGCCACAACTAATCCGATTCCAGTCAAAGCAGCTTTAAAACTTCAAGGCTGGGCTGTCGGCAGCACTCGCCCGCCCCTATGTGAAGCCCCCCCTGAGATCGCTGAAAACTTAAAAACTGTGCTAAAAGAACTTTCCCTGCTATAGCAGGCGCAATACTTATGCCAGGTTTTTAGACAACTGAATAATTCAGCTAATAGCTAATGGCTAATTAGGTAATTTCAGATAGCAAATTTAAGATTGTAGATTTAAAGATTAAATTTCCAATCTCAAATCTCAACTCTAAAATTTGAAATTACTTTTGCCAATTAGCAACAAACCTTTTTTGACACTTATCGTAAGGACGCAAATGACTAAAAACGAAACTTCACCAACTCTCAAAAAAACCGAAACTTCACCAACCATCAAAATTATTGGTGAAACTTCACCAACCATCAAAATTAGTGGCGAAACTTCACCAACCATCAAAATTATTGCCCTGGGCGGTCTGCACGAAATCGGCAAAAATACCTGCATTTTCGAGTACGACGATGAAATCGTACTATTAGATGCAGGGCTGGCTTTTCCGACTGAGGGGATGCACGGAGTCAACATTGTCTTGCCAGATATGACCTATCTGCAGGAAAATCGCCACAAGATCAAGGGCATGATTGTCACCCACGGTCACGAAGATCATATTGGCGGAATTCCGTATCATCTCAAACAATTCGATATTCCGGTAATTTATGGTCCGCGTCTGGCGATGGCCTTACTGCAAGGGAAACTCGAAGAAGCAGGTGTTGCTAACCGCACTGAACTCAGGTCAGTGATGCCTCGCGACATTGTTCGCATTGGCACTCACTTTTTTGCCGAATTTATCCGCAATACCCACTCTCTTTGCGATAGCTTTACCGTCGCCGTTCATACCCCAGCTGGGGTAATTATCCACACTGGGGATTTCAAGATTGACCACACTCCCGTTGATGGCGAGTTTTTCGATCTGCAAAAACTAGCCGAACACGGCGAAAAAGGTGTCCTCTGCCTAATTAGCGACTCGACCAACTCGGAAGTCCCCGGTCAAACGCCTTCAGAAAAATCTGTTTATCCCAATTTGGAGCGGATTTTCTACCAAGCGCCAGGACGTTTGATGGTGACTACCTTCGCTTCTTCGGTACACCGGATCAACATGATTCTGGATTTGGCGAAGAAGCAGAATCGGGTAGTGTCGATTATTGGCAGGTCGATGCTGAATGTGATTGCTCATGCTCGCAATCTCGGTTATATCAAGTGTGAAGACAATCTTCTGCAACCTTGGCACGTTGTTCGCAACTTACCAGATGAGAAAGTTTTAATTCTCACTACCGGATCTCAAGGTGAACCCCTGGCGGCTATGACCCGCATTGCCAACCAAGAACATCCCCACATTAAAATCCGTAAGGGGGATACGGTAGTGTTTTCGGCTAACCCAATTCCGGGCAATACGATCGCAGTTGTCAATACGATCGATAAGTTGATGGTGCAGGGTGCTAACGTAATCTACGGTCGCGATAAGGGGATTCACGTCTCCGGTCATGGCTGTCAGGAAGACCAAAAGCTGATGATTGCCTTGACTCGCCCCAAATTCTTCTTGCCCGTACACGGGGAACATAGAATGCTCGTCAAGCACTCCCAGACGGCTCAGAGTATGGGCATTCCGGCAGAAAATATGGTCATCATTGACAATGGCGATATTGTAGAGGTGTCTGAAGAGCGCATCCGCATCAATGGCAAGGTTCCTTCCGGCATTCAACTGGTGGATAACGCTGGAGTTCTCCACGACAGCGTTCTCAAGGAACGGCAGCAACTGGCAGAAGATGGTGTTGTAACTGTGGCAGCTGCGGTGGATTGGGATGGCAAACTGGTGGCTAAACCAGAAATACACTTACGAGGTGTGGTAACCTCGGTAGAACGGAGTCTCCTGCAAAAGCTTGTCCAACAGACGATGGAAAACCTGTTGAGCGATCGCTGGCAGGAATTTGCCCGTGGTTTCGAGGGTGAAGACCTTGAGGTTGATTGGACGGGTTTGCAAGTCCAAATGGAACAAGCTCTACAGCGACTGCTTCGCCGCGAACTCCAGAGCCGTCCTTTGCTTGTCCTCTTGATGCCAATTCCCGATGCACCGCCAAGTAAAGCCACTGGACGCCGACGCCGCGTAACTGCTAGAGTCGCGTCCTAGAAAACAGTTGTCAAACTTACCCTTTCCTCCAGATTCCTTTAAAAAGAGGGAGCCTGGGGGAGTGGGAGATTGAGGAAGTGAGGGAAATTTTCACCCCCTCATATAGCTAGTGTTAAATTCTATATAAGAGTGTAAAACTTTTGCGATTAGTTCCAAACCGCGATTGTTTCTGAATCTATCAGATTGCCACGCAGGAGCGAGGAACCTGCCAGATCATCCGCAAGTCACTGCACTTATGTCCCTTTTAGTCAAAAGTTCCGTGATATTACTCACGCAAAACCTTTCGGCTTTTGGAGAAGATTTTATTAGACAACTGCGTTGTCTAAAGATAGAGGTGGCAGATCGACCGCAAGAAAGATGAACGAACGCATATCGCGTCTCAAAAATCAACCAAACGGGTGTGCCGATCCGGTAACCAGATTTGTCACGCTGTATTTAACCAGCAGAGGAAGGTAAACTCCTCGTTGGAAGATAGGAGATGAAAAATGAATGTAACTGATTCTACCATAGAAAATCCAACCTTGACAACTTGGGTGTGGATTGACCAAGCAGATATCACCGCCGCAACACCTCTTAATAGTTTTCGCCCCAAGCAGAAATTCGATCCGCTGCAACCTGTGCGCCAGATTCTCGATCGCTTAGAAGTGAAAGACCCAGAATTGGCTCACCGCTTGTGCCAAATGATTCCATCTCAATGCCCGTTCGAGCGCGATGTCAAACTTTTTGGTCGTACCTTGTTTCACATCCCACCGATGTGTAAGCTTAATCCCCTGTACGAGCAAGTGGCTGCCCTACGCTTCCGGGCTTTGTGCTATCTTGCAGATGAATGCGGCGAAGACATTTCGTCCTATTGCTAGTAGCCCAAAGGGCAATGCCAATGGCAGAGAGTGGGTCTTTGCTGTTCAAACTTACCAATTGAGTAAATTGTGTCCGTTAAATTTTCAGTTGCAGCACTCTCGTTATTAGCAGGTATTCCACTTGGCTTACCCATTTCTGCAAAGTTAACAGCAACAGCGAATTCAAGCTCCTCCATCACTACGAGTAGGCTCGAATCGAGACAAGCCCAAGGTAAAATAGCTGCTCTCCAAGCTAACCTGCGGATGAGTTATCGGGCAATTCCTTTGGGAAACATATCGTCTCCCCTGACAGGTAGCGATCCAAAAGCTGTGGCGCAACAGGCATTCAACAACTCGGAAGCTAAATCAAAGCAGGTTGCGATCGCTTATCCAGCCAGAGGTAAAGCGGTGGTGACTATTACTCAACTTGGCTTAGAGGATGATTCCGTTGGTAGCATTAGGTATCGCGTTGAACTAACGCGGAGTGGCCGACAATGGAGAATTGTCTGGGCGGGTTTCCAAGTAAAATGTCAATCTGGACGCGGACATCAGAATTGGTCGCCTCAAAACTGCGTTTAGCGATCGACCTTTTTAACTTTACTCATCAGTTTACTGTCCAAGTCGATCAGATAATCTCTCCCATACGAGTCGTTTTCTAAAGTTTCGATCAGATGAAGGGGAAGGTCTTGGGTGATTTCGACGCTAGACGAAGCTGCGCCAAGTGCGTGAGCCGCTACTGTATCCACATCTCCAGAAAAGGCGATACAATCCTTCAGAAGTTCGGTCATTGAATCGTTTCGGATAATGGCAGTAATTGCCGCCCTGACGCTCATCCATCCTTTCGATTCTACCTTTCCTTGCCACGGTTTCGACCATTCACCGGGTACCTGTCCCTCCAGAAACTGCCCCAGTCTCCTTTTTGGCCCTAGCTGGTAAATAAAGTAATGGGACATCAAGGCTGCTGCTGTGGCGGCATTAATTCCATCCGGTGTATTATGGGTGATTGCTGCCTGGATTTTTGAATATTCGATAACTTTCTCTATTGTGGGAAGAACGCCAATCGGAGCAGCACGCATCGCCGCTCCGCTTTTGTCGCTGGTGGATTGGATTTTTGCTAAGAACTCCTCCCCATCGCCAATTTCTAGTAAAAAATGGTAAAACTTCCTGGAATATCCTTCTCTGCGATCGCGTTGAAAAGCCTTGACAAACCAGTTGGCTAAGAGTTCTGGTGTCCAGGGTTCTCCAGAAACGATCGCTTCTGCGATCGCTATACTCATCTGGGTATCGTCCGTGTAGCACCCTGGCTTGAGTTTGTGACGGGGATGCTCCACGTATCTGCTCAAATCGTTGTAACCCAGGTCGATCATCTCATCAGCGTATTCAAAGCCCGCACCGTAGGCATCTCCAATCCCCAATTCCAACAACATTTGTTTTTTGTATTATTTTAGCTTACTCATCTGAGTCTAATCTATACAGGGAATTGAACTGGAAAGCTAGGCCACTGAAAGCCAGGGGAAAAAGTAAAGTTTAATTTCACAGACTTGCGACCTAATTGGGCAAGTGATAAATTGAGCGTAGAAGTTGAAAAGCTTCCCTGGCAGAGCAAACAGCCAAGTGAAATTGAGTTAAGAGGAAAAAGCGCTGTTTACATCTAATCTGTCTCGTCCAAATGCAATAACACCCAACCCAGAAGTTGATATTTCCTAAAATGGTTAAAAGAGAGCAAGGCAACTGATTTTACCGAATAATTCGGTTAGTTGTTAAATCAGTGCAACTCTAGATAGAATTACCAAAGAAAGGAAATCACTCAGCAAGTAAGGGCTTGGGTGTTGTTGTATTGTAAAACTTCACTGACTTTCTAGCCAATTATAGACATTTATAGCCAAATGTAGTATGATATCCTCAAAACTTAGGGAAATAAATGCAGCTAGTTGAAAAGCACATTATCGATCTTAACCACTGGCTATACAAGCAGCTAGATAATTTGTGTTTCCTTTCTAAGAATCTTTTCAACTACGCTAACTACCTGATTAGACAAAAATTTATTATAGCAGGAGAATACCTCGACTATTACAAAATCCAAAAACTATGTCAGGGAACGAATGATTATTTAGCATTACCAGCTAAAGTATCTCAGCAAGTCTTATTGAGATTACATGAAAGCTGGAAGTCATTTTTTGAAGCGACTTCGGAGTATAACGAACATCCCGATAAATTCAAAGCCAGACCGAAAATTCCTCGATATAAACACAAGACATTAGGCAGAAATGTCCTGACTTACACGGCTCAAGCCATTAGTCAAAAATGGCTCAATAAAGGAATGCTCAATCTGTCCAAAACTCACATTTTTATGACTACTAAAGTCAAACAAGTAAATCAAGTCAGAATCGTCCCCAAAAATTACCATTATGTCATTGAGGTAGTTTACGATGCAGAGGCTCTTTGTCAATCATCATCAGGTGTTGAAGTCATAGCAGGGATTGATATTGGCTTAAATAATTTAGCGGCAATTACATCCAATCTACCGGGGTTTAAACCGCTGATAATAAATGGTAAGCCGCTGAAATCAATCAATGCCTATTATCACAAAAATCATGCATTTTTGCAGTCATACTTGAAGGAAGATAGAAAAACATCAAGAAAAATTAAAAAGTTAACTCATCAGCGCAATTGCTTAGTAGATAATTACCTGCATAATGCAAGTCGATTCATTATCAATCATCTGGCAGCTAACCGCATCGGGACACTGGTGATTGGTAAAAACGATGAGTGGAAGCAGGGTATAAATCTGGGCAGACGCAATAATCAGAACTTTGTGGCTATACCTCATGCACGGTTTATTCAAATGCTGACTTATAAAGCCGAGTTAGCAGGAATAGCTGTGAAGGTTATAGAAGAAAGTTACACAAGTAGGTGTTCTTTTTTGGACAATGAACCTTGTGTCAAGCATTTGGAGTACAGAGGTAAGCGAATTAAGCGTGGTTTGTTTCGTGCTGGTGACGGTAGACTGATTAATGCAGATGTGAATGGTAGTGCTAACATTGTCAGGAAAGCATTTCCCAACGCTTTTGCCGAGGGAATACAGGGCGTAGTAGTACGTCCTGTGAGGGTAACACCTTACAAAACGGTTGTAAGAGGCAAGTGTAATATTTGTCTATAAAACCTGTAACTATTTAAACATAAAATTTGATAGAGTATCATGGCCATTATTGCTCTGAGAGCCTGGTATCTCCAGAACTACGAGCCAGTTAAAGAACTAGAAAAGCGCCCCCAAGACCTGCGTCTGAGTAAAAACAGTCTGCTGAAAACGGGTTTGCGAGCGGACTTTTTAGAAGACAGCGAGGAAGTGAAACGATCGGCTTGGTTTGGGCGCTACCTGGATGGGGAAACGGTTGAGTTTTATATAGAAGGCAGTGGCGGATACGCGATCGCCAACATAGATCTGAGCAGTCATGAAATTTATTTCACCAAACAAGCGGTGGTGGGTCAGCTAGACCCGATCGTCTTTTTATGCTATCAAACTGAGTATGGTGCGTCCAGCGAAGCACTGCGGTCAGAACTGCTGCATACGCTGGATAATCTAAACAAGCGATCGCGCGTGCCCCTTACCCTAGAAGAATCCCACCGCCCGATGGATGCCCCATTGCGCCTAAGCAGTACATTAATGCGTAAAATACGTAAAAGCTTGTTGTTTGTGGCTGACAGCACGCCGATCGCCAGCATAGAAGGAACCGGGAAGCATACCCAGCTAATTCCCAGTCCCAAAGTCTGCCTGGAAATAGGCTACGCCCTACAAAGCAAGCGTACCGAGCAAATCTTGCTGGCTGAAATGGAGCGAAAAGATATGTCGGGGCAGTACCCGTTTGATTTGCCCAAATATCAGCGGCTATCCTTTGAAAATGCGGCAGAACTAGGTAAAATATTGCCGCAAGCGATCGAAACGCAACTGCGGCGGTTTAATTTATTTTCTTAAGAGAAGAAGAAAGATGACAGGAAATCCAAGGCAGCCACAATCCGACGACGCTGTGGCGGGAGGTCAAAGAGCGAAAAGCCGTTATGCTAAAGTTCCTGATGAATTTTCCGTACACCTAATGTTCGAGGGCGGTCACCGGGAAGAAATTCGTTTCAAGACTATTCAAGAATTCCAAAAGTGGTACAGCGGCGAACTGGTGCCTAAATCAGCCTCGAACGACTTTATCACCATCCCCATCAAAAACATTGAGGGAGAGTATATGGTGGCGCGTCCGTCGCGGATTATCGCTATCCGCGTGACACCCATCTATACATCAAGTATCGATCGCAGACAAATTGAATGATCAAGACTCTGGCTTCTTTGACCCTCAGTTTGGGCATTGCCTTTGGGACTTTTTTACCCGCTTTCTCCCTTGTGCCGCTAGAAGTCGTCAGTCCAGACCCACAGCAAGAATTGGGTTTGGATGAGCAAATCTGGAGGAATTCCAATCAAAAGGGCGACAAGCAGGCACTGTTGACTTCGATCGACTATAGCCTGCGCTATTTGCGATCGCCCAAAGCTGTTCAAGCCTATGGGCGGTATCGGGTGGCTGGGATTACTCGCGATCGCGTTATTCGCAGTTTAGAACGTTTCAAGCAACTGGTTCTCACCTCCGACTCGCCGGAGGAACTCCAAGCTGCTGTTGGGCGAGAATTTGTCTTTTATCAAGCGATCGGCAAAGATAGTCAGGGAACTGTCGGTTTCACCGGCTATTTTGAGCCAACTTATACAGGTAGTCGCAGGCGGACGGCAGAATATCGTTACCCACTTTATCGATTACCTGCCAACTTCGGTAACTGGTCGCGTCCTCACCCCACCCGCCTCCAGCTGGAAGGGGAGGATGGAATGTCGGGAAACGGTCGCTTGCGGGGGTTGGAATTGGTTTGGTTGCGCGATCGATTGGAAGCTTTCCTAGTCCAGATACAAGGTTCTGCGCGACTTCAGCTCACCGATGGTAGCGTGATGACAGTCGGCTTTGCGGGGAAGACAAATCAACCTTACAGAAGTATCGGTCGAGAACTGGTCAACGATCGCAAAATGCAGTTGGAAGGCTTGACCTTACCGGCGGTAATCGAATATTTCAAGTCCTCACCAGAGGAGATGAACCGCTATCTGCCGCGCAATCCCAGTTTTGTCTTCTTCCGGGAAACTGGAGGTGCTACAGCAACGGGTAGCTTGGGAGTGCCGGTAACAGCCGAACGTTCGATCGCCACCGATAAATCCCTCATGCCGCCTGGAGCCTTGGCGCTGATACACGCTCAGATACCTTATCCTAACCGGAATGGTGACTTAGAGCAACGGCGAGTCAGTCGTTACGTGCTGGATCAAGATACCGGCGGGGCAATCAAAGGGCCGGGTCGCGTGGATATTTTTATGGGAACTGGGACTTTGGCAGGCGATCGGGCCGGTTTGATAAACTCGACTGGAGAACTTTATTACCTGCTATTGAAAGATTGAGGTTGGCTGTTGGGAAAATAAACCGGGTTTCTTTGGTAGTTATCGAGAGAAGCCCGGTTTTTGCGATCGATGTTTGCGAATAGAAGTTCTGAGAATTCAGAAAAGATGGAGGTAGTGACTTATGACTCAGGAACTAGCAGATTTAAGACTCAGCATCCTGGAAGGGCGCTACTCAGAGGCTTTAGCCATTGTTGATGACTTAGAAGGCATGGGTAGGAAAGGAATCTTACGCAATATTAAATCCTTTTTAATCAGAATGCTCATTCATTTGATTAAAAATCAAATCGAAACCAGGATGACTAATTCTTGGGCTGCTTCAATTCGAGATTCTGTCATAGAAATTCAAGACTTAAATCTTCAGGATAATCAAACCTCTCATTACCTCAAACAAGAAGACTGGGAATCTCTCATAGAAGAGAGTTTATCCAGAGCTATTTCTACTGCCAGCGTCGAAGTTCGCGATGGTGCTTATACCCCATTTCAATTGAAAAACGTGGTAGATGCAGCACATATTTTGCAAACCGCTCAGGAACTTTTGAATTTAACCTATCAACATTCAGCCAGTGATTTACCAGATGTTATCAATGAATATCTCAGTCACTTACCCGGTGGTAAAGATTGGAAATTAGGCAATCCTGTTCGCTGAAAAGTCGAACTTCTCTAGATCGCCAGTCCAGTAGAATCTATTGAGAAAAAGAACGAAATATGTATTATGTAGGGGCGAAGCATACCCTTCGGAAACAACGGGCGACAATCATGAAAAACCGGGTTTCTCACCCCGTAGGGACACGGCATTAGAAGTATTTTTGGCGCAGCGTAAAAAGTTGATAATGCCGTGTCCCTATCGACAATGTTGGCTGTTTTGCCTAAGTTATGACAAATAAATTTGTCGTAACTCTTCTAACCGATCGACTGTTAACAAGCTAGAAGTTATCGTTTGCAGCAAATTCAGATCGTCAATAGCAGAAATTTCTCCGAAAATATCTAACCCTTGACTGCCAAACTTAAGCTGTAAACCTAACTGAATACCTTGCAGTAATGCTTGCTTTGTCTGATTTTGAGACGCCGTTAACTGTGACTGAGTTAGAGTTAGTCTCACGGCTAATTCCTCCACGGTAGGAATGACATTACCTTCAGCATCGCACCATCGCAACCAAGTACGATTCATGCTTTCAAAGGCACCTTGCCAAAGGGTTAAACCTAAACCGACTAAGGGGAACCAAAGATCTGTTTTCGGCACATAACGTCCTCCTTGTAATTGAAAGATTTGTAACGGGCGATCGCTCAATTCACCCAAAGGATCGTAAACTACATAATACATCACACCCATAAGGGCATAATCGGTGAATTTGCTACCCAGTTCATTACCCGGAGTCGGCGAAACTATCTCAATTACAATTTCTGGAGATTTACCAAATTCCCACAGTAAATAGGAACGCACATCTTGCCTTTCCAAATTATCTGGAACAGTGACATTTAAACTGAGGAATACATCAGGAACTATTGCTGGAAGACGGACATTACGGAAGATTCCCACATTGGCAGCTACAATAAAAGGAATCCCATCATTTAACTGATAACCAGAGAGAACTTCCGTCAGGAGTCGCTGTTGTTTTTCGTTAATGAAACTATCCAAGGGAGTATCGTCTTCTTGTATGAGTTTGCTAGTATCCGGGTATTGACTGGGGTCTAGAGTGATAGGCTCAGACATGGCTGATTTTGGTAGGATTTGATAATATTAGCAAATAGCGATCGCATAAGTCCTGAATGTTTGAAATTGCTTCGCTTGGGCTCGCTTTTCACAGAAACTCGTAGCGTTCGCGTAAATCACGACAAATAAATTTGCCGTAAGTCTTCTAAACCCTCAACCGTTAACAAGCTAGAAGTTATCGTTTGCAGCAAATTCAGATCGTCAATCCCAGAAATTTCTGACAAAATCTCTAATCCTTGACTGCCAAATTTAAGCTGTAAACCTAACTGAATACCTTGTAATAAGGCTTGTTTAGTCTGATTTTGGGCAACAGTTAATTGTGACTGAAACTCAGTTAATTGTGACTGAGTTAGAATTAATCTGGCTGCTAATTCTTCCACTGTGGAAATAACATTCCCTTCAGCATCGCACCATCGCAACCAAGTACGATTCATGCTTTCAAAAATGCCTTGCCAAAGGGTTAAACCTAAACCGACTAAGGGGAACCAAAGATCTGTTTTCGGCACATAACGTCCTCCTTGTAATTGAAAGATTTGTAACGGGCGATCGCTCAATTCACCCAAAGGATCGTAAACTACATAATACATCACACCCATAAGGGCATAATCGGTGAATTTGCTACCCAGTTCATTACCCGGAGTCGGCGAAACTATCTCAATTACAATTTCTGGAGATTTACCAAATTCCCACAGTAAATAGGAACGCACATCTTGCCTTTCCAAATTATCTGGAACAGTGACATTTAAACTGAGGAATACATCAGGAACTATTGCTGGAAGACGGACATTACGGAAGATTCCCACATTGGCAGCTACAATAAAAGGAATCCCATCATTTAACTGATAACCAGAGAGAACTTCCGTCAGGAGTCGCTGTTGTTTTTCGTTAATGAAACTATCCAAGGGAGTATCGTCTTCTTGTATGAGTTTGCTAGTATCGGGGTATTGACTGGGGTCAAGAGTGATAGGCTCAGACATGGCTGATTTTGGGATGATTTGATAATATTAGGATTGAGCGCTCGAACTCTTTATAATTATATCAATAAATTGTATTCTCCTTCTTCTGATCTTCTTTGTTATCATTCCCTTTAATCTCGTTAGGACTAAAGCTGCGCGTCACAAGACAAGTGTTGATTTTTAGGTACGTTGTTGCGATGCCGCGCTCTTCTCAGAATTACGAACCAGAAAGATTTTTGGCGATCGCGCTGGCTATTTTTCTCTTTTAGTAGTATCATGTAAGTGTGGGAAAATGTGCGCTCATATAAACCCCTGCTCAGAATTGTAGATAAAGTGAATCCTCCTTGGTACGTAGTTGCGCTTTAGCGCTAAAGCGCAACTACGTACCAAATAGCCAGTGCGATCGCTCTTTTGGCGATCGCACTGGCTATTTTTCTCTGTTGGTAGTATCATGTAAGTGTGGGAAAATATCCGCTCATATAAACCCCAGTTCAGAATTGTAGATAAAGTGAATTGCTCTGCGTGTCGGTGCTGCTAGGTTGCTCAAAAATCTCTGGACAAAGATTAAAGGAATTTTTCGCTGAGGTAATTTATCAGTACACTCCCAACTAAATTACTCACGGATACCTAGATTAAAGCGATCGAAATTGCCGACATCTCCCGGTCGGAGGTTCAACTGTAAACCAAGACCAGCACTCATCGCTGTTCAAACGCCCATAACTGATTATTTTTTATGAGAATAATTTATCTGTGAATTTGGATGTTAAAATACCAGGACTGAACGATCGCGTATCTTTAACAAAAAATTTTCCTGCCGATTTACTCAGTAATCAATCAAATTTGAGGAACTTCCTGGTATTTGCGTCATAACTCTTTTGCAAAACAGAACGCTCAAAAGCAGTATTGATACCTATTTCTGCTGAAAGTTGTACCCTGTTTATGAGGCGTCCTTGCATTTATTGCCCCATAGTGTTCCCAATTTACAAGCGCCCCAAGGGTAAGCGAAACTTTTGTGCAGTAAAAACGAGGCATTCTGACTTAATTAATAGCCTGCAACAAGAAGACTTATGGAAGCATCTTTTGAAATAACCCTGCAAATAGTGATAGCAGTCCTTGCAGGCATTCTAGCTCAGGTTCTGGCCGCATTTCTCAAAGTTCCTGGCATTGTCTTCTTGTTGCTGTTTGGCATTCTGCTGGGGCCTAGTATTTCTGGGCTGCTACATCCTAACTTGCTGGGCACTGGTCTAGAAGTGATTGTGGCCCTGTGTGTAGCTATCATCCTATTCGAGGGTGGCCTAAACCTGGAACTCCGAGATTTGGGTGAGGTTTCCGGTAGCCTGCGAAATTTAGTCACCTTTGGTACTCTGATCACCCTGATGGGAGGAGGCATGGCTGCACACTGGCTGGGTGAATTCCCCTGGCCGATCGCATTTCTTTATGCTTCCCTGGTAGTAGTAACAGGCCCCACTGTAGTTAGTCCCCTCCTCAAGCACGTCAAAGTCGATCGACAGGTAACTGCACTCCTAGAAGGAGAAGGCGTCTTGATCGACCCGGTAGGGGCAATTCTGGCAGTGGTGGTGCTAGACACAATTTTAAACGCAGGTGCCAATCCTGCGATCGCCATCATTGGCTTATTCCTGCGACTCGGCATTGGCGGTGGTATTGGTGCTGCTGGCGGCTGGCTGCTGGGCTTGATTCTCAAACGCGCTAATTTTCTGTCAGAAGACCTGAAAAACCTGGTTGTTTTGGCTGGTTTGTGGGGCTTGTTTGGTTTAGCGCAATCGATCCGCAGCGAGTCGGGATTGATGGCAACCGTAGTCGCCGGAATTGTTATGAAAGCATCGTCAGTTCCAGAAGAACGACTGTTGCGGCGTTTTAAAGGTCAGCTAACTGTTCTCAGCGTCTCGGTTTTGTTCATTCTCCTGTCAGCGGGTTTGTCAATTGCCAGTTTATTTGCCCTTGGTTGGGGTAGCTTGTTTACCGTCTTGGTGCTGATGTTTGTCGTGCGCCCCTTAAGCATCACCTTATGTACCTTAAACAGCGATTTCAACTGGCGGCAAAAAATATTTCTCAGCTGGGTTGCCCCTAGAGGAATTGTTTCGGCTTCTGTGGCGTCTTTGTTCTCAATTCTGTTAACCGAACGGGGAATAAATGGCGGAGATTCGATCAAAGCTCTTGTTTTCCTCACCATTATTATGACCGTGTTTGTGCAAGGGCTAACCGCTGGTTGGATAGCCAATTTGCTGCAAATCACCTCAAAAGAGGCAACGGGTGCGGTAATTGTCGGCTGTAATCCTTTGAGTCGATTGATTGCTCGTTTATTTCAAGAACGAGGAGAATTGGTTGTTTTAATCGATACCGATCCGGAAGCTTGCCAAATAGCCGAACAGGAGAATTTACGAGTTTTCTTAAGCAGCGGTCTTGATACCAGCGTTTTGGAAGAGGCGGGGCTGGGATCGATGGGGACTTTCGTAGCTATGACCAGCAATGGAGAGGTAAATTTAGTGTTAGCTCAACGCGCCGCAGAAGAATTCTCGCCGCCTAGAGTTTTAGCAGTATTTCCCCTAGAACCGCAAGCTAGTCCTGCGAAGAATAAATCTAAGGTACAACAGGCTTTTGTTTCGCAATTACAGATTAAGAATTGGAATGAGTATTTGAATGAAGGGAAAGTTAAATTAGGCGAAACAGCGCTGAAGGAAGAGGGATTTGCGTTTCATCAGGCGCATCTTCAGGCGCTGATTCGTTCTGGGGATCTAATGCCGTTGTTAATAGAACGAGACGATCGCCTAATGGTAGTTCCAGCGGCTGAAGATTGGCAATTGGGCGATCGCATTATCTACCTCTTGCACGACCCAAGACCCAACCTGCTCAAGCGTTTATCCGGTGCTAGTCCGTCCTCTCGCCTGTCCCTAGAAAAGTTGGCAGAAGTCGAGGAAGTGCCAATTGCTTCTCCCGCTTTGGAAGTTCCCCTAGAAAAAGCTTGAAGCAAAATGACTGATTTCAAATTTCAATTCAATCCAAAATCCAAAATCTAAAATCTAAAATTTTAAGCTAGGTAAGATACCCAAGATTGCAAAGCTGTCGGCGAACCATACCAAATACCGCGAGATCTGGGGGAATGTAGCACACCTTCTATAACGAGATTTTCTGCCCCTTCCAGATGAGCAGCTTCAATGGGGGTAATGCCGTCTCCCCAGCTATCCCCTCTGCCGCAGGTTAATTGATAACTGCTGTAGGCTAACCAACTGCCTGGGCGTCTAGCACCGTAGATGGCTTTACCAGCGACGCAGATGTAGCGTACTTGCGGATAGAATGCACCTGGATAGTTGATTTTGACAAAATCTAGATTGCGTTTTGTCCAACGCTCTAGACTAACATGGGGAGTTCCCAGGGTTACTAGGGTGGCGATATATGGATGAGCGTGCCACAAACCAGCCGTCTCCGTAACGTCACCATGAATAATGTAAGGCTGTTCTCCCAGATAAATCCGAGAAATCCAGCCGCCTGCTGAGTGACCGATCAGGTTAATCTGGGAAACGTTGTATTGTTGTAAGGTTTGTTTGACAGTTCGATCGAGTTGCCGCAAAATAGGCACCATTGACCGACCGCCTACAGTTGGCAACCAATCCGTTTTTCGCAAAGGCACTGTTACCGTTGGAAAACCGAGTTGTTGCAAGAGTTCTTCCATCGGGCGGTAGGCTCTAGCACCTTCCAGATATCCCGGCATAATGACAGTAGGCAAAGGCATTTTCGATTTGGGATTTTAGATTTTAGATTTTAGATTGTATTGTGCAAGCAGGTATACTCTACGGAATCAGCGTCGGGACGGGCGATCCAGAATTGATTACCCTTAAGGGACTGCGATTGCTCAAACAGGTGCCGGTGGTAGCTTTCCCCAAGGGGGTAGGCGGCAAACCAGGTATGGCTGAGCAGATTGTAGCCCAATGGCTGAATCCCTCAAGCGTCCAGCTGGCTTTGAATTTCCCTTACGTGCAGGATGAAACTATTCTCTCCTTGGCTTGGCATCAGGCGGCAGAACAAGTCTGGCAATATCTTGAAAAAGGCCAAGATGTGGCTTTTGCCTGCGAAGGTGATGTAAGTTTTTACAGTACTTTTACTTATTTGGCTCAGACACTGCAAGAGCTGCATCCAGAGGTGGTAGTACAAACTGTACCGGGAGTTTGTTCGCCGATGGCGGCGGCGTCAGTGTTGGGACTGCCTTTGACTATTCGCGATCGAAAGTTGGTTGTGTTACCGGCGCTTTATCGAGTGGAGGAATTGGAGGCGGTTCTGGACTGGGCTGATGTGGTAGTTTTACTCAAGGTAAGTTCAGTTTACGATCGAGTTTGGCAGGTTTTACAGCGGCGTCAGTTACTGAGTCGCAGCTATGTTGTGGAACGGGCGACACTACCGGATATGGTGATTTATAGGGATTTGTGCGATCGGCCCCATCTCAAGTTACCCTACTTCTCTTTGCTGATTGTTCAAGTAACTGTAGAAAAGTCAAAAGTCAAAAGTCAAAAGTCAAAAGAAAAAACAAGCTAGTCCCATCCCCCATACCTCTTTTCTTTTGGCTCTTTCGGAGTTGTTATACTTTATGTTCAAAAAAACAATATTTTTATTCCCCCACTCCCCCACTCCCTCACTCTCCCACTCCTCCACTCCCCTTTTGATGAGGTAACCGAATTGTCTACCAAAGCTAAGACCAAGCATCAAATACCTGCATCCTACACCCCGCGAGTTCCAAC
>Ga0163155_10002607_pt1 | contig 19925 bp, 17 predicted proteins | sample OliLakLV19SP4G1_FD_148611 | JGI IMG/M metagenome (GOLD analysis project Ga0163155, IMG submission 148611) | Freshwater microbial mat bacterial communities from Lake Vanda, McMurdo Dry Valleys, Antarctica - Oligotrophic Lake LV.19.SP4.G1 | ecosystem: Environmental > Aquatic > Freshwater > Lake >... | reverse complement strand
CCTTGGTGGAGGCCACTCCAATTTCAGGGCCGACGTTCATGTAGATCACGCCGTCGCTCTCTCGCGCGATAGTGCTGCCGACGGTGTTGATCACGCAGAGCGTTTTGCAGCCGCGTTCGCGCGCCAGCCGCACCGCGCCCAGCGTGTCGGCTGTTTCGCCAGACTGCGACACGGCGATGACCAGCACGGTGGGATCGATAATCGGTTCGCGGTAACGGAAATCGCTGCCGTATTCCACGTAGGCGGGTATGCGCGCGCAGCGCTCAATCATGTTGCGCGCGACCATGCCGGCATGAAACGCCGTGCCCTGCGCCACCAGGATCACACGCGTAATCTTGCGCAGTTCATCGTCGCTGACTTTGATGTCCGGCAGATTGAACACCGGAGCCTGCGTCTGAGCGGCCGTGTGTACGCCGGGATTGGCCACCAGCGCGGTCGCCAGCCGCCGCAAAGCGCCAGGCTGTTCGTGAATTTCTTTCAACATGAAATGAGCGAAACCGCCACGTTCGGAATCTTCTTCGGTCCAGAGTATCTCCGTGACTTTCGCCTCGATGTCGCGACCGTCCTGCCGCAGCGTCAGCTTATTCGGCTCGATCGCCACCACTTGATCGTCGTCCAGGTAGATCACATGCCGCGTATGCGCCAGAATCGGCATCGCGTCGCTGGCCAGCAGCATTCCGCCGCCGTGCGCGTTCACGCCCACGGCCAGCGGCGAGCCACGCCGCGCACCGACGATCAGGCTGGGGTGATCCAAGGAGACGACCGCGAAGGCGAAAGTCCCTTCGATTCGTGCGATCGCTTTCTCGACCGCCTTGACCAAGTCGCCCTGGTACAGCTTGCCGATCAGCACCGCCGCCACTTCGGTATCCGTTTCGGATAGGAATTTGGCGCCGTCGGCCTGCAATTCCTTGCGCAGCGCCGCGTAATTTTCAATGATGCCGTTGTGCACGACCGCGATACGCCCCGACGTATCCCGGTGCGGATGCGCGTTCAGTTCATTAGGCCGCCCATGCGTCGCCCAGCGCGTGTGGCCAATGGCCACGTGGCTGTCCTCAACCTGCGTAGACAGTTTCTCCGCGAGCGCATCCACGCGTCCCACCGCGCGAACCACATGCAACGTCGAACTGTCAATGAAGGAGATGCCGGCGGAATCGTATCCCCGGTATTCCAACTTGCGCAATCCGTTGAGAACGATTTCGGATGCTTTTTTTACGCCCGTATATCCGACAATTCCACACATGTATAAATTCTCCGTCCCATTTTCGCTGATGGCCACCTGAGCCGTGCCTTGTTTTAAGCACGCTCTTTAACACGCGACCGGGAGGTTGTGCCGCGCAACGCTCAAAAAGTTACTTATTGAGCGCCACGCGGACGCGTTCGGTATACTCGTCCACCAAAGCCTGCGCCGCGGGAGCTGTTCGCGCTTCCGCGATGATGCGCATCACAGGCTCCGTGTTACTGGCGCGCAAGTGAACCCAACGGTCGTCCCAGTCCAGACGCAAACCGTCTTCCAAATTTGTCCTCGCGGATTGCGCCTCGGATTTCAGCGTGCGAATAACCTCGCGGCTTTGTGCGGTGGGGCAGTCAATTTTCGTTTTAAGCATCGCGTACTGGGGCAGCGCGGCGGCCAACTGGCTGCACGAACTTCCGGTCCGCGCCATCAACTCCAGGATGAGTCCCATGCCGACAATGGCGTCCCGGCCGTAATGAATGCGCGGATCAATCACGCCTCCGTTGCCTTCGCCGCCAATCAGCGCGTTTACTTCTTCCATTTTCTCGGCCACGTTGACCTCTCCGACGGCCGTGCGAATCACCTTGCAGCCGGCCTGCGTCGCGACATCTTCCGTGACGCGGCTGGTCGACATATTAATCACGATGGGCCGGCTGCGGTCTTTCGTGCGCGAAAGGACGTACTGTGCGGCCAGAGCCAGCGACAGTTCTTCGCCGAGGAAATCCCCTTTTTCAGACACCACCGCGATGCGGTCGGCATCGGGGTCGGTTGCAAAACCGATATCGGCGCCGCGCTCCCGCGTGAAACGGCAGAGGTCCTGCAGATTGATGAAATTTGGTTCCGGGGTGTGCGGGAACAGGCCGTCCGGCGTGCAATGGATCGGCTCCACCGAGCAGCCCAGTGCGCGCAGCAGGCGCAATGAAATGCCCACGCCGGCGCCGTTGCAGCAATCCAGCGCCACGCGGAACTTCTTCGAACGGATCAAGGCCACATCGAGAATCGAGAGCACTTTATCAACGTGATGCGCTTCGGCGTCGGGTGCGACTTCAATTGTTTTAAGCGCGTCCCAGGGCTTGCGCAGGAAATCGCCGGCGTAATAAATATTCAGCAAGTCTCGACCTTCATCGGCATTTAAATAGACGCCATCGGCGCGGAAAAATTTGAGCGCGTTCCACTCCACCGGGTTGTGGCTCGCCGAAATAACCACGCCGCCGTCTGCTTTCAATTCTTCTATCATCAGCGTCGCCGTGGGCGTCGCTACCACGCCGACATCGACAATCGAGCAGCCCGTCGAGAGCAAGCCGCTGAACACCGCGCATTTCACCATCTCACCCGAGACGCGCGTGTCACGGCCCACGATGACTTTGCCGGATCGCATGTACGTTCCGAAGGCCTCGCCGAGCCGCCCGAGAAGTCCAGGGGTCAGGCTCCGTCCCACAATGCCGCGGACACCCGAGATCGAGATCATCAAATCGTTCATCTGCGGACTGCTCATTTTTTCGTAAAACCTCGCATTTAACAGGGTTTTTAAAACCGCGCGCAAGTCCTTCTTCAGGGCACGCGGAAGCGACTAAGATTACGGTCACAGGGCATCAATCGCTATCGTCTTTTCGGCAAACTTCAGCCTGAAACAGTCCCGGCTCTACTCGTGTTTGCGAATAGCCGGAGCCAGCCGTTTCAGCCGGTATTGCACCCTGACGTTCTGCACCAGCGCGACCGCGCCGCAACTGTAATCCAGCGTCGCGGTGTAGTCTTCGGTCAAGGAATCCAGCATCGACAGTTTAACGTCGAAGACAGCTGTTCCTTCGTGCGTCACGACGGCTTTTGGCTTAATCAAAACTGGCTTGTTGGACTCCAGATCGGGCACCCTGTAACTGACCAACGCGCCTTTTGGGAACTGCCGGCTGAAGGCGATCTGCAGCTTTTCCTTCTCCACGGTCTTTGTGTCCGTGCTGGAAAAATCGGACCGCAACGGATGCAGCACGCTTGTCTGAACGCCGGACGGGTCGGCAGGCGGCTTCGTCACAAGGAGAGGTTCCGTATCCGCGCCGGATGCTTTCAGTCCCAAATCCTGTTCGATCAGCTTGGCCACGTTTTCGATCTGTTTTTTTCGCCAGCCTCCCGCGTTTCCTGTTTCTTTCAACCATTCCGCCGTATTGGGCGGTGTGCGCGCTAGGATTCGAAACGTGCCGTCGAGATCAAAATTCACACTCCAGCGCGCCACCTTGATGGCGCCGACCATCGCGCGCGACACGCTCTGGCTTCGCTCGGGCTGCATCTCAGGACTATCGGCTTGCGCTGAATAAACTCGCGCGACGGGAATCGTCACGCGCGGCGAATCGATGCGCATGATGCCCGTTGCGCCGGACGCGCTGACGTTGCGAATTTCGATCACCAGAACGCCCGTCAATTCAGTCTTGCGTTCTTCGGGCTTTTCGCTTCCATCATCCTGCTTCACGCTCACCGCTTTGAAATAATCAAAGCGGTACAGGTCGCCGGCCTTCCACCCGTACGTAATCTCGGAGGCACAACATGAGAGCGACAGAAAAAGGCACAACCACGACAGCGAAGAGTACATCTCATTTCTCCGGTAGGTACCGTTGGACGCGTGGGTTAAGGCGGGCTTCATCGTCATCTGGGCGTCAAAGAATCCGACTCGCTTTTCGCGGGCCGCTCGACGTTCAGTTTTGAGACGCGGTAGCGAATGGATCGAAACGTCATATTCAGTAATTTTGCCGCTTCGGTCAGGTTCCAATTGGTGCGCTCCAGCGCCTGGACAATATAGGTGCGCTCGCGGTCCAGCAGCCAATTTTCCAGATCCATGCCTTCGTTCGGCAGACGCGCCGCCGCGTTGACATCCGCTCCCGCATCGGCCGTATGATGCGCTGCCGGCACGGCGATGACTGACGCGCTGGAAATCACCGGCACATAACTGTAGCGAGCCGGCACCGATTGCAGTGTCGCTGCCGAGGGTGTTGCCGAGGCCTGGCTGATCAGCGGTCCCGCCAGATCGGCCAACGTGATGCGATCCTCCAGGGATAACGCCACGGCGCGCTCAATCGTGTTTTCCAATTCGCGGACATTGCCCGGCCACGGGTAGCGCAGCAGAACCTCGATGACCGCGTCATCGATGCTGCGCATGGGTTTGTTCATGCGCTTGGCGAAACGCGCGAGAAAATGCCCCGCCAGCAGCGGAACATCTTCCTTGCGGTCGCGCAGCGGCGGCAGTTCGATGGGAATCACGTTCAGCCGATAAAATAAATCTTCGCGAAACTCGCCTTCGGCCACCATCTGCAATAGGTGCCTGTTCGTCGCCGTGATAAAACGCACATCGACGCGCATATCGCGCGCTCCACCCACCGGTTTGAAACTGCGGGTCTCCAGCACGCGCAGCAATTTCACCTGTGTCGTCAGCGAGAGTTCACCCACTTCGTCGAGGAACAGCGTGCCGCGGTCGGCACTTTCAAAGACGCCCTTGCGATCGGCGATGGCATTCGTGAACGAGCCTTTGACGTGCCCGAACAATTCGGACTCGAGCAGTGTTTCGGTGAACGCGCCGCAATTGACGGCGACGAAAGGCTGGTCGGATCGCAGCGAGGAGTAATGAATCGCTCGCGCCACCAGTTCCTTGCCGGTTCCACTTTCGCCCGTCACGAGCACAGTCGAATCTGTCCGCGCGACGCGGTTGATCAGGCTCGAGATCGCGGACATCGACGGGGTCTGGCTGATGATATCCAGAAACGCGACGCCGGCCTTCGGGGTCTTCTTGCTGAATTCCAAACGTTCCAGCGCTCGCGACACGGTCTGGCGCATTTCTTCGGTATCGAACGGCTTGGTCACATGCGTGTAGGCGCCCAGACGCATCGCTTCGATCGCCGTTTCAAACGTGCCGAATGCCGTGACGACGATGGACGGAATGTCCGGATGCTTCGCCTTGAGCTTTTTCAAAAAAGTCAGGCCGTCCATTTTGGGCATGCGCAGATCCTGGATGATTAAATCAACCGGCTGCCGTTCGATCAATTCCAGAACCTGGTGCCCGTCGTCGGTGGTGAAGACGCTGTAGCCTTCGCCTTCCAAAATCACTTTCAACAGGCGCTGGATGGCGCTTTCGTCATCCAGCACAACGACGCTGCGGCGCCGTGCCGGTGCCGCAGATTTTTGGGAACCTGCTGTGTGGGTGATGTCGCTGTCCATGCTGTTTCCATTCCGCTTACACGACCAAGGCCCGCTGCCCGCTGATGGTCGCGGCGATGTTGAGATCGGAAGGCAGCCACACGCGGAACGTGGTGCCGATTCCAATCTTGCTTTCTACTGCAATCAGGCCCTCATGCGACTGCACAATTCGCTCGACCACCGCCAAACCCAGCCCCGTGCCGGTGGGCTTGGTCGTGAAAAAGGGCTCGAAAATCTGTCCCGTCACCGCGTCCGGAATGCCCGGACCGGAGTCCTCCAGTTCAATCAGGGTTCCCGGGCGGTCCACGCGTTCGTTCACTGCATCGGCCGAAAAGCCCGGCGCCCGGTGCAGCGGCACGGTCATGATTTTAAAATTCAATTCCCGCTTCGGCCGCCCGCTCAGCGCCTGCAGCGCGTTGACGCCCAGGTTGATGAAAAGCTGCCGCAACTGTTCGGGGTCCGCTGGAAAAAGGCGGGCCTTGTCGCCTCCTATGGTGATGAGGACGTCGCTGGCCTCGGGCCGCGTCGACAGTAGAACGCGCACGTCGCTCAGCACGCGGCTGAGATCGACCGGCACCAGCCGCGGCGAGCGCATGCGGGCGAAGCGCAGAAAATCGGTAATGATCTGGTCCAGCCGGTCGGATTCCGAGAGCACGATTTCAATGAGAACTTTTTTGTTCTCCGGCATCTCCAGCGAGCGCCCGATTTCCTGCACAGCGCCGCGGATCGATGCCAGCGGATTGCGAATCTCATGCGCGATCGTGGCGGAAATATGGCCCATGGTTTCGATGCGCTGGCGGTGCTTCAGGAACTCTTCCATCTTCTTTTCAGCGGTGATGTCATCGAGCGAGATGATCATCCCGCGCGGTTCTTCTTCATCGGCCTCAAGAATCGGAATCAGGCGCACGGCAAACGGAACGATCTGCCCATCCTGGCGCCGGTGTTGAATTTCGATGCGCCGTTGCACGCGCGCCGTCAAAACTTCCTGCGCCTGTTTGTCGATGGACTCGCCGAGGATCTGCGTCAGCTTCAACTGCGGTGTCAGGTCCTTCATACCGACAAGGCGGCTGAATTCCCGGTTGTTATAGAGAGCGTTGCGCTGCGGATCGAGCACCAGGATGCCTTCCCCGATGCCTTCCAGAATTTCGTTGTGCAGCAATCGCGCAATCGCGAATCGCCGCGAAAGCGCTCCCGCAAGAAGCCCGGTGAGAAAAAACGCGCACACCGGCAGCAGCAGCAGGCGGACGAAGTCCAGAATCGATAGTTGCCGCAGCCGCGCCAGTTGTCCGGCCGTGACCTGGTCGGCGTAATTCAGCGGGATGTGATCGGTGCTGTAGAGCAGCGTGACGATGCTGAAAAGAATGGTGCACGTGGCTGCCGCCATCAACGACACGTTCCATTTGAGAACGAACGCCGCGGCGCAGATTGAGAATAGATAAAGAACGACGAACTGGCTTTCCACTCCGCCCGTGTGCCAGATCAGCGCGGAGATCAGGAAGATATCGACGAAAATCTGGACGAAGGCGAGCTTCGGCGCGCCGCGCGCATCGGTTGTGGAGCGCTGCGCAATGATGCCGTAGAGCACCGTTAAAAAGCAGACGATGATCGCCACTAGGCCGGGCGGGCGAACAAAAATGACGGGCTGCAGATCGGCTGTCCGGATGGCCGACTTCAGTACAGAGACTTCCTGGATAACCAGCACCGCGAGCGAAATGGTCGCCAGCAGAAGCCGCAGCGCGATAAGAATTTGGTTGCCGCGGATTGTGCGTGTCTTGCGTTCAACGAAAGCATCGAGCACAACCCACCCTCTGGGACAAATGTACTGAGTGGAACTCCCAATCAGTTTCACTCAGCACTTCTGTTTATTTATGCTGCAGAGCTTCCTGGATCTTAAAGATCGGCAAGAACACCGACAACACGATTCCGCCGACAATGAAACCCATCACGCCGATCATGAGTGGTTCAATGAGCGACGTCAGCGCGTCCACCATGGCTTCGACCTGCTGATCGTAGAATTCGGAAATCTTTTCGAGCAGCTGTTCCAGCGCGCCCGACTTTTCACCAATCGCAATCATGCGCACCACCATCGGTGGAAACACGGCCGACTCGCTCAGCGGTTTGGCCAGATTTTCGCCCTGTCGAATGGACTCGCGCGCGTTATTCACCGCTTCTTCAACGACGCGGTTTCCTGCCGTTGAGGCCACGATTTCAAGCGCACCGAGAATCGGAACGCCGGAGCGCAGCAGCGTGGCGAAGGTTTTGGCGAAGCGGGAGAGGGCAACCTTTTGCAAAAGCTGTCCAAAAACGGGCGATTTCAACAACAGGCGGTCGAACGTATAGCCGCCGCTGTCTGTCGATTTCCACCACTTGAAGAGCAGGAAGACGCCGACGCAGATGATGATCGTCTGGGCCCAGTACGTGGTCAGAATTTTCGAAAGTCCGAGCACGATGAGCGTCGGCAGCGGCAATTCGACTTTCAACGCTTTAAAGATGTCCACGAATTTCGGAATGATGAAAACGAGCAGGAAAATAGTGATGCCGAAGATCATGACCAGGGAGACCACCGGGTAGGTCATGGCGCCTTTGATTTCGCGCTTCAGCTTTTCCGTGGCTTCCATGTAGTCGGCCAGCCGCGCCAGAATCGTATCGAGCTGGCCGGACGCTTCACCGGCTTGGATCATATTGATGTAAATGCGTTCAAACGCCTTGGGATGTTTGCGCAGCGCCTGGCTTAAATCGCTGCCGCCGCGCACGTCGTCAACGATGGTTCCCAGTGCGTTTTTGAAACCGGGATCTTCCGCCTGTTCCTGCAGAATGTTCAAGCATTCCAGCACGGGGATGCCGGCGCTGATCATGGTTGCAAACTGGCGCGTGAACACGACCAGCATTTCGCCGCTGACTCTCGGAGCGGCTCTTGCGCCGCGGCCATTGAGCGTGTCCCAGAGGCTGACTTTGGCGGTCGCTGAGCCCGGTTTTCCGGAACTCAAACCGCCCTCTTCCGTGACTGACAGCACGGTCAGATTCTGGCTCTTCAGGCTGCTGAGCACATCCTCTTTGCTGGTGCCGTCAACCGTTTGAGCCACGCGTTTTCCCGCGGAATCGCGCGCGACGTATTTGAATTTGGGCATGCGAAATCTCCTCTGAATGTCGTTCAGCCAGACCGCTTAAAAACGGATGCAGGTCTGCCAGCGTACTCGTCTTGAACCAATCTCCACAGCCTACGCCAGAGGGGCAAAAATTTCATCTGTTTTTAAGGTCTTTACTGGCGACCCGGAAAACACTGCGCGCCAATACTACAACGAGTCGATCGCGTGACTTTATTCCGTGTCGTCAGGCCGCGCCGTTCCCACGGCTTCCGGCAGCGACGTCAATCCTTGCTTGACCTTTTCCATCAAATCTTCAAACAGGGTGCGCATTCCGCCCGTTCGCGCCGCCTTCTTCAATTCTTCGGCCGGGGCGTGCCGGTTGATCAGCCCGCGCAGTTCGTCCGTGTTCTTCAGAAGTTCATGTGTTCCCACGCGGCCTTTATAGCCGGAACCACTGCAGCGCGGGCAACCGACAGCGCGCCAGATTTTCTCTGGCGGCGCATCATCCTTGGCGCGCCGCAGCAAGAGCAATTCTTCAGGCTTGGCGGTGTCCTCCTGCTTGCAAGAGCACAGGCGGCGCAAAAGCCGCTGCGCGCAGATGGCGACGAGGCATGTGGAGACCATGAACGGCTCGACTTCCATTTCCGTGAAGCGGGTGATCGTGGTTGGCGCGTCGTTCGTGTGCAGCGTCGAAAAGAGCACGTGGCCGGTGAGCGCGGCTTCGATGGCGATTTCGGCCGTCTCACGATCTCGGATTTCGCCCACGAGGATGATGTCGGGATCTTGCCGCAGGTAGCAGCGCAGCGCGGCGGCGAAGGTCAAGCCGATGCCCTTCTGCATCTGCATCTGGTTGAGGCGCGGCAGGGTGTATTCGATGGGGTCTTCGGCCGTGGAGATGTTGACTTCCGGCGTGTTGATTTCATTCAGCGCCGCATACAGCGTCATCGATTTTCCCGAGCCCGTGGGACCGCAATGCAGCACCATGCCGTACGGCACCTGGATCAGATCGCGGTACATCGTCAGGTTGTACGGAGAGAAGCCCAGCTTCTCGAGCGGCAAGCAGGATTTTGTCTTATCAAGGATACGAGCGCAGATTTTTTCGCCGTGATTCATGGGCGCCGAGGACACGCGCAAATCGAGATCGAATTTCGGATTGTACTTCTTGTAAACGATGCGTCCGTCCTGCGGCAGGCGGCGTTCGGAGATATTCAAGTCACTCATGATCTTGATGCGGCTGATCAGCGCCCGGTGAGAGGCCTTGGGCAACTGCAACTGATCCTTCAAGATGCCGTCGATTCGGTAGCGCACCCAGACGCGGTCTTCCCCAGGTTCGATGTGAATGTCGCTGGCGCCCTGCAGGTACGCGTCTTCAATGATGCGGTTGCCCAGCTTGATGATCGGGCCTGAATTTTCGTCTTCGGTCTCTTCGACCGACGCGCTGCCGAGGTCGGTGCCAAACTGCTGATCCAGCAAGGCGGCCGTCGCCGCCATTTCGCCCTGCACATCCACGTTCTTTTTGTAGGCTTTTTCGATGGCCTTCTTGATCGCCGTTTCTGTCGTCAGCACCGCGATGATTTCGCATCCGGTGACGATCTTCACGTCGTCAAGGATCAGCACGTCAAAAGGATTGGCGATGGCCATGGTGAGCATCTTGCCCATGCGCGCCAGAGGCAGGACTTGGTAAGTATTGGCTTGTTCTTCGGTCAGCACTTCAAGTGCTTCGGCCGAGGCTTCGATCTTCGAGAGGTTTACCGGGTAGTAGCTCATTTCCTCGGCGACCGTCGTGATGAGCGTCTCTTCATCGCACAGCTTGCGCTCGATCAGAACCTGCGTCAGCGAGGTATTGTTTTTTTCGCACTCCGCGAGCACCTCATCGCGCTGCTGCTCGTCGATGATCCTGCACTTCGTCAGAATGCCAGCCAGTTTCTTATCGAACTTGGCCATGTGATACTCCCTGTTCCAGGCGTGCTCTTGCAGCGCTTTCAAAAACCATGCGTGTCCAGATTCTTCATTAAAACGCCAGCGTTCGAGGCGTTTTTCGGACATTCACTAACGGGCCGTCAGGACTTCTTGAAAAGTCCCAGCAATCCTGTTTTTGCCGGGGCCGGTTTTGCCGCTTCGCCTTCTTTGCCGACTAACGCAGAGGGCGGGGGAGGCGGAACCTTGATCTGCTGTGTGCCGCCCGGAGGCCGCACCCCGGTTAACGCGGACAGGCGCGGCAGGTTACCGGCCTGTGCCGGCGGCTGGGCGGTTGCCGCCACAGCCACACCTGGGATTGGCAGCCCTGCTGCGCCCACGGGAATCACGGCTGTGCCTGATGGCGCGGAAGCCATCATCGAAACGGCATTTGAAAGCATGGTGGTGACTTTGGGAGGCGATAGTTTCAGCGCGCCGGAGGACTTGTGCGCCGCGGGTGCCGCCTGCGGCTGCATGAAACTGGGAGCCAGCGCGGGCTTCGGCGCTGTTGTGGCTGCCGCTGCGGCGGGCGCCAATGCTGCAACAGGAGGCGGCGGCAGTTTGGGTATGGGCATTTCACCGGAAGCGCCGCCTTCAAGCAGCATGGAGCCGAGATTGGTGAGGACTTCGGTTTCTTTACGCAGATCCTTGGCGTACTTATCGAGAGCGTTGCGAATATCTTTCCACGTGCTGACGAACTGGCAGACTTTGCACCCGCTCAGGCGTTCGAGCTCATCCAGTACATCATGATTCATCAGCCCGGCACCGACGATGACTAGCACCTTGCCGATTTTGTCCATCGCAATGAACTGGTATTCAAAGTACATCCGCTCCGGAAACAGGGTCAGCACATCCACGGAAATGTTGTACTGCGCCGCCGACAGAAACGGCAGATTGAACTGCTGGACGATGGTCTGCGCGATGGCCTCTTCGGAGACGAAGGCCAGTTTAACCAGGGCTTCGCCCAGAAACATATTGCTGCGGCGCTGCTCTTCGAGGCCCGCGCGGAGCTGGTCGTCAGTGATCAAGCCTTCCGCCTGGAGAAGTTCTCCAAGGCGTCGCTTTGTCATGCGCGTAATGCGTGCCACTCAAGTCACCCTTTGGCCGAAAAAAAGTCTGCGTCCCAAACGTCACGCGACTTGGAACGTCTTCTTCATGTCTTCCAGATTGTGCGTGTACTGCACCGCAATTTCGTAGGAGATCCGCCCCTGTTTGTAGAGCTCCAGCAAGGACTGATTCATCGTGCGCATTCCGGTCTTGCCCCCGGTCTGAATGGTCGAATAGATCTGATGGACCTTGTCGTCGCGAATGTTGGCGCGGATGGCGTCATTGGGAATCATGATTTCGCAGGACAGGCAGCGGCCTTTGCCGACGGCCAGCGGAAGCAGCTGCTGGCAGAAAACGCCTTCGAGCACGAACGAGAGCTGGGTGCGGATCTGATTCTGCTGCTCGGCGGGGAAGACGTCGATGATACGATTGATGGTTTGCACGCAATTGGAAGTATGCAGCGTGGCGAAGGTTAGATGCCCCGTTTCCGCCAGCGTCAGGCCCAGCTCGATCGTTTCTTTATCGCGCATTTCGCCGATCAGCACGACGTCGGGATCCTGGCGCAGCACGTGTTTCAAGGCCTGCGCGAAACTGCGCGTGTCCGGTCCGACCTCGCGCTGATTGATCAGGCACTGTTTGTTGCGATGCACGAACTCGATGGGGTCTTCGATCGTGATAATATGGTACTGCCCGGTCTGATTGATCCAGTCCACCATCGTCGCCAGAGTCGTCGATTTTCCCGAGCCAGTGGCGCCCGTGACCAGAATCAGTCCCTTGGGCAGATCGCACAGCTTCTTACAGACATCGCCGGGAACGCCCAGCTTCTCAAAGGAGGCAATTTCGTAGGGAATCACGCGAATGGCGGTGCCGACCGCGCCGCGCTGGTAGAACACGTTCACGCGAAATCGCCCGATGCCGGAGATACCGAAGCTCATGTCGAGCTCTTTCTCGGATTCAAACTTGGCGACCTGTTCATTATCCAGAATGGAGTAGATAATCTTCTGAGTCGTCTCGGCGTCCATGATGTCGTGTTCGGTCGGAACGAGGGCGCCGTCGATGCGGATGCGGGGAGAGGAGCCCGCCGTGATGTGCAAATCCGAAGACTTGCGTTCCATCATGATGCGCAGCAATTCTTCAAGTGTAACCACGGAATGATCCACTCCTTAAAGCATGCGTGTAGACGGTGTTATCTCTTACTTGATTACACCTAATTTTTAGCAAGTCAAACCTTTACCCGAATAAAATGCACAAGTTGTCATCCGGGCGTCACGCACACCCGACCGTTCTCAATTCGTAACCGATCTTGCGCGATGAGTTCGATAACTTCCGGATAAATCTCGCGCTCAGCAAGCTGCACCCGTGCGGCCAGACTATCGGCTGTGTCATCCGGCAAAACAGGCACAGCCTTTTGCGCGATGATCGGTCCCTGATCGTACGCGTCGTCAACGAAATGGACGGTGCACCCCGCGAGCTTGCAGCCGTGTTTCAGTACCGCTTCGTGAACGTGACGCCCGTAAAATCCTTTGCCGCCGAAAGCCGGCAAAAGCGCCGGATGCACATTGATGACCTTGTTTTTGTACTGCGGCGGAATCTTCAAAAGCGACATGAAGCCTGCCAGCACGATCAAATCCGGACTGTAAGGAGTGATGACGTCAAACAGCGCCTGGGAGAACTCGGCCGTATTCTTGAATTGCTTCTTTTCCACCACACGGGCCGACACCCCACGCCGCTTAGCCCGCTCCACGCCAAAGGCATCGCTGCGGCTGGCAACGACCAGGGCCACGTCCGCGTGCAGCGTTCCGGCTGCACTTTTTTGGAAAATGTTCTCCAGAGTCGTGCCTGAACCGGAAAGTAGAACCGCTAGCTTTAACCTCTGCATTGCCTCTCCGTAGACTTAAGTATGCCTGAAGTATAACTTCATTCCGCCGTTCATCCTTCGTGTTTTTCTTTCCTTCGTGACTTTGTGTCGGCGTGACTTTTTGTTTAAACTATCATAAATGATCGCACCCATTCCTGCATTGCCTCCGGGCTTTGACGCCGAACGCGAATTCCCGATCCTGACGCGATGGGCGTTTTTCAATCATGGCGGCGTGGCGCCGATCTGCAATTCGGCCGCGAATGCTCTGAACACGTACACGCGCCAGGCGCTTGAAGAGTCCTATCTTGCCGGCAATTGGTACGGACAGGCCGAAACCGTTCGTGCTCTGGCGGCGACACTTATTCATGCCACGGCGGACGAAATCGCGTTTGTCAAAAACACGAGCGAAGGAATTGCATTCGTTGCCAATGGCCTGGATTGGAAGTCCGGCGACGAAATCGTCAGCACCGCCGTTGAATACCCCGCCAACGTGTATCCCTGGATGGACGTCGCCGCTCGTTTCGGCGCGCGCCATATCATGGTGCCCGAACGCGATGGCCGCATCGAGATCCAGGATCTTCTGAACGCCGTCACGCCAAGAACGCGAATGGTCGCCATTTCTCACGTGGAATACGCCAGCGGCTATCGCAACGATTTGCACGCGCTCGGCGCGTTCTGCCGCAAGAATAACGTTCTCTTGTGTGTCGATGCCATTCAATCGCTCTGTGTTATTCCCGTCGACGTGCAAACCATGAACATCGATTTCCTCTCCGCCGACGGCCACAAATGGATGCTGGCTCCCGAAGGTTTCGGCTTTTTTTACTGCCGCAAAGACTTGCTTAGCGCGCTACGCCCCGAAATTGGCTGGTGGAACGTGATCAATGCGCAGGACTATGGAAGCTACGACTTCACGCTGCGTCCCAATGCCCAGCGTTTCGAATGCGGCACGTACACGATTCCCTGTATGCTCGCGCTCGGCGCGTCGCTGAAATTACTGCTGGATGTCGGCATCGATTTCATCGGCCGCCGCGTGCACTGGCTCACGCAGCATCTGGCCGATGGTCTCACGCAAAAAGGCTACACTGTGATCAGCAGCCGGCGCCCTGATGAGTGGAGCGGCATCGTCTCATTCACGCACCCGCGGCACGATCACAAAAAGATCGTGCGCGACCTGATGGCTCAGAAAATCGTGATCGTGATGCGCGAAGGCCGCCTGCGCGCTTCGCCGCATTTTTACAACACCCCCGAACAGATCGACCGCCTTCTCGCCGCGCTGCCGTAGCTTGGTTTAGACGGATTACTGAACCCGCCACGTGCGCCAAGAAACAACAACGGAAGTTTTTTTCCACGAAGTCTCACGAAAAACGAAACGATGGGGTGGGGATAATGTCGAATTTCTTCGCTTACTTTTTGTTAGTGCTTCGTGTTCTTCGTGAGCTTCGTGGTAAAAGCCGTTCCGTTCTTGGCGTTCTTGGCAACTTGGCGATTCAGTTCGCTGTTACTCACCGTTGACCTCGCCAGAAAAGTCTTGTCTCCACGGAAAGAAAACGCTATCCTCTTGGCCTTCCCGGAGATGCCAGAGACTAATTCCGGTCGGCCTTGGAGGAGCTGCGATGCTCTTATCGCGCGGTACCCAGTTCGTGCTTACCTTCACATTGCTGGGTGCGTCCGTCTTCGCCGGGAGCAAAGAAAAGGATACTCCCGTCTTCGACAAGGGTGAGAAAGACGACTTCGATAAAGGCGTCACCTATAAGACGCGCAAGGAAGAAAAGAAAAAACCGGACAACAAGCGAACTGTCAAAGCCATCAGTTATCACGTCAAAAATCTGAAAGACCCCGATCCCGAAGTGCGCAAGTCGTCGGCCGAAATGCTTGGCATTCTGATCGCCGTTCCCGCGGTCCCCGACCTGATCGCCATGCTGGCCCCCGGCCGCGAAGACAAGATCGTGGTGCTGCTCTCCGTACACGGCGCGCTCGTCCGAATTACCGGCAAGAATTTCGGCTATAAAAATCACGACGAGTGGATCGGCTGGTGGAACCGCGATAAGGAAGAGTTTATCAAGAAAGCGGAATCCGGTCCCGACGAAAAAGATAAACTGGCGGCAGTCTCCGCCAACACGATGGGCTTGGAACTGATGCGTACCGGCCAGCACGGCCCCGCTCAAGCCGCATTCCTGGATGCCGTCAACCGCGATCCCACCGTACCCGACTACAAAAATAATCTCGGACTCTCGCTGATGCGCCAGGGCCGCCATCTCGACGCCATGGAATATTTTCAGGAAACCATGGGCGCCAATCCCGACCTGCCTCAGCCCTACATGAACATGGGCCGCTGCTATTCGGAAATGGGCAAGAGTATCGAAGCGCAGTCGTGGTTCAAGAAAGCGCTCGCGGTGGATAAAGACGGCCTGCTCTGGGAACCGTTCTGGATGCTTGGCCGCGAACACATGCGCCGCGGTGAATGGACACAGGCCTACGAATACGCCGACACCGGCCGCACCAAAGCCGAGAAGAACAACATCCGCGATCCGCGCCTCTACAAGGATCTGGCCATCATTCACTTCGGCCTCGACCAATACCATTCAGCGTGGAAGGAAATCAGGAACGTCGAGACGCTCGGATTTGATTGCGATAAAGGCTTCGTCGAAAAAGTGCGCAAAGCGCTGAAAGCGCAGGGTGTCGATCCCGATGCCGAAGACAAGAAGGCCCGCGAAACGGCTCTGGGCACGACCGACACCGCCGAACAGGCGCCGCTCAAGTAATCCCGTCCACTGGGATGTTTGACACCGTCCGACTCAACTCGGTTGAACTACCAGGCCGGTGCCGATCAGCTTGGCCGCGTCGAAGACGGGCGTTTTTAACTGCCCGTTTTAACGTTTCCACTTGAAAGTCGGAACACTGCGGAGTAAATAGTCTTTCCCGCTTGGAGCTGTGGCTTGACGTTGAAGCCTTCGGCATGATTCGGGGCTGTTCATTGCAGTACGGCAGAACCGGGAACGAAGCAATGCGGTACCCAAAACCAGTACCCATCGCAATGAAGAATTGAAATAAATACGTTTTACCTACATCGGGGCGTAGCTCAGCTTGGCTTAGAGCGCTGCGTTCGGGACGCAGAGGTCGCAGGTTCAAATCCTGTCGCCCCGACCAATCTTTAGAAAAGGCCGTTCGGCTAGAAAGTCGAACGGCTTTCTCTTTTCTAGGTCTAGCTTTAGGTCCGATATATGTCGGTTCAAACTTACGCACTCTATTATCTCGGTTTGAACGGCAGAGTTTGAACGCCGCCAGATTTCGACCAAGTTTTGGCTGAATTCGAAGAACAATAGCGCCCGTGAGGCGGCTTCGGGCACGTGGGCGAATACCGTGCTCAAGGATTCTTCGACCTCGGCCTGCTGGCGCTTGAGTTCCGCCTGTTTCGTCTTGAATACCGCCTCGTCGATGGTTCCGGCAAGGTAACCGTTGAGCAGACGGTCTTGCATTCCGGCGAGTTCCGTTCGCCGCTTGGTCAGCATCTCTTTCCTCTGGCGTTCCAGTGCTCCGTAGTCGTCAAACGCCGCCGTGATTGTCTGGCGAAACCAATTGGCGATTTCGTCATTGGGCATCTTGATGGTGGCGAACTCGTCGAGAATGGCTTTTTCCACTTCCTCTTCGCGCCAACGGACCACCGGATGCTCCTCCCCTCTGTGATTATTGGCGCACCGGTAATAGATATGTTCGCGCACACCGCCGTGAAGCAGTTTGCGTTTGATCACCTCGCTTGTCATGGCGAAGCCACAGAACTTGCAGCGGATGATTCCCCCCGAGAAGCGTTGGCTGGTCGTGGTCGTTCGGCGGGTGCGACTGTTCAAAATATCTTGGCATGCCTCAAACGTCTTCCGTGCGATCAGCAGACGGTACTTTCCCTGAAACACCTGCCCGTTGCGATGAAGCTCGCCAATATAAAAGCGATTATTGAGGAGGTGCGACAACCCATTTCGGCTGAATCGCGGCTGGCTTGGGCGGTAGACGAATCCCTCGTCGGCGAGTTGCGCAATCAACCGTTCCGACGTGAACTTACCCGTTGAGTACAAATCGAAAATGCGCACCAGCGCCTTTGATTCAATCGGGTGCGGTTGTACAGGCTCGCCTCTGTCATCGACGTTCAGGTATCCATATGGCGCGAGGCCCGTTGGCCAGCCTTGCCGGACCTTCTCGTCCATGCCCTTCAGAACCTCGGAACGCAAATTGTCCGAGTAGTATTGCGCAACCGCCGCCATCACGTTGAAAGACAACGCGCCAGCCGCACCCGGACCGAATTGATTGTCGATGAACGCGAGTTGCACACCACATTCGTCCTCGAGTTCCTGAAGCCGTACAGCGTCTCGCATGTTCCGGCAAACGCGGTCGAGCTTGTGGGCGAGGATAGTCTTGAGTTTATCCTTTTTGGCGTTGGTACGAACCCACTTGAACATCTCGTTGAACGCCACGCGTTCTGCGCCCCGTTTTGCGGATTCGGCTACGACGAATTCGCGTACGACGGTCCAGCCGCTTTTGGCCGCGCGTTCGCGCGTTGCGCGCAACTGCGCATCAATCGAGTATCCCTCACGTTGCTCGCGGCTGGATACGCGGGCCCAAATAACGACATTCATTCCGCCTACCTCCCGTCCGTCCGATAGACTGCCTTGGCCAGAACCTCTGCCAGTCTGCGAACGTTGACCAGCATCTCAATGGCCTCGTCCTCGGGTATGGGACGGCCCAGATATTCGCCCCATACCCGCTGCGTCTCTGCGATCCTTTCACTGGTGATCCATGCGTGCGGAAGCACCCGCTGGATCGCCGTCGAGTTCTCCTTCACAGGAGCCATCAGCTCGGCCGAAAGTCCAGTCGAATTCGCCGTGCATACTTGTTCTGGGCATGCGGGTGTGCGCTCCATTAGCGGCACACCCATTTGTCGATGTTCTTACGCTCGAACTGCTCGGCAATACGACCGACGATGCAGTTCACCTCGTAGCGAGAGATTCCAAGTCGCTTGGCAATTTCGCAGCGTGGTGTTTGCTCAGCCAGCGCATGGCAAACCGCCTGCTCCGTAGGCGTCATTTCCGACACTGCGTTGCAAACATCGACGCCCAACTCAAAGCGCCGCTCGTATTCCAGTTGCGTGTCATCGGTGATGGGTTGGAACTGGCTGGGACCACAGACGCGGTGAATCTTCTTGGCGTGGCCCTTTCGGCGTACTTCCGTTCGTTGAATTTGCGTCAGAAGCCGTTCGACGTGCCAGGCGAGAACAGTGCGTTCCTTTGCGCCATTCGCCTTTAGAGGATCGAACTTGAAATGCATGAGCGACAACACCAAGTGCTGTTGCGCGTCCTCCAATTCGTCGCGCCGGAAACCCTTCCTGCGCGCAATCTCCAGAATCAAATCCATCTTCCACTTCTCGACCACCTGCTCGTTTGTTGTCTGCATGTCCGTGCCCTTTCGCTCTTGCGATAGCCCCGAACCATTCGGAGCACGGACCAACTAAATATGGGCAAAGCAGGCTCATCTCATTACGGCTCATTTTGTAGACAGCAGATTCCTATGAACGCACATGAGGCTCATTTGCGCGCATATGCGCCGCATATGAATCCGCACGGTTCACAGCAATGAGCCTGGCGACCGGCAACCAAACCTTATGGAAGGCAACCGAGGAAATCGGCGGCCAACATAGGGAGGTTGAAGATGGCCCATTCAAGAAAGACAGACCCAGCTACTTCGCACGCCGCAGCGTCTGAGGCGGAGAGCAGCGGAAGAGCGAGCGCGCAACGCAACGCATGTCTCGATGAAGTTCTGAAGAACTCCGGTCAAACAGCCGCCGAGATCGCGAGCGCAACCGGCATGGAGCGCCACGCGCCGTCGCGCCGTCTGCCCGAGTTAAGGAGCACCGGGCAGGTGAAGAATGGCGAAGCGCGCATTTGCAAGATCACCGGTCGTTTGAGCCTGAGCTGGCTCCCCGCACAGGAGGGTCAGGAATGAACACGAAAAACCTCACCGACATTCTGTTGCGAGAACGCGACGACGTTTATCACCAGAAGGCGAAAGAATATCTCTCTTCGCATGTAAACGGCGGTCGAAAACTGGAGCGGTGGGCGGTCGAAAAACGTAGCACTCTGCCCAACGTACTGCTTCCTGGTGGAATGTCTATTCCGCTCTTTTCGATGGTTATTTAGGTTCTGATTTTGGCGGCTCGTCGCCGCCGTTCGCCTTGCGGCGGCGTTGCGCGTCTTTGAGCCGGTAACTGTCGCCGTTGCATTCAAGGATGTGGCAGCGATGGGTCAGGCGGTCCAGCGCGGCACCTGTCAGGCGTTCGCTACCGAGGACTTCGGCCCAGCGTTCGAAGGCCAGGTTGGTCGTGACAATCACGCTGGTTCTTTCGTACGCGGTACTGATCACATCGAACAGGAGTTCCGCGCCCAACTTGCTCGCCGGGACGAACCCCAGCTCGTGTCAGCGCCGGTGCGATAATGCGGTAAATCAGCCGGTTTGAAAATGCGGGCGATTTTGTGCGGCGCTGACGGCAAAAATTTAGGGAGGCGCTACGGTTCGATGCGGTCTTTCATGC
>Ga0163155_10002604_pt1 | contig 19934 bp, 20 predicted proteins | sample OliLakLV19SP4G1_FD_148611 | JGI IMG/M metagenome (GOLD analysis project Ga0163155, IMG submission 148611) | Freshwater microbial mat bacterial communities from Lake Vanda, McMurdo Dry Valleys, Antarctica - Oligotrophic Lake LV.19.SP4.G1 | ecosystem: Environmental > Aquatic > Freshwater > Lake >... | reverse complement strand
TGGAGATCAGAATAATGAGCACAGGATGCTTAAGTTCAATGGATCTACTGACTCAGATCACGCTTGCTTAGAAATCGTCAAGCTTGAAGCACTCGCAAAGATTGAGGTGAAGAAATGAAACACTGGTGCGACTACTGCCAAAAGTACAATCCAAATTTAAAAATGGAGGACGGTTGGCAAATGCAGCACCTTCATTACGAAGACGAAGTCATCCAGTTTCTCACGTGTGAGACCTGCAAGTTATTATCGCCAACAAAGTTTATGGAGAAAATAAAAAGTGACTGGGTAGGCGATTGGGCAAATTAAACAGCTTTAGAAACTTATTGCGCTCATTCGTCACAAGACGCATGCTCACCAAATTATTTATTAACAAAGGAGAACAAAATGAAAAAAGCTACAACGAAAAAAGCCAGCAATAAAACTGCTACTAAAAAAGCTGCACGCAAATCCAAAACTACAAAGCGCAAGTAACGAAATAGGCGGTGAGCATAGTCGAGGGTGGCGCGATATCGGTTCGCCGAATAGCAGCCCAATGTATAAGTAGCCCCAAGCGGAGCAGGTTCATTCGACGGCCTGCCACCGCCGACCTTAACATCTCTTTATATGCTAACCTCTGGCTGCACGGACGCGATTGCAGCTTCATGGATGAAGCGCCTTACTTCAAACTTTCTTAAAGCCATTCTAAAAAGAATCATTATCGTAGCGAAATAGCATAGACTAGATTCTGAAGAGGAGTGCTTGCGCCGGTAACGCCAGGCCTCAGCCTCGATGACCGGGCGTCGAGGAGCTCCTCTGACTAATCCTCAATCCTCACTTTATCAATTGAACTCATAAAAATTGCCTTCAATAGCTTTCCAAACTTGCGCTTGGATCTCCGTTGCAGCTCTTCATACTTGTGACCGTATTCCAGGGGTACCCAAAGCGTGATTGGCTTTCGCTCTGCCACTTCCTCGTTCATCAGGATTCTAGTGTCAAAGTTTTCAAGCATTTGGTCGATCGAGTCCGAAATTTCATTCATGCCCTAAAGGTTATCAGAGTTTTACAATCCGTAAACTAAACAAAATGTAAAACTATCTTTAATGTTTATGGCATTTAGGATTTGGTTAATGAAACAATCTGAAGTGAGTCTAAACGTCAAATGTGCTTTTGACGAAATGGCCGATGTCGACACCTTTGTTCCTAATCCCATGAAGCCGATATCAAAACATGGATGACAAAAGGGTTGGTCGTCCGACGAAATTTAATGAAAAGCTGAGCCAAAAAATCCTTGAGCTTGCCGAAGCTGGCAAGACAGATGATCAAATAGCTGAGGTCATTGGCGTTTCCAGACAAACTGTCTGCAATTGGAAGGGCAAGTATCCAGATTTTCTTTACGCCCTAAAAGAGTGCAAACAAACAGCCGACGAACTCGTCGAAGCCTCTCTCTTTCACCGCGCTGTTGGCTATTCTCACAAAGCCACAAAGATGTTCCAACACGAGGGCGCAATTATCACTGAAGACTATCAAGAGCATTACCCTCCAGACACGACCGCCGCCATTTTCTGGCTTAAGAACCGGCAACCTGTAAGTTGGCGCGACAAGTCCGAGGTCGAGCTGTCAGGCAAGGTCGACGACATTTCAGAAATAGATTTAGACAAGCGCATCGAAGAGAAAATGCTAAAGCTGAAGGGTGTTGAATGAACCGCAAGCAAGTCAAAGCCACAAAGCGCCGAAAGGCCGTAAAGAAAGCCCTTAACCTTAAGCGCCAAAAGAGCGTACCTAAGAAAGTGCGCGTGCGAGCCGAGAGAGTCGAGCGGAAGGCCAAGCGCGTTGAGCTAAAGAGAATACTTGTAGAAGAAATTCAGAATCGAGCCGCGCAAAAATTTAATGCTGAAGTGATCGAAGCTGAAGTGATCAGTGAACAAAGTCCAGCGTGAGATTGCAAAGCTGGTCCCTGGGATAGTGGTTGGAATGCCCGTGACGCCGGCGCTTGAAATGATCTTAAAAGAATTAAAGAGGCTCAATGCTGAGTTAAGAAAGCTTAAGGTGGGGCATTGAGCCGCGAGGATAAGCTTGAACTTTTAAAGCTGCTCGATGAAAAAGAGCGCAGGAAGCGTGGGCGAAAGATCCTTAGCTATTACCCTGACACTGGCCCGCTCAGGCGTGAATTATATCCAAAGCACATGCAGTTCTTCGAAGCTGGGAGCGCCAAGCGACAACGCCTTTTTCTCGCGGCCAATCGCATTGGAAAAACCGAGGGAGCAGGCGGGTTTGAGATGGCGCTACATTTGACCGGGAATTATCCCTCTTGGTGGACGGGACATCGGTTTGATAAACCCGTTCTTGCGTGGGCTTCCGGGAACACTAGTAAAACCACGCGCGACATTATTCAAACTAAACTTTTCGGTCCAATGAGTGACCTCGGCACTGGCCTGATTCCAAAGGAATACATTATTGGACGACCAAGCGCAAAGGTGGGCGTGCCAGACGCATTCGAGATTGCACATATAAAGCACGCAAGCGGAGGAGTAAGTCAGCTTGTACTAAAGAGCTATGATCAAGGGCGAACGGCTTTTGAGGGAACGGAGATCGATGTAATTTGGTGTGATGAAGAGCCGAAGCAAGAAATTTACACTGAGTGCTTGCTTAGAACGATGACGAACAACGGAAAGATCATGCTGACCTTTACGCCTCTCCTCGGGATGAGTGAGGTCGTGATGTCCTTCCTTCCTGGCGGGAACATTCAAGACGTGAACGAGGACGCTTCAAAGTTTGTGGTGATGGGAACGTGGGATGATGTTCCCCATTTAACGGAAGCCGCAAAAAAAGAGCTATGGGAATCGATCCCTCCCTTTCAGCGAGATGCTAGATCAAAGGGCATTCCACAATTGGGAGCGGGCGCAATCTACCCGGTGCCCGAGTCAGACTTTCTGGTGGATGACTTCCCGATACCAGATCACTGGCCACGAGTTTACGGCATGGATGTCGGATGGAACCGCACAGCCGTTGCCTGGGGTGCCCTCGACCGCGACACAGACACTTTGTATATGTACAGCGAACATTATCGAGGACAAGCAGAGCCAAGCATTCACGCGCAAGCTATCAAGGCTCGAGGCGATTGGATCCCTGGCGTGATTGACCCAGCCTCAAGAGGGCGCACGCAAGTAGACGGCCAGCAGCTTTTGGAAATTTACACGAATCTAGGTCTCAATGTGGAACCGGCATTCAATGGTGTGGAGTCTGGCATTTACGAAGTGTGGCAAAGACTTTCGACTGGCAGGCTCAAAGTTTTCAAAAGCATGAGTAACTTCATGTTTGAGTTTCGCTTGTACCGGCGAGATGAAAAGGGCGCTATTGTGAAAACGAACGACCATCTCATGGACTGCCTTGCGCCTGAAACCAAAGTGATTACCGAAAATGGTTCCAAAAGTCTGGCTGAATTGGTCGGAACTTCCGGCAAGGTTCTGACTATCGATGGTAGGTTTGTGGAATACGTCGAGTGTGGCAAAACTAGAGTTAACACCGAAATGATAAAGCTTTCATTTGAAGACGGGGCAGAGATTTCATGCACGCCCGATCATTTGATAATGTCTGAGCATGGCTGGCTTCCCGCGCTTGAAATGCTAGGGAAAAAAGCGTATAAAGTTGTCCAATGCGAGTCAAAGTTATCACCAAAACATGCCAAGAATACGACGGAACAAAATACTATCTTTGTGGGAAATATTATCAGCGCGACGGAGTTCGGTTACATCGAAAAGTTTGGCAAGACAGCTTTGGAGCTATTTCAAAAGGTCTGGATGTTCACCATAAAGACCACGATAGATCTAACAATAATGCATCAAATTTGGATATTATGGATAAGGCGAGCCATTGCAGCCATCACCATAAAGGAAAGTCTAAACCAATGCCAGCAGCCACACTTGAAGCAGCAGCGAAATGGCATAGGAGTGAAGCAGGAATTAAATGGCACCAAGAGCACTATCGAAATCATAGATACAAGCTTCATAAAAAGGGGCAGTTTACTTGTCTCAATTGCAACAAAGATTTCGTTGCTGGAGTTAAGGCAGGGAATAGGTATTGTTCCAATTCTTGCAAAACCTTCTTTAGAAGGATTTCGGGAATTGATAATGAAATTCGCAAGTGTGTCGAATGTTTTGAAAGTTTTGAAGCCAATAAGTATTCCGAAAGAGCTTACTGCTCAAAAGTATGTGGCGTGCGTTTCCGTAGTCAAAAGAGAAAGAATGGACACTTATTGCCTAAGAGTGCCAGAGACCCAGGCCTTTGCGGTTGAGTCAGGCATTATCGTCCACAACTGCCTTCGGTATCTAGTCATGTCCGGCCTGGACATTGCGAAAACCAAGCCCGTTGAAAAACCAAAAGTGCATGACAAATACTCGAGCGATGGCGGTGGGACCGGTAGCGGGTGGATGGCGTGAGTCAAAAGTCCGTGCTTATATTCCCTTAAATAATTATACAAAATGTAAAACTATTGTTTATTTTTATTAGTCCGTAACTTGAAATGTGCAAACCACAAAACTTGATGCTGAAGAGTCTACGGAAACGTCGGATGAGGATATTCTAGCGACTGCTAGGAAGCGGTTTGATATCGCAGAAGAGGCAGAGCGCGAAATCCGCGTTGATGCGCTCGATGATTTAAAGTTTAGAGCAGGCGAGCAATGGCCCGCTGACGTCAGGCAGGGTAGAAACCAAGACAATCGTCCATGCCTTACCATCAACAAACTGCCTCAGTTTCTAAGACAGGTCACAAATGACCAACGTCAAAACCGCCCTTCTATAAAAGTGAGCCCTGTTGATGATCAAGCCGACATTGAAACGGCTAAAATATTTCAAGGGCTCATCAGACATATTGAGTACAACTCCAATGCCGACGTTGCTTACGATACCGCTTTTGAAGGTGCAGCCACCAAGGGGCTTGGATACTTAAGAGTCATCACTGACTTTTGTGATCCCATGTCCTTTGACCAAGAGCCAAAGATCATGCGTGTTCGAAACTCGTTCATGGTTTATCTGGATCCAAGTTACCAGCAGCCCGATGCAAGTGACGCCAATTGGGGCTTTATCTTTGAGAATATCAGTCATGAGGATTACAAGGCGCAGTTTGGAAAGTCGGAGCTCGCGGCAAGCCTCAACGAATGGCAATCAATCGGGGATAGTGCTCCAAACTGGGCGACTGAAAAAACATGCCGAGTAGCTGAATACTTTTATAAGACCTTTAAAGATACGACCGTTGTTCTCCTCAGCAATGGTCAAACTATTGAGAAGGATCGCCTGCCGGAAGTGTTGCCTCCAAATATTACGATCATAAACGAGCGCGAAACTACTTTGCCCGCAATCAAATGGTGCAAGATAAACGCAGTCGAAGTGCTAGAGAAAACCGATTGGCTCGGGCAATGGATTCCGATCATTCCAGTTCTAGGGGATGAGCTAGACATTGACGGGAAACGTGTCCTTGAGGGGATCATTCGTCACGCTAAAGATCCTCAGCGTATGTATAATTACTGGGCCTCCTCTGAAACTGAAATGATCGCACTGGCGCCAAGAGCACCATTCATCGGAGTGGAAGGGCAGTTTGAAGGGCATGAGGGCGCTTGGAAGACCGCTCACATAAAGAACCATCCATATCTGCAATACAAATCAAAAGTCAGCGGGCAGGTCTACGGCGCACCTCAACGGCAAGTTTACGAAGCGCCCGTTCAAGCCATCACGCAAGCCAGAATGCAGTCCAGTGAGGACTTGAAAGCTACGACCGGCATTTATGATGCCTCGCTTGGAAACCGATCAAATGAGAGTAGTGGCGTGGCAATTCAGCGCAGGAACATGCAAGCGCAAACGAACAACTTCCACTATGTCGATAATCTCTCACGAGCCTTGAGACATTTAGGCCGCATTCTCGTGGACCTCATTCCAAAAATATACGACACGGCAAGAACCGTTCGCATCATTGGCGAGGACGGCGAAGCTACGATGATAAAAATTAACGAGATATTTCAAAAGAACGGTGAAGAAGTAATTCATAACCTAGGGCTTGGAAAATATGACGTCACGGTCGCAACGGGCCCAAGCTATGCATCCAAACGGCAAGAGGCCGTGGCATCGATGTTAGACATGACGAAAGCCTATCCAAAGGTCGCTGAAGTGGCCTCTGACTTGATGGTTCGAAATATGGACTGGCCAGGCGCTCAGGAAATTGCAGAGCGTCTCAAGAAAACTTTGCCTCCAGGGATTGCTGAAGAAAAAGAAGGCGATAAAAAGCCCATTCCTCCAGAGATTCAAAATCAAATGCAGCAGATGAGTCAGCTCATTGAGCAGCTCACTGGGAAATTAAACGAAGCCACCGACGAGCGCGATAGAAAAATGATCGAGATTGAGTCTCGCGAGCGCATTGAAATGGCGAAGCTTGAAACTCAGGCAACTATAGAGCTTGCAAAACTTCAGTCCGGCGAAGCCCTTAAGCTTTTGCATCATCAAATCAGTGAGCTAGATGCGAGAACGCAAATGCTCAGAATGAATCAACCAATTGAAACCGAACAAGTTCAAGAAAACCCAGACGCTGGCCAAGATATGGCTATGGCGCCTGACCAACAACAACAACTTACCGGCGAGCCATCACCGGGTGAATTCATGGGAGTTTAACCATGTCAATAAAAGTAACGTCGACCTCGGAGAGTGCGCCTGCACCGATTGAAAAAGTGGAAGCCGCACCAAAATCCGTGGAAGCAAAGCCCGCGTCTGCTGAAAAAGCAGATGAAATCATTGAAGCCTCGGAAGCTTTAGAACCTGAAGAAGAATCAAGCGATGACGTTGATTCGGATGAAGAAGAATCTCAGTCAAAAGATGTGGAACCCAAAAAACGAAGCGGCTTTAAAAGACGCATTGATAAGTTGACCTCTAAACTTTCTCAAAAAGATCAAGAGATAGAATTCTTAAGGGCTGAGGTTACTAAATCTCAGAAACCAAAAGACGAAGCTCCAGCTCCGATCGCGAAAGTAAATGTCGAGGGAAAACCACGCTCAGATGATTTTGATACTCATGAGAATTTCGTTGAGGCTCTGACAGACTGGAAAATGGAACAAGGGGAAAAGGTTAAGGCTGAGAAGCTTCGTCAGGAGCAGGTGAAAGCCGACTTTCACACTCAGATGACCGCACACCTTGGGCGATTGGACGTTTTCAAAAAGAGCGTTGATGATTTTGATGAGACGATTGAGGACATGGGCGATATGCAATTATCGTTTGTGATTCAAGACATGATTTTAACTTCCGAAAACGGACCCGAATTGATGTATGAGCTGGCCAAGGACAAGAAAGAGTTTGAGAGAATCAATGCTCTTCCTGCGCTTGCCGCTGCCAGAGAACTCGGAAAGCTTGAGGCAAGACTTCAAAAGCAAGCCGACTCTTCAGAGCTAGAACCTAAAATTGTAAAGACAACCAAGGCGCCTGCACCAATTCGAACAGTCGGCGGGAACTCGACCGGGGGTGGGAAGAAATCCATCTTTGACCCGAACATTCCACAGGCTGAATACGAAAAATTGAGGCGGCAACAATCAAGCGAAAGAACATAGGGTTCTTTCGTCGACTAAACATGTTCATTTGCCTCACAAGGCATGGAGTTTAAAAAATGGGAAACACGCTTTTAACAGATGCAATTATCGTCAAAGAATCTTTGATGGAACTAAAAAATCAACTTGGCTTTACGAAAGGTGTGAACCGTCAATATGACGATAAGTTCGCAGTTGAGGGCGCCAAGATCGGCGACACCATCAACATTCGTAAACCTTCCAGATACGAGGTCACTACTGGAGCAACTTACGTTGCTCAAGGCTCTGAGGATCAATCTGTCTCTTTAGTCCTAAACACTCAGCAACACATCGGCATGGCTTTTTCCAGTAAAGACCTGACTTTGTCAGTGGACGCTTTTAAAGAGCGTTATGTAAAGCCCGCGGTTACAGCTTTGGCGAACAAAGTGGACTACACAGGTCTTGCTCTTTACAAGTTAGTTAACACTGCCGTTGGAGTGCCAAGCGCCTCGGCTTTCCCTTCTTCTCTCAAAGGTTTTCTGCAAGCAAAGCAGAAACTCGCTGAGAATGGCGCACCTTTGGGAAAATTGACTGCACTTGTAAACCCAGCGACAGAGGCCTCTTTGGTCAACGGGCTTGTAGGACTTTTCCAATCGTCTGACAAAATTGCCGCTCAGTATGAGGATGGCACTATGGGCATCGCTGCTGGTTGCAATTTCAAGATGAGCCAGAACGTGAATGCTCACACTATTGGCGGGCAAGCAGGAACGCCGCTCGTGAAAACAACGGTCTCCACAGAAGGTCAAGCCACACTCGATATTAAAGGGTGGACTTCACAAACTTCAAACAAACTTCGGGCTGGTGACGTGTTCACAGTTAATGCCGTGTTTGCAGTAAACCCACAAACCAGACAGTCCACTGGAGCACTTCAGCAGTTTGTCGTTTTGGCGGATGCTGCCGATGTGTCTGGCGACACTGATGCAGTCAGCATTTATCCTCCGATCTACACTACGGGCCAATATCAAACTGTGAACCGCTTCCCGACCATAGAAGACGCAGTTCTAGTTTTCGGTGCAGCGGCAACTTACGCAAACGTTGTTTGCCCTCAGAACATGGTATTCCACAAGGATGCTTTCGTTCTTGGTTGTGCAGATTTGTTTCTGCCTAAAGGACTGCACATGGCAGCTCGTGCGTCTGATCCAGACTCTGGATTATCTTTGCGCCTGATTTCTGACTATGACGTCGCGAACGATAGAATGATGTCTCGCTTGGATATCTTGTACGGATGGAAATGCGTTTACCCAGAATTCGCATGTCGCGTTGTCGGACAACCTGCTTAATTAAAAACTAATAAAGCGGCCTGAATGGTCAGGCTGCTTCACAACTTAAAAAAAGGAATTTTAAAATGAATACAGCAACAGACACTCTTGAATTCAACTCACCAAAATCCGATGGCGGGATTACCATCGGGCAATCGGCCACTGATTTGGTGGGCTTTTATGCAGCTACTCCAATCGTGCAGCCCACAAGTGCTTCGCAAGCAGCCATTGTGAACTCTGCCGGCGGAACTGCATCGGCGACCACTGGCCTTCAGGCTCTAACGGGTTCCTACAACAGCACGCTGATTGCAAACTCACTTGCGACGGTTGTTGTGTTGGTAAATAAGCTGCGTGCCGATATGGTGGCGCTCGGTTTGATTAAGGGATCTTAGTCATGAAAATATTCGTAGCCATTCCCGTTTACGATGGAAAGCTCGGCATCGAATCTGTAAAGGGTTTGATGGCGGAGCAGGCTTTAGCAATCGGGCTTGGCTGCGAACTTGAGGTCCGTTTTCTGACTGGTAATGCTGGGATTGTTCAAGGACGAAACCAGCTTGCTTACGAGTTTATGGAATCAGACTTTGATCGGCTCGTGTTTCTTGATTCTGATGTGACGTTTGATCCAGGCTCTTTAATAAAACTGGCTCACATGCCCGTTGATTTTGTGGGCGGATGCTACAGACACAAGCGCACTGAAGAGTCCTATCCTGTGGTTTGGCAAAATAAAGCAGAGTTATGGGCCAATAAGTATGGCCTTTTAGAAGTTGATACCTTACCGACTGGATTCTTAGCACTTTCGAGAAAAGTATTTGAGACCATGCGTGAGAAATATCCAGAGCGGGCGAGTGTTCATTTTGGTGAGAAAAGTTTTTCATATTTTCAAATGCCCGTTCAAGGCGGCATTCTTTACGGAGAGGACTTCTTTTTCTGTAGGGAATGGCGAGCGCTTGGAGGACAAATCTTTCTAGATCCTGAAATCAATCTGACGCATTGGGGATTCAATCCCGTTCCACATGTTGGAAATATTGGCAAATGGCTAAAAAGCCAGCCCGCACCGGAGGCCGCGCCATGAAGTGGAGTAAATAATGGCTACAGCTGCCGACCTTATCAAAGGATCTTTGAGACTTCTCGGAGCAATCGCCACGGGTGAAACTCCTTCAGCTTCAGAGACCGCTGATGGGCTTTCCGCGCTCAATGACATGCTCGATAGTTGGAGCAACGAAGGGCTTGCGGTTTTTGCACGCGAGCGAGAAGTTTTCGCGCTCACGCCAAGCTTACAGGCCCACACTATGGGCACTTCAGGGACTTTCAACACCACACGGCCAAACGACATTGAAGAAGTGAAAATCTTGTCAGGCACTTTAGAAACGCACGTTGAGATTATTAATTTTGAGCAGTGGTCACAAGTTGGAATCAAGAGCACCGCAAGTGATATTCCAACACAAGTTTACATAGAGCGCGGCTTTCCATTATTGACCTTAAACTTCTGGCCGATTCCAAGTGTGGCAAATAGTGCCGTCATTTATTCCCGAAAATCACTGACAGCTTTTGCGCTTTCGAGCACCACGGTTTCACTCCCTCCCGGATATTCCGAGTCTCTAAAGTTTAACCTTGCAGTGAGGCTAGCTCCTGAGTTTGGAACGGCTGCCAGTGCTGAGGTCATAGCGTTTGCAATGGAAAGCAAAGACAACCTGAAGCGCGCGAACCTTCGTCCTCAATATCTAGATGGTAGTGAAATTTCCTGCATGGCCTCGGGCAATGGGAGTGCAACGTTTAACTTTTATTCTGGGGATTAAATGAACATGTTTGGTAAGGCCATAACCTTCGCCGCTTTGATTATGTCCATGTTCTTTCTTTTTCTATCTGTGAGAGAGGGCAATCTCCCATTGATTCTTGGATCAGGATTCTTTGCAATACTCTCTGGAATGTTTAACATTTATTTCAAAGTGGCGCATGCACGGGTGGATGAATGAAGTTCACTGGCTTTATAGGACCAGCCTACACTTTGAAGTCTGTGAGCGTGGACGCGCAGAGATGTATAAACCTTTATCCTGAGAAAATAGAATCTGGAAACGGCAAAGAAGGCTCGATTGCTTATCTAAAATCAACGCCCGGTTTAGAGCTGCTCCTCACAGTAGGTGCTGGTCCAATTAGACTCACGCATGTTGATTCCATCGGTCGAATACTCGTTGTGAGTGGGAATAAACTTTATCGCGTAGCGAGGCGAGCGAACTGGAAAATTTCAGTCGCAAATCGAACTAGTTCCGCGCTCATTACTCAAGGCACTAAGGTTGATACTACAAATGATTTGTGCGATAGCGTAACTAGTCATGGGTTTATTACGGGGATAAAAGTGCGCGTGACGTCGACTTTCGGTCTTCCCGCACCGCTGATAGCCGCTACTGATTACTGGGTGATAAGTATCACTAGTACAACTTTCCAATTTGCATCCACCTTGGCCAACGCGCAGGCCGGGACCTTTATTAATCTGACTACAACCGGAACCGGCGACATGACGGTTGCGGGGCAAGGCGGAGCTACTCCATTACAAAACATAGATTTTGATGGTGATATCTCAATCAGCGCCGATGTCTTTACAAAAACAGCTCATGCTCTATACCAAGCGCAACAAGTCCGGATCACGACGCTTGGGACTCCTATGCCTGGAGGAATTTCTAGAAATACAAATTATTATGTGATCGTGGTCACCGCAAATACTTTTAAACTTGCGACCTCTGTTACAAATGCAATTGCTGGCACTGCTATTGATATTACTGTTCTAGCTGGCGCGTGGGCGGCCACACTTCTATACGGCACAGAGCATGCTCCTGTTGCCGAGGCAACACTCACAACAAGCTCTGGTCCTATTCGCGCCGCTTCAATGAGCCTTGCGGGTAACGGAGTTGATAGCACCACAATTTTTACAGATGGCCTTAACAATTATCTTTTCTCAGACACAGCAGATCCAGCCTTAGCAAATGGCGCTATTTTTGAATATGCCGTTGGTAGTGGTGGCAGTCTTATTATTGGCGAGTTTATATCCAGCCATATTACTTGGATTGACGGTTACTTTTTGCTTAACGAAGTTGGGACTAACAAGTTCTGGACGTCTGATCTCAAATCTATAGTTATTAATGGCTTAAGTTTCGCATCCTCTGAAGGAAGCCCTGATCTTGTGATGGGCCTTATCGCTAATCAAAGATACCTTTGGGTGTTTAACGAGAAAACCACAGAGGTTTACGCTAACACTGGAAACGCTGATTTTCCTTTCGAGAGAGTCGGCGGCGGCTTTGTTGAAATGGGCTGCCTTGCTAAATACTCGATTGCAAAAATTGATAATACAGTTTTCTGGCTTGGAAGGTCCGAGGACGGGAGTGGGGCAGTTTACGCAGCCAAGGGCATCACTCCTGAAAGAATAAGCACGCACGCAATCGAGTATGCAATCAGCACTTATGCAAGCCCATCAAGTGCTACGTCTTACACTTATCATGATCAAGGGCATAACTTTTTTGTTCTGAATTTCACTGAAGCCACGTGGGTGTTTGATTTATCAACGGGCCTTTGGCACCAACGCGCCTACACGACAGGGGCAGGAGCACTGGAGCGGCAACGCGGCGAGGTTCACGCCTTTGACTCTGCAAGTGGGCTTCATCTTATTGGGGATCGAACGAGCGGAAAACTATATTTCTATAACAACAACTATTTCAAAGATGATACTGATTTGATCACAAGGCTTAGGGCTTCCCCTCATATCAGTAGCGGATTGAAGCGAGTGTTCTGCTCAAGCTTTCAGCTCGACATGGAAGTGGGCGTGGGCCTTGTCAGTGGTCAAGGTTCGGACCCAACGGTAATGCTAGACTTCAGTAACGATGGTGGGAACACGTGGAGCTCTGAAGCTTACGCCCTTGCCGATGCTGGCTCAGGTCAGATTGGTGACTTCAAAAAGCGCGTGATCTGGAGAAGACTCGGCTCGTTCAGGGATAGAATATTCAGAATTAAAATCACAGATCCAGTCAAAGTCACTTTGATCGGTGCTGAAATTAATGTGACCGAGGGACAAAGCTAATGCCTTTCCTTGGTGATTCATTCTCCCCACCTTTTAAAGATGTATTGGCCGGGCCAGACGGGTTTCTTGCGAGCTCTTGGGAGCGGTTTATTCGCTCGGCTTACGACAGGCTACTGCCTTTGGGCGTGGAGAATAGTTTCCCTCTTAAAAACAATCAATCCGCTGCCGCTGACATTACTGATTTAAAGTTTTCAGCACGCGCGGTGAGTGCGGCTTTCATTGATTTTCTTATTCAGCGAACGACCACGGGCAGTGGCGCCGTGCAGTTGACCGCCGCTGGCACTATCGCTGCCGTGTATAGACCAAACTCAGCAGCCTGGGTGCTTCACGCTATCGGCACCGCTGGGCCAAGTACGTCCGGAATAACGTTCTCGATTACAGCCGCAGGACAAGTTCAGTACACGTCCACGAATGAGGGCGGGACCGCACAGATATCAAAAATATGTTGGAGAGATCGAACGCTCGCCGGGAAAAATAAACTTTACTCAAGTATGGCGGTGAAATGATGGATGTGCAGACTGACCGCGAAGATTTTAAGAAAGCCATCGCTGAGCTCGGATTTACTGAGCTGCAAATTCGAGCAATTTCAGAAAACACGGCTGACATGACCGATCTTCCGGACGGCGGATACAAAATAATCATTGGCGATTCCCAGATCGAAGGAAAGGGAGTTTTCACAACCGCTGACATCGAGGCCGGCGAACTAATCGCGCCCACTCGAATCGGAAACAAACGAACGATTGTCGGACGATATGCGAATCATTCTCCCACACCAAACGCAGTCATGAAGTTAGGCAAGGGTCTGGACGTGAATCTTATTGCGCTCAGGAAAATAAGTGGCGAAGAAATCACAGTAAATTATCGGGACGTGGTCGCTCTAAATCGAGAGATCTGTGGAACTGATACCCTCTCGGTGCTTGAATCATCCTATTCACTGGCTCAACGCAAAAACGAAATGCGTAAGATGATAGCGGATCTTGAGGAAACGCTTTTAAAACTTCCCCAGTTGGAAGTTCCAATCAAAGAGTATTTCTCAAATAACGTCTACGCCAGAGAAATGATTGTCCCAAAGGGATCGATCGTCGTCGGAAAAATCCATAGATTTCAGAATCTGAATATCTTAAGTGCCGGCGAAGTCACAGTGTTTTCGATCGATGGAAAAATGCGAGTGAAAGCTCCGTTCACGTTCGTTGCAAGCGAGGGATCGAAGCGAGTGTTTTATATGCACGAAGATTCAGTATGGACCACGATATTAGGAACCGACGAGAAAGACTGGAAAGACATCGAGAAAATCTTCATCGCGAAAGACTACGCGGAAATCGATGCCAGGTTAGAGAAACTTGAAACCGAAACTAAAGGAGAAATATGTCAGCCATAGCAGCAATAGTTGGGGGCGGTGCCATTTTGTTTGGCGCTGCACTGCAGTATTTTGGATCTAAAGAAGCTTCTGAAACACAAGCGAACGCGGCTCGTGAAGCCTCACACACTCAACTCCAAATGTATAATCAGACGCGTGCAGATCAAGAGCCTTGGCGAAGAGAGGGTCAGACGGCCCTTCAATCTATCCATGACGGTATCGCCTCCGGCGATCTCAATCGCTCGTTCGGTATGGCCGACTTTAATAAAGATCCGGGATATCAGTTTCGAATGGCTGAAGGGCAAAGGGCTCTTGAGGGCTCAGCCTCCGCGCGCGGATCTTTAAACTCTGGAGGCACGCTCAAGGCTCTCACTAGATACGGGCAAGACATGGGCGCTCAAGAATATCAAAGTGCTTACAATAGATTCAACAATGATCAGACGAACCGATTCAATCGACTTTCTTCCATCGCCGGCATTGGCCAGAACGCTAACTCTCAACTTGCACAAGCGGGGCAAAATGCAGGCAACCAAATTAGTCAAAATCAGTTGCAAACCGGAAATGCGATTTCAGCAGGTCAAATAGGCCAGTCAAATGCACTCAATAACGGGATTAGTAATGGAATCAATATGTGGCAAAACCAACAATATATAAACCGACTCCAAATTCCCAAAGCAGGAGCATAACTAAATGTTAAACCCAAATATTATTCTTGCCGGGCGCGGAGTGGAAATAAATAACCCAATGGACGTTGCGGTGAAGGGCATGCAGCTCAAGCAGCTCTCTCAACAAAGTCAGTTAGCCGATAGAGCATTGCAAGACGACCAAGCAATGAGAGATGCCTATAGTAAAAACATCACCAAGGGTGCGGACGGGAAAATGTCTCTCAATCGTCAAGGTATGATGACGTCACTTGGCCCTAAGCAAGCTTTTGATTTTCAAAAGTTGATGCAAGGTCAAGACCTAGAGAAAATGGCCGCTGACACGAAAATATCCGGGCAGCTTGCTTTTTCTGTACAAGATGAGCCGACATATTTCCAGGCCAGAGCTAAGGCGCTTGAGATTGGGCTTCCCAATGCTGATAAACTTCCAGAGCAATATTCTCCGATGATAGTTCAACGATGGCAAATGGTCACGATGAGCGGTCAAGAGCAGATTGCAAAAGCACTGGCCGACCAAAAGCTTGGCTATCAAAAGGAGCAAGACGTTCTTGCTCAGGAAAACAAGGACCGCGATCATAGACTTGCCGTTCAAAAACTTCAAATGGAGAAGGGTAAGGATGGCGCTCGTGCAGGCCAGAACGAGGGAATCAAAGCTTTAGATAAGGACTATGCTAAAGACTTCAATGACTTTACGGGCGGCGGGAGAGTTAAGGCGCAGGATGCAATCGCAAAATTGAAAGGCTGGAAAACTCAGCTTGAGGGCGATAGTGGATTTTTTCAAGCTGGTGGTGGCCCAATATCAGGATCGCTCCCGGATGCAGTTCGGACCGAAGCCTCAATTTCCCAGCGTGACAACATCGTTTCTTCTGCTAATTCGGCTTTAAAGTCTACGTTCGGCGGCCAGCTTTCTGATGGTGAACGAAAAGCAATGGCGAATGAGTTTTATAACGACAAGTTGAGTAATGCTCAAAACGTAAAAATTATGACTCAAAAAATCATGGAACTTGAGAGCGGCCTCACAGTTCAAGAGGCTAAGGCTAAATGGTTTTCACAAAACAATACACTTCGAGGCATGCCGAACTCTTTTGAAAAACAAAGCCAGCCAACCACGCCACAGGCTAGCATGTTGAAAACAAATCAAATTGAATGGATCGACTAGATGGAAAGGCAAGCGAAGGACGGCGTTTATCTTAAGGTTGGGCCTGATGAATGGGCGCCCGTCACTCGCCAAGCGAAAGACGGAACGGTCTACCGAAAAATGGGTGCCGATGAGTGGACTCCACAGAGTCCTGTCGCAACGACATCAAAAACTGAATCATTCGCTAGGGGAGCTGCTCAAGGGGCTACTTTAGGTTATGCCGATGAAATTTCAGGTGGGATGGAATCCCTTTGGGAAAAAGCAAAGGGGAATCCAGAGGAGTTTGGAAATCTCTCCGGGCAGCTTCGAGATGAATCTCGCGCAAATTTCAATAAGGCAAAGGAAGATAATCCAGGGACATATATGGGCGGTGAACTTATCGGCGGAGTTGCCACGCTCGCAGTCCCAGGAATGGCGGCGGCGAAAGGTGCAAAGCTTGCCGGTGTTCTGCAAACTTCAGCCCGCGCAGGTGTTGCCGGTGGGGTGGGATTCTCTGAAGGCGAAACTGTTCGAGACGTACTTGCTGACGGCGTAAAGGGTGGAGCAATCGGCCTGGCGTTACCGGCGGCTGGTGCAGCCCTAGGCTTTGGCGGGAAAAAAGTAATTGAGAAAGGCTCAAGGGCTTTCGCTGAAAAAGTTGCTCCTACCAGAATGAAACCTAATGAAGCTCTAATCCTAGAGGCAGGGGAACGGCTTGGGATTAAAGTAACGCCCGGCATGCTTGACGACGCAGGATTCGTCCAGCGGCTTGAATACACGCTTGCTCAAAGCCCTAGCCTTCTTGGACAGTCGGTCAACAGGAACCAACGTGCGGTTTCTGATAAGCTAGCGGTCAAGGTCGGTGATCTAACAAAGGAGGCATCATCTCTTTCTCCATATCAGACAGGTGAAAGGTTCAAATCAGGAGTAACGGCGAATGTCTCAGAGCGCCTTGATCCAATTTCGGCTGTGTTCAATGAAGTTGCTGAAAGTACAAAATCCATTCCTGTGAGTGCTCGATCGAAAGACGCTCTTGTTAGAAATATCCAGGGGCTCGACACTTTTAAGTTAACCGGCGGCGGTGGGAAGCCGCAACAGTATGTCGACATGATCGGACGCCTTGAGAATGCCGATCAAGTTAAGACCATGATGACCCTTTTAAATGAGGATATCGCTTCAGTCACTATTAGCGGTGCTGAGAAACAAGTATTACGCGGCATAAAAGAGCAACTCCGAAACCTAGAATCAAATTCAATTACTCGGGCTGCGGTTAAGCAAGCCCGCGAAGCGGGCATGAAGGGCACGACTGGAAGTAAGATAGGAACTGAAATTGTTTCCGATTTGAAAGCCGCTCGGACTGAGTACAGAAAACTTCTAACAGACCTTGAGGATTTCTCGGAGAGTGCTAGCAGAGTAAAGGTAAACAAAGGCCCATCGGCATTCCTTGATTCTGTGGAAGCTATTCCTTCTGAAAAGATTCAAAGAAACTATTTCAACACTGATAACAATCGACAACTTACTGCGCTCAAAGAAACGTTCCCCGAGGAATTTGAACTGCTTCGCCAAGGAAAGCTAAAAGAAATTGCCGAGGCCTCTGTTGACGGCTCTATGAATGGTAGGAACACGGTTTCATCGCATAAGTTTCTAAAAGAAGTGAACAATTTGAATCCAGAGGCCAAGGCCATGGTGTTCAAGCAAAACGCCTCAATTATTGATGATCTCCAGATAATTCAAAACTCCCTGCCAAGAAACTTCAATCCTTCCGGATCTGGAACACAAGCTGGCTGGCAGGAGACAATAGCCAGAAACATTAAAGATATTCCGACCTACCTTCAATACAAAGCGGCATCTAGCAACATGGGCCGAGGTTTGACAGAGAAACTAGCAAAGGGGCGTGAAAAATGGGCTGACGAGGGTTTCAATAAACTTCTTGAGGATGCGCCGGAACTAGAAAAAATCAAGGGCGCACTTTTCGATGATCCAAAGTCGAAGGACTTAATAATCCAGGCCTCTAATTTCAAGCCTGGCTCAAAAGCTATGATCAACATTGTAAACAAATTAAAACAAAAGCTAGCTGGGAGAGGATAAGAAATGGCTTATCAACTTATTCCAAATATCAGGGCGCGCTACTTTAACGCCAATGGTGGCCCGCTTGCAGGCGGGAAAGTTTTCACCTACGTTGCGGGCTCTGTAACTGCGATAGCTTCATATCAAGACAACTCAGGCACGCCGAACACCAATCCCGTCATCTTGGACGCAAATGGTGAAGCCTCTATTTATTTTAATGAAGGCACTTATAAAGTGGTGCTCAAAGATTCTGCTGATGTAATCCAGTGGACGGGCGACAACATCGTGGTTCCCTATGATGCGGCTGGTACGGGCAGCGGTGATGCGAGTGCTTGGATTACGCACGCTGTGACGGACGGGCAGGCCGCAGCGGATTTATCAACACAGACCGTTAACTTGGCCTCTTATTCTTCTGCATTTTATTCGTGCGAAATAATTAGAGGCTCGACGGTGTTTTCTAGTTTTACCTTTGCAATTCAAAGTTTAGCAGGGGTGGGAAGAATAGCCCTTGGCGTATCTCTTTCAGACGAATCTCACGGCGTTACACTTTCACTTTCTCAAACGTTAACAGTGGTCCAACTCAGGGCTGCTTTGGATTCAGGAGCAGGCAATGGCACGATCAAATTATCTCGCAGACTTATCCCGGTTTAATTTAGTTTTAATTCTTGTTATGATGCTTCCGTTTGGAGCATCAGCGCAGACTTATCAAAAGTTGAATGCGGGAACGCTGACAGTGGGCGCGAATACTGCGATTAATTCAAAAGCGGTGCTCGATGCGAGGTCCACAACGCAAGGGGTGTTGATCCCAAGAATGACCACTGCGCAGAGGGATGCCATCACTTCGCCCACCACGGGCTTGCTACTTTATAATTCATCGACAAACTTCTTGAGTGTTTTCAACGGATCTTTCTGGCTTGAAACTGCAACGCTGACCGGATCTGAAACGCTGACCAACAAATCAATCAGTGGGCTAACCAATACTCTGACCAACATCACAGCGAGCACAAATGCTAATCTCACTGGACCGATCACATCGGTTGGCAATGCTACGTCTGTAGCTTCCCAGACCGGCACGGGCTCTGTGTTTGTCATGCAAGCAAGCCCTACGCTTACAACTCCTGTTTTTTCTACTATTTCAAACACTGGAACACTTACACTTCCAACATCAACGGACACTTTAATTGGCAGAGCGACAAGCGATGTTCTCACGAATAAGTCGATTAGCGGTTCGACAAATACAATTACTAACGTGCCGCTCGCTACAGCTGTCACGGGCACACTTCCAATTGCAAATGGTGGCACTGGGCAGACAACCAAATCTCCTGCGTTTGATGCACTTTCTCCAATGACAACTTCAGGTGACGTCATTTACGGCGGAGCTTCGGGAACTGGGACTCGTCTTGCAAAGGGCACAGACGGGCAAGCATTAATTCTTGCTTCGGGTCTTCCATCTTGGGGCTCTGTCGCTACTAACCCGATGACTACAGGCGGGGATCTAATATATGGCGGTGCCAGCGGCACTTCTACAAGACTCGCAAACGGAACTGCAGGGCAGGCGCTACAATCAAGCGGTGGAACCGATGCTCCATATTGGGGCTCTGTCGCTACTAATCCGATGACTACAGGCGGGGATCTAATATATGGCGGTGCCAGCGGCACTCCTGCAAGACTCGCAAACGGAACCGCGAATCAATACTTAAAATCTGCAGGAGGAACTAGCGCGCCTACTTGGGCGACGTTCACTGCGCCTACAATACAAAAATTTACTTCAAGCTCTGGAACATACACAACTCCAGCCGGAGTTAAGTGGATTCGTGTGCTAATGATTGGTG
>Ga0163155_10002600_pt1 | contig 19971 bp, 18 predicted proteins | sample OliLakLV19SP4G1_FD_148611 | JGI IMG/M metagenome (GOLD analysis project Ga0163155, IMG submission 148611) | Freshwater microbial mat bacterial communities from Lake Vanda, McMurdo Dry Valleys, Antarctica - Oligotrophic Lake LV.19.SP4.G1 | ecosystem: Environmental > Aquatic > Freshwater > Lake >... | reverse complement strand
GTTGAGCACCATGCGCGTGAGCGTCGCTCTTGGCGCACCCAAGCGAACGGCCTGGAGCACGATTACGCTGGATACCACAAGCCCTGCCACATCTCCCAGGCCCGGAATCAAACCAATCACGGCATCAAGGCCGATGCGATAATTGATAATCGGTAGCTTGATTGAATTATCTAACAGCCAAGCGAGGCCATCCACTTGCGCCAAGATAGCCAGGCGATTTTTATCATTGCGATTAAGATTATCATTGCGACGCAGATTTGTTGTCATTTTGTACCCTTCGCCATCTAGCATAGCACGATCAGCACAGCTTACTATCTACATTGGACCTTATTCCGATTTAATTTTGTGCATGCGTAGGTGCGGTTTGTAACCGCACAAAGCTCGTTGAACCCGGATTGTGCGGTTACAAACCGCACCTACAAGAATCACCACACCCTGTTTTGTCGCGCAAAGAACAAATCGGAATAATCTCTATTGATATAGGGTACGGATAGAGAATATTCGCTAGTGGAATTTTAACCAAGCGATTTTTCATAGATCTTCCAGGAAGATTGCAAACAGACTCTGTTAATCGTTACCGCGGTTATTATACGCCGAATTGGGCCTCGTGCAGTCGGCTGTAGATGCCGCGCGCCGTCACCAGTTCTTGGTGGCGACCCTGCTCAGCGATGCCTTGTTCGGTGACGACAATGATACGATCGGCATTTTTGATGGTCGCCAAGCGATGGGCGATCACCAAGGTGGTGCGCCCTTTGGAAAGTTCCATCAGCGCTTGTTGAATCGCCACTTCGGTTTCTGTGTCCAGCGCCGAGGTGGCTTCGTCGAGAATCAGGATTGGTGGATTTTTCAGGAACATGCGCGCAATCGCCAACCGCTGTTTCTGGCCGCCAGAGAGCTTGACACCCCGCTCCCCAATGATCGTTGCCATCCCGTCGGGCAGGCTACGGATGAAGATCTCTAATTGGGCCCGGCGCGCCGCGTCCCACAACTCGGCATCGGTGGCATCCAATTTGCCATAGGCAATATTCTCCCCAAGCGTGCCAGAGAAGAGAAAGACATCTTGCTGGACAATGCCAATCTGTTTACGCAGCGAGGCATGGGTCATGGTGCGAATATCGATACCGTCAATGGTGATGCTGCCAGCGTCGATATCATAGAAGCGCGGCAACAAGCTGCAAAGCGTTGTCTTGCCAGCCCCCGACGGGCCGACAAAGGCCACAGTTTCGCCCGCGTCAATCGTCAGGTTGATGTTACGAATGATTTTGTTGTGCTGCTCATAGCCAAAGGTGACATTGTTGTAGCGAATGTCCCCGTGCAGATATTGCACTTCCAGTGCATCGGGCGCGTCTTTGATATCTGGTTCGGTCTCCAGCAGTTCGACATAGCGTTTGAAGCCAGCAATGCCTTTGGGGTAACTTTCGATCACCGAATTGATCTTCTCAATCGGGCGGAAAAAGACGTTGGTCAGGAGCAAGAAAGCCACAAACTCGCCATAGCTCAATTCGCCCTGAATCACAAACCAGGTGCCACAGATCATGACGAACATGGAGACAAAGCGCATGAGCATATAGCTGATCGACATGCTGCTGGCCATGGTTTTGTACGCCATCAACTTGGTGGCGCGATAATTCGAGTTGTCAACCGCGAACATGCTTTTTTCATGTTCTTCGTTGGCAAAGGCTTGGACAACGCGAATGCCGCCCACCGTATCTTCGACGCGCGCATTAAATTGCGCCACGTTGCCAAAGAGTTGGCGATAGGTTTTTGTCATTTTGCCGCTGAAATACATAGCCACCCACACGATCAAGGGAATGACGAGAAAGGTCAAGACCGTCAGCTCCCAATTGATCGTCGCCATAAGAATAAACGCACCGATGAGCGTCATAATGGCGATAAAGACATCTTCGGGGCCATGATGGGCGACTTCGCCAATATCATTCAGGTCATTGGTAATGCGCGCAATCAGGTGACCGGTCTTGTTGTTATCAAAAAAACGAAAAGAGAGCTTCTGGATATGGGCAAAGAGCTTGCGCCGCATATCCGTTTCAATGTTGATCCCCAGCATGTGGCCCCAATAGGTGACCACATAGTTGAGAAAGGTGTTGAGGACATAGACCAGCAGCAACGCGGTCGAGGCCAAAATAATCAGCGGCCAATCTTTGCTGGGCAGCAATCGATCGACAAATTGATTCACAGCCAGCGGGAAGCTCAGTTCCAAGAGACCAACCACCACGGCGCAACCAAAATCCAGATAGAAGAGTCCCATATACGGGCGATAGTACGCAAAAAATTGACGAAGCATAGCGATAAATTGGTTCTCCGGTGAATAGCTGCCTAGCGCGCAGCGGATCAGGTGCGCCACACAGCCATCTGACGCACCTGATCCTATTATATCACCTTATTGCCGTGCGGCACGCGCGGGGAACGCCACAAGGTTACGTACCCAACCCGGCGGCATGACGGCCAGTGGCCGGATCGCCAGCCGCACTATAGATGCCCGTGGCCGGGTCGGCATAGAGCATGACCGGCGTGGCGATGGGGCCCGCTTTCGCCGCCACCGTATGGCCGCGTTGGGCCAAGTCGGCGCGCACCTCTGGCGCAATCTTGTCGCTGATGGTCAACGAGCCCGCCGCGCCCAAGGTCTGCGCGCGCACCGGGTTGGGATCAAACGAATCTTGATGGTGGGCCGTGGCAAAGCGCGGCGCGGTGACTGCGGCGGCTGGATCCAGGCCAAATTCGATAAAGTTGAGCAGCAGCGTCAAAGTCGCCTGATCCTGCAAATCGCCACCTGCCACGCTGATGGCGAGCACGGGTTTGCCAGCTTTGAGCACCAGTGTCGGCGTCAAGGTGATGCGTGGTCGCTTGCCGGGCTGAATACAGTTGGGATGCCCAGGGGTGGTGTTGAGGCTGCGCAGGCGATTGCCATAGCTGACGCCCGCCTGTCCGCTGCCGCCTTCATGATAGACGTTAGCACTGGGCGTGGCCGCAACCACATTGCCCCAACGGTCGGCCACCACACAGGTTGTCGTGCCCTCACCGCCAGGGCGAAAGACACCCGATCCTTTCAACGGCTGCATATTGTACGGATCACCTGGCCGGGCGACATGAGTCGCCTGGGCCATATCGATCAAGGGTTGCCGGATCGCAGTGTAGGCATCGGAGAGCAGGGCCGCCATTGGCACATCGACAAAGTTGGGATCGCCATAATATTCATCGCGGTCGGCCATGGCCAGTTTGATTGCCTCGGTCACCGCGTGTACATAGTCTGCCGAAAAATTCCCCATGCCTTGCAGATCGAAACCTTCGAGCAGACGCAGCGCCTGGCAGAGAAAGGGCCCTTGTGTCCACGGGCCACACTTATAAACGGTGTAGCCGCGATAATCCACCGCCACGGGCTCTTCGATCAAGGTTTTGTGCGCGGCCAAATCGGCGCGACGCAGAAAGCCACCCTGCTCGATATAAAATGCCTCTAATTCCTCGGCGATATCGTTGCGCTGGAGATTGCGCCCATAGAAGCGGTCACAGGCGGCTTGCAAGCGCGCCTCACGATTGCCGCTGGCCAGTGCTTCTTCCTCGACCATGCGCCGCAGGGTGACCGCCAACTTGGGGTGCCAAGCGGCTTCTCCCGCATCCAGGATCGCCAGCGTGGGCGCGACAATTTCGCCAAAGGTCAGGGTGCCATAATGCTGCAACGCGGTAATGCACAGATCGACCACCGAGGGCACTGGTGCCATCTTCATGTCGTGATTGGGAATGCCGTTGGCCATATACCAGTCGATGGCGGCGGGTGCGAGCGGTGCACCGCCCATGCCCGACAGCGAAACGACTTTCTGTTGTTTGGCATCAAAGATCAATACCGGCACTTCGCCACCAATCGAGCAGGCACCATGATCGGTCACATTGAGCGCCAGAATGGTAGCTACAGCCGCGTCAATCGCATTGCCCTCGCGCGCCAGGATCGCAATGCCGGCGGCTACGGCCGCGGCTGCGCCAGCCGCGACGATGCCGGTTTTGCTGGCAGCTTGCCAGCCAATCGCTTGGGTGGTTGTTTCTTGCATGATGATTGCTCCTTGTAGGATTCGATGGGATATCGGGTAGAATGTGTCTTGCGGGCGGAGGAATTGGATATAACTGCTTTGTTATTTCGGCAACAAAATCAGGTGCAATTCTTCTTGTAGGTGCGGTTACAAACCGCACCTACGAATGCACAAAATTAAAGCGGAATAAGGTCTATTGTACACTGGTACGCGCTAGCCGCGCAACCAAAGGGTTTGTGTTTCGTTCCCCGGTGGCGGCCAGCGAGGACGCTAACGTTCCTCGGCGACGGGAGATTCTATTGGCGGATTCTATGGGGCGAGCACGAGCGCGAGCGTCTTTAGCAGCGTCTCGGCAGTATAGGGTTTCTGCAGAAAGTGGGTAACGCCGGTCTTGGCGGCCTTGGCGACGATGCCATTGATCGCCAACCCGCTGGACGCAATGATCTTTACCTGCGGATTGATCTGCAACAAGGTCTCAATCGTTGCCATGCCGTCCATCACCGGCATCATCATATCGAGTAGAATGGCCGCAATCGCGCTGCTGTGCTGCACATAGCGTGCTACGGCCTCGGCCCCATCCTCGGCGATCAACACCTGATAGCCAAATGCCTCTAGCGTTTGCTGCGTGATCATACGCACAGTGGCATCATCATCTACCACAAGCACCAGTTCGCGATGACCACGTGGAGGTTGGGTGACGATTATCACGGCATCGTTAACGGGCACGCCCTCGAGCACTGGAAAGTAGATCTTGAAGATCGTGCCGCGGCCCTCGGCACTATGTAGGTTGATAAAGCCACCATGATTTTTGACAATTGCCTGTACGGCAGACAGGCCCATGCCGGTGCCTTTGCCCGTTTTTTTTGTCGTAAAGAAGGGATCAAAAATCTGCTCGCGAATGGCGGCAGGGATACCACTACCCCGATCGGCCACGTTGACCATTATATAGCAGCCGGATTTCGTCTGCGCATCCGTGCCCACATAGCGTGCATCGAGGACAACATTGGCCGCGGAAATCTGTAGTTGGCCGCCGTTAGGCATGGCATCGCGCGCATTGACACAGAGGTTGAGTAGGACCTGATGAATTTGGGTTGGATCGCCGGCCATCGACCAGAGATGCGGATCGATGGCGATGAGCGTGCGAATGTTGGGATTGAATGTGTCGCAAACCAACTTCTCAATCTCTTTCACAATGTCGCCCACCTGCAACGGGATATGCTGTCCTTTAACCCCGCGTGCAAAGGAAAGAATCTGGCGCACCATATCGGCACCCCGCTGTACGCTTGCTTCCAACCGATCCAGGTGCGTCAGATCATCGGCGGTCTGGGCACGCTGTTTGAGCAAGGTCATCGAGAGCAGAATCGGCGCAAGCGCATTGTTCAAATCGTGAGCAATGCCACCGGCTAAGGTGCCAATACTTTCCAACCGTTGCGCACGCAGAAATTGTGCCTCCAGCTTCTTACGTTCGGTGATATTCGTATTGATGGCGAGAATGGCGTGCGGATTGCCCAGATCATCGTGGACTAAGGTCCACCGGTTCTCGATGATGAGCGGCTGCCCATGCTTGGTAATCTGCGCGAGTTCACCTATCCATTCGCCAGTTTCAAGTACTTGCCGTGTCGCCCTGTAGAAATCCCCATCATCGGTGTACAGCAACTCCTTGATGGATCTGCCCTTGGCCTCGGTTGCGCGCCAGCCATAGAGTTGCTCGGCGCTGTTGTTCCAATAGGTGATCCGGTGATCCAGATCGCGTACCCAAATTGCATCCTGTGCCTTGTCGAGCAGGGCAGCCTGCTCGCGTAGTTGTGTCTCTGCCAACTTGCTTGCCGTGATATCGGTCATCCCACCGACCATGCGGAGCGGGTTGCCTGCGGCATCGTGGATCACATAGCCACGGTCCAGCACATGGGCAAAGCTGCCATCCTTGCGTAGAAAACGATATTCTTGCGACCAAGCAATATCACCCGCATCAATTGCCCGGTAGATATCGGTGATGACACGCTGCTGGTCTGCTGGGTGGATGCGGTTGCGCCACCAGGTAATGGTACTTTCCATTTCACTCGGCACAAAGCCAAAGAGGGTCTCTACGCCCTCACTCCACCAGATATGGTTGGTGTGCAAATTCCAATCCCAAATGGCATCGTTCGTCGCGTTCGCAAGCAGGCGAAAGCGTTCTTCGCTTGTGCGCAACTCCTGGTTCATCTGTTGCAAGGCCGCGCGATCATGCGCACGTTCGGCGAGCTCGGCCTCGAGTGTATGACAGTGCTCGCGCAGGGTAACCTGGCTTGCAATCTGGCGCGCCAACACAGTCAGCATGTCGATCTGGGCAGATGTCAATGTGTGCGGATTGGTGTCCATGAGGGTGAGCTGGCCCACCACCATGCCCGCCGCAGAGCGCAACGGAAAATCTGCGTAGAAACGAATCGGCGTTTCCCCCAACACCAACGGGCTGTTGGCCCAAGCCGGGTCCGTTTGTGTGTCCGGCACAATGTGCAGCAAGGTGTTTTTGATCTTCCGATCATGGAAAGCACGTGCGCGCGTGCCCTCGCTCGGTGACAACCCAATGCTAGCCTGGGCGCAGTGGTGTTCGTCGTCCACGAGGGTTACGATTGCAATCGGCGCGGCACACAGATGAGCCGCTAACTGCAACAGATCGTCAAAGACGGCTTTGGGCAGTGTGTTCTGCACATCGTTGCGCCGAAGCATTTGATTGGGATCAATTGCGTGAGACAGAATAGAGTTCATGAAATTAATAAATAGAAAGGATTTACGATGGTTACTAGATCAATATCCTTAGGTTAAGAAAACTTTGCGTATGGAAGGCACCGTTGCAAACCGCACCATCTATAGGGCACGCAAGACCGTGCGGTTACAAACCACACCTAAAAATCTTTACCTTAATGACATTGGTTACCATGTAACAACAAAGCCAAACAGCATCGAGCGCTTCGGAGAAATCAGAAAAAACCGCCCAGGAAACGTAAGAATCGAGTAAGGATATTATATATAGAAGTAATGGAATAGACAAATTGTTGCATGGATGGGTAAATAACGTTCATTCGAAACGCCCATTCTTTTCAGCAAAACCGCACGACTTTGTGGCCAAGTCTGCACGGATCCGCTTGGGGGTGGTTACTATTCGCTTAGGGGGAAATACAAGTTAAATTTAAGTAGACAAACGTGCCAAAACATGGACAAATGGGTTATTGATTTTTCTACGTTAGTCGATTTGTTGTTTCGGTGCATTTGCGGTATAATCACGGTATGTCAAAAACAAAGACGAGCTTTACCCTAACGAAAGAAGCCAAGCGGTTGGTAGAGGTGCTTGCAAAACAGCTAGGCATATCACAGAGCAATTTGCTAGAGTTGATCATCCGTGAAAAGGCCGAGGCCAGAGGCGTCAAGGTTGAAAGCGTACAAGACTGAGCTAGACCCGAACAATGTACAAACCACGGCCTTGCGTCAACATTGTGGCGCGGCTCGATGGGCATACAATTGGGGATTGGCTCAGGTTCAGTCCGCCGCTAGCTCTGGCGAGAAGTGGCCCAGCGCAATCAGCCTGCACAAAGAGTTGAACACGCTCAAAGGGACAGACGCTTTGCCGTGGGGCTACGCCGTGAGCAAGTGCGCTTTTCAAGAGGCGCTGCGCAATCTACAAACAGGCATTGACAATTGGCGAGCCAGCAAGAGCGGCAAACGCAAAGGCCCGAAGGTAAGCTTTCCCAAGCGCAAAACGCGCAAGCGTGGGCTAGGTGGTTGCCGCTTTACGGGCACAGTCAAAGTGTTTGACGGTCATGTGCAACTACCTCGGATCGGCAAAGTCCGCTTAAAAGAACATGGCTACATCCCGGTTGGCGCATACGCCCAGGCGACTATAACGGAACGGGCTGGACACTGGTTTGTCAGTGTGGTATCCCTTTCGCACCCAGAGGCGGGTACCCTCTGGGTGCGACCCGTGGTCGAATTGACGAACGATGTCGTCGGCATCGACGTGGGGATTAAGACATTGGCGGTTTGTTCCAACGGTGATACGTTTGCCAACCCAAAAGCGTTATCTGCGAAAACCAAGCAGTTGCGCCGCTGGCAGTGCCAACCGCACGAAGGCACGCATGAAGGTAGCGCAACTACACAAGTGCATTGCCGACGTTCGGCAGGATGCCCATAATAAGGCAGCGCGAGCGATTGTCGATAAGCTTCCGGCGATCATTCTGATTGAGGACTTGAACGTGAAAGGCATGTTCAAGAATCGCAAACTAGCCAAGGCGTTGAGTGATGCCGCGCTGGGAAACTTTGGGCGAACGCTCACCTACATGGCCGAAAGCCGCGGGATTGAAGTCCGCAAAGCGGGACGATTCTTTGCCAGCAGTCGGCTTTGCGCCTGCTGTGGCTGGAAGAATACAGAATTGACGCTTGCAGATCGCACCTTCATCTGTGCTGATTGTGGACATACGATGGATCGCGATCTGAATGCCGCTTTAAACTTGAAAATACCGTGAGTTCCACGGGAATTAACGCCTATGGAGATCGTGTAAGACCTGCGTCCAGTATGGAGCAGACTGTGATCGTCGAAGTAGGAATTGTGTCTCATTTGTCCACAGTTGGAACAAATGTCTAAATCAGAAAGAACGGTTCACCGGGAGGCGCACAATAAAGCGGGTGCAGCCGGGGATAGAATCGACTTGGATCGTACCATTGTGCTGGCGAATAATGCGATAGGTAATATCTAGCCCCAAGCCTGTGCCAGCACCAACCTCTTTGGTCGTAAAGAAAGGTTCAAAGAGGCGGGGCAGATGTTCGCTTGGTATGCCAGGGCCATCGTCCGTCACTTCGACCATGATAAAGTTGTTTTCATGGCGCGTAATCAGCCGAATGGTGCCCACGCCTTGCAGGGCATCGATCGCATTATCAATGAGGTTGGTCCAGACTTGATTCAACTCGCCACCATGCGCCAGCAGACGCGGCAGGGTTGGATCGTATTCGCGCACAACAGTTGTATTTTTAAGCTTGTGCTTTAAGACCAGTAGCGTCGTTTCCAGATCACGGTGAATATCCACCTCCTGGCGCGTGCCCTGATCCATATAGGTGTAGGTCTTGATCGCGCCCACCAGATCCGAAATCCGTTGTGTGCTTTGCTCCACCTCATCGAGCAGGCTGGCAACGGTCAAGGATTCACAGAGCCAGGTGAGCACATCCGGCACACAGGGGCCAGCGATGGGTGCCACCAATGCCTCGATCTCCGCCACACTGATCTGGGCGGATACCAACGTGGCGGCCAACTCCCAACTGTTCTCAATCGCATAATCTTCCAGCCATGTGCCCAGAATTTCCTCGCGATCACTCTGTTCGACGGTGGAAAGCGGTGTTGCTGTGGCACGGCGGGCGCGGACTTGGCCCAAAAAGTGGATGAAGCCCTCCAGTTCACCACCCGCTAGCCCCATGCTATTCAGCCGGATCGTACGCGCTTGGAATGAGGGCAAGAGCGAACGCAGTGTAATCGTCGAGCGTTTGGCAGCCGTGGCCGGATTATTGAGTTCATGCGCTAGACCGGCAGAGAGCTTGCCCAGGGCAGCCATTTTCTCTTGTTGTTTGACGACAGTCGCAACCCCTTGTAGCCGCGCGGCGGCGGTGCGCAAAATTTTGATGCCGACACTGGGACAATGGGTGAAAATCCCCAGAAACGCCGCTAAGTCAAACACCCGTAACCGGCTGGGCATAATCGCCTGGGCAGAGGAAAGCGCAGTAGACCCACTTAACAGAAAAGTCTCGCCACCCATAATCCCGCGCGGCGTGGTGCCGAGTACCACCGGCTCGCCTTTGATGGTCTGCACAATCTGCAATTCACCTTCCAGCACTACATAAAAGTGGCGCGCGACTTCGCCCTCCTTAAAGAAATAGTCACCGCGTGCCAATGCCACTTCGTAGCTGTGATCCATGATCCATTGTAGCTCATCATCGGTGGCGTCGATGAACAGGGGCAAGGTGGCGATAGATTGCATTAGCGCTGCTCGCTGAGATATTGATGCACAAATTGCACAGCAATTGAGCCTTCCCCGACGGCAGATGCCACCCGTTTCACCGAGTTGGAACGCACGTCACCGACCACGAAGACGCCGGGCAAGCTGCTTTCGAGCAGGTATGGATCGCGGGTCAAGGGCCACTCCTTGGGCAATTTGCCATTTTCCAGTAACTGGGAACCTGTCTGGATAAAGCCGTAGCGATCACGACGCACGACACCAGCCAACCACTCGGTTTGCGGCAGGGCACCTGTGAAAATGAAGAGAGCCAGCGCGGGCAACGTCGCTTGCAGACCCGTATTGCTCTCTTGAATTGTGATGCGCTCCATGTGGTCAGTGCCATGCACGGCTGCCACCTCGGTCGTCAAGCGCACTTCAATGTTGGGCGTCTGTTCGATGCGGTCTACCAAATACTGGGACATTTTAGCGCCTAGCGAGTCACTGCGCACCAACAGTGTGACTTTGGAAGCAAAGGTCGCCAAATAGACCGCGGCCTGTCCCGCCGAATTGCCAGCACCGACGACAAAGACCGGATGCTCGCGGCAGGAGATGGCTTCGGTGATCGAAGCGCCGTAGTAGACGCCCGCGCCGGTCAGTTGCGCCACGCCAGGCACATCGAGCGAGCGATAGGACAAGCCCACGGCTACAATCATGGCATGGCAGGCGATTTCATTGCCATTCGCTAGCTGAATAATCCGTGACTGACCTTCAATGCGCAGGCCGGTGACCTCTTGCGGTGTGAGGATCTCTACGCCAAAGCGCTTGGCCTGGGTGACGGCACGCCGCGCTAATTCGCCACCGCTCAACCCGTTGGGAAAGCCCAGATAGTTTTCAATGCGCGAGCTTGTCCCCGCTTGGCCGCCAGGGGCGTTGCGCTCGATCATCACGGTGCGCAGCCCCTCGGACGCGCCATAGACCGCCGCGGCCAAGCCTGCCGGGCCACCGCCCACAATCGCGAGATCGTAAAAGGGTTGTGTCGCTTGGGTCTTCAGGCCAATCTTTTCGGCCACAGCGGCAGGGGTTGGGGCGTGCAATACCGCGCCATCAGGGAAGATCACCAGCGGCAGTTGCTCTGGCGCGCCACCCCATTGGGCCAGCAGATCCGGGGCTTCGGGGGCCACTTCAATATCCAGGTATTGATAGGGCACATGGTTACGCGCCAGGAAATCCTTGATCTGGTAGGTTTGCGATGACCAGCGGTGGCCGACAATCCGCAACCCTTCAAAAGGTGGGCGATAGTTGGCCTGCCAATCCTCTAACAACTCGTCCAGTACAGGATAGAGAAGCGCTTCGGGTGGGTCCCAGGGCTTGAGCAAATAGTAGTGAATCGACACCAGATTGATCGCCTGGATCGCGGCCTCGGTATCGGCATAGGCAGTCAACAAAACGCGACAGGACTCGGCATAGAGCGGCATCGCCTGGGTCAAAAATTCTACGCCACTCATACCGGGCATGCGTTGATCCACCAGAAAGAGGGCCAGTGGTTCCGCGCGGCGCTTCAGTTCTTGCACCGCTTCCAATGCCGCCGCGCCCGAATCGGCACGCAGGATGCGGTAGCGATCGCCATAGCGCCGACGCAGATCGCGCACAATTGCGCTCAACACGCCAGGATCATCATCGACAGTAAGAATGACTGGTTTTGCCACAGCCACCGCGTCTCCATTTTTAATGATTATTCATTGCATTGGCCGCGTAATAAATAACAAAGAGCCAATGACAAGTGACAGATATATAGATTTGACGGGACGATTATAACAGGGAATTATGGAGGATTCTGTAAGATTTTGTCACCGTTTTGTCAACATCAAACGCCAGGTGCCTTCACGCGCGGCCAGGCATGGCGCACAAAGGCGAGCACGGCCGCCGTTTCGCTCATGCGCCCCAGCAACAGGAGCCAACCCGTCGGGTCGATCAACGAACCTGCCGCCGCCAGCCACACGCCAATATTGAACAGGCCAAAGGTCAACCAGGCCAGGGCCACGTTGCCGCGTGCGGCTTGAAAGCGTGGCAGGATCCAAAAGGCGATGCCAAAGGCCAGCTGTACTGTCCAGCCAAGGAGTAGAAACTCGATATGGATCGGTAATAGCCGCCAGAGCATGGGGTATAACGGAACGCCTTTATTCCACAGCAGCAGTGCGCCAAAGGTGAAACCCAGCGTCAGGTAGATCAGCGCGGCGCGAATGAACCAACAGCTAAGACGTGGCATTTCAGCGCTCCTTGATGCGTGGCCAACAGTTGGCGACAAAGGCCAGCCCGGCCAGCCATTGCAATAGCGCCGACAATGCCAGCAACCAGCCCCACCACGCAGTAGATTGCAGCACGCGCATGGGTTCCGCCACCACGCGCAAGAGCAACCCACTGTTGAGCAGCAAAAATGTCGCCCAGATTAGCCATGTATAGCCGCGCGGTTTTTCGCGCGTGAACTTCGGAAACATCCAATACGCTACGCCCATGATCAACTGCGTAACCCAGCCGACCATTAACAGATGGAAATAGACGGGACTCAGGGCAGTAACAAAGCCCGGCAAGGCGAGAAGTGGATTCAGCGCGAGGGTCAGGGCGGCGATTAAGGCCGCAACAAAGTAAAGCAAAGCACTTTTGATAAAGAGACGTGTAATGAATGGCATAGGCTCACAAACGACGCTCCCGATTGAGCGCCATCATGGTATTGATCAAAAATAGGAGAAGGGCAATTCCATTTAATAAGCCACCCCACAATCGGCCCTGGTGGTAGGGCCACAAATCGCTACTGATGCGCAAGAGCAGGGAAAGATGCAAGAGCGCCAGATGGCTGTAGAAGCGGGGCGTATAGACAAGCGCTATCCCCAACACCGCCGGAAAGATGATCAACGCATGGGCAAAGATCATGCTGAAGACAAAACCGAGAAAGAGGGCGTGCAAAAAGGCATCGTAGAGAAAACCGGCACGCAAGCCGCCATTGAGCAATGCCAGTCCACCACTCACGCCCAGCCAGCCATCGCCAATCAACAAGCTGATGGCAATAAACCGTGCCTGCCCACCGCTTTTGAGCCAGCGGCGCGCAATGTCGTAGCGCAACAGCCACAAGCTCTGAGCAATCAAGCCACCACCCATCAGACGGATACCAAGATCAAAGGCGAATAGGGCGGTACACAACCCTACGATGAAAAGGCTGATGCTCAGCAAAAAGAGGGCATAGGTTAGGGTGGATAAGCGCAAGATACGGCTTAATTCCAACCGCTCGCCGACAATCGTCAGGACCAAGAAGCCCATCCACCAGAGAACAACGTCGGCCACCGGCCAGCCCGCCAGCCAGAACGCGTTGCCCACGGCCCAGAGCGCCCCCCCAGCGCAATCGTGATTGTAAAGAATGCTGGTTGAATACGCACAATCTGTATCAGCACGAGTACCAGCACCAAGCTGCCCAAGGTAATCAGCAAAGGGCCGAGCGCCGTTTGGACACCCGCCGTCAAGAGCATAGCACCAGCACCCGTGAGCATGGGGGCACTATAGGCCCAACGCGCGCCCAAACCCAACGCCCGCTCCAGGCTGATCAGCGTGCCCAAAAAGCCACAGACCATGAGTGGCCCGTGGGCCATGGGCAAGGTAGGCTGGAGTGGTGGCCAGCCCCACCCCAGCCGGATCAACCCAGCCCACAGCGCGGCGAGTAAGAGAAAAATCGCTACGGGCAAGAGTAGCATTCGCAAACGGATCTGCTGCCCCAACCCCCAAAAACTGTGTGTACCTTGCATCAGTTTCACGTTTAGCATTCCCGGGCCATCATCAGCAAGAGCATTACAACTTCGGTTTGTGCAGTAATGCTATGTGGCAATTTGGCCGGCATATGCACAAATGTCCCTGCCTGGGCTGCAAATGTCTCCGCACCCAGCGTCACCGTCGCTTCGCCGCGCAAGAAATGGAGCACAGCTGGCCGCGCCGCCGTATGTTCGGTCAATTCCTGACCGGGTGCAAAACCAAAGAGGGTGGCTTTCAGATCGTCGCCACTGTAGATACTGCGGCTGACAATCGTATCCGGCAGAATTTCGGACAATTGTTGTTCCAGATTGGCCAAATAGGTATAGGTTTGTGACATAGGTTTTTATTCCTCAAGGATAGAGTTTAGTTCTCTTACGCCCACGCTACCGGTTAACTGCTTGGCCGGTAGCGTGGGCGTACTACTTGTTGTAATTGGGTGAATCACTATGTCTACTGGATTGGCCCCTCATGGAAGACAGTCAGGTTTTCCTCCCCTTCCACTACCAACACACCGGCTAGGCCGCGGGCTGCGCGTGTCAACGCGTGATCGACCAGCATATAGTGACCCGGCACTTCCAGTTTGAATTCGGCCACCGTTGCCCCACCGGGCGGGACCAACGTTGTCTGTACATTGGTCAGCGGGGGCGAGGTGAGCGACGCTTGATCGTACACCCGGTCGAAGATCTCACCGATCACGTGGAAGGAGGAGATTGCATTCGGTCCACCTACACCAAAGAAGATGCGCACAGTCTCGCCCACCTTGGCTTGCAGTGGATATTGCTCGATCAGCGCGCCCACGGCACCGTTGAAGACATAGTACTCTGGTGCTTCGGCCAGCAACTTTTCCTCACTAAAGGCTTGTGGACCTGTTGCGCCATAAGGTGCTTGCGTATAGAGTTCGCCTTGCATCACATAAAATTCATGATCAACCGGCGGAAGTCCCCCTTCTGGCTCCACCAGGATCAGCCCGTACATGCCGCTGGCGATGTGATGCGCTACCATCGGGGTGGCACAGTGGTAGACATAGAGACCTGGGTTGAGCGCCTGAAACGTAAAGCTCTTTTCCTCGCCGGGCGCTACTTGCGTTACTGTTGCGCCGCCACCTGGACCAGTCACCGCATGCAGGTCGATCGAGTGTACCATACGGCTATCTGCGGCATTGCGCAACTTGATCTCTACCGTGTCGCCCAAGCGCACCCGTATAAAGGGACCAGGCACTTGGCTGTCAAAGGTCCAGTAGGTAAGGGTCGCATCATTGGCTAATTGGCCCTCTAATTCCACGGCTGTCATGGCTATATGGACGGTGGTTGGTTCCCGCACGCCAAGGGGAGGCTGCAAATCGGTCGGGTCGCGTACGATGCTGGGTGCCGTTGATTCCGCGATTTCCGCAGCTGCGGCACCGACAATAAATTTACCCTCCATGCCCGCCTGGCGATGGCCGGGCAACGAACAGAAGTAGGCATAGACACCCGCTTGATCAACCGGAAAGGTCACCACTGTCTGCGCTTCCAAACCTGTAACATGCTCGGTCATCACATTCAAATCGGGCAGCATTAGGTCATGCTCTGCGCCATCGCCGTTGACCAGGGTAATCTCTACTATGTCGCCCGGCTGTGCAGTGAGATTGGGGTTGATCAGGCCATCGATAGCACCACCCACCCCCACGAAGGTCATCCCCTCGTGACCAATGTTAGTCCGCAACGTATACTGAATGAGCGGCGCAGCCATGTTCACTGGCGCTACTTGCCCCACCACAGGGATCACCGATGCCAGTCTATCATCCTGTACAGTAGCAACGTGGCTTTCAGCGGTTACTGACAGCGTGGCTGGCTCAGTTCCTGGCATGCTGGCTACGCTGGGGGGAGCAACAACCGTAACTGCTTCCAAAAAAGCAAGGGGCGTTGCGTCCAAACCCTTGGCAATGGCTAACACGAGCCAAACTAAAGCGACAATCCAAACAACGGGTAGACGTTTTTTATGCAACATCGAATGAGTATTCATACAGCAGCTCCTTGGGTACACTCTATTTACCTTAGACCCCAACTAGGGAAAGTCGCAATAAAAATTAACGTCCTTTTATGTCAGGGTTGCGTTGTTAACACCACTAAAAAAGGTAGGGCAATCGCGTCTTCCGGACACACTTCTTCACAGGCCGTACAATAGGTGCAACGGTCTGGATACCGAAGCACGGCCTTACCGTCGATCTGTGCTAATGCCTGTGTCGGGCAGATCTCTACACAGCGGCGGCAACCAGTGCAATGCTGTTGATCAATTTGGGGCAATGGGTTCGTCAGCAACATCGTTTATCCTCAATTTGCCATTGTCTAATAGACAAACTATTTAAAAGTCAACCAAATAAGCCCGTTACTACACCAGAAACTATGGATGACTTTTAAGGGTTTTATCGATTAGGTGCCTCTGCTACTAGCATAAACCTCGCAGAATCTACTCTACACTCTGATAGTATTTACTTTACCTCGATACATGCATTCGCGCTGCGACTAAAGTCTCACGTTGCTTTGGTTTTTTTGTAACTGTCCAGACTCTGTCATGAATTTTATGAATTAGATGAATTGTCCTCCTAGATCATTCGAGAAATTCGTTTAATTTGTGACTAAAACTTCTCTGAAGCTGAATAGTTCCAATTTTTCAAAAAAAACGCTGGACCACGGTACCGTGGTCCAGCGTTGAAAAACAAGGATGATCGGCGAATAAATTCGCTACAACTTATCCTATCGACAATTCTCTATCATGCGTCTGCCCATTGTCTATGGACTATGCCTCTACCTGTTCTGCCAGTCGCGCCTGATCTAAAATGACAATTCGGTGACGGTCAAACTTAATAATTCCCTGTGCGGTTAAAGAGCGCAGGGCGCGTCCTACCACTTCGCGCACGGTGCCCAATTGGCTGGCCATCTCTTCTTGGGTCAACATGCGTGGTGGTTCGTGCGCTGTGCCAGCCTGCGCTTGTTCCAGTAACAAGCGCGCCAGTCGCCCCTTTACATCGCGCATGGACAGATCTTGTACGACATCCACCAAGTGACGCGCCCGGCGCGCCAGAGACTCGATCAACGCCCAAGCCAAGACGGGATGGGCATCGACGACGCGACGCAGATCTGGACGCGTAATGCGCCAGGTCATCACATCGACAAAGGCAGTGGCCGTTGCTGGATTGGGGCCGCCGTCAAGCGCGGCGACGTCGTTAAAGGTGTCGCCACGTTTCAAGAGGTGCAGAATATATTCACGTCCCTCTTTAGAAAAGCGACTGATCTTCACGCTGCCTGTTTCGATCAAGAAGAGACCAGCTACGGGTGCAGCTTCGTCAAAGATCACAGTTCCGGCCGCGTAGTGGCGCAAGGTGGCCACATCGGCCAGCGCCTGTACCGTAGATGTTGGCAAACCGGCCAGATACGGCACCGATTGCCATAAGTTAAGGATGGGCAGAGGATTCTGTTGGGGCGGTGTTCCGATCACGATTTTTTCCTATTGACGACTTAGGTATAACACTTTACGCAACGGGAAAACTGGAAGATTTTGTCACCTTGGGGTCTTATGCGCCTGCGCCCCACCGTACAGGCGGCTTGCCAGATAGGGCTTAGGGTCTGTCCATAAATAACTTGTATGAATTAAGTAGGGATTAATTGTTGTGGAGTGATGATGTAATTCCAGTTAGGACAAATGGGACGGCGGGTAAGTTGGAGGTCTTGGCGTTGCTGAAGGGAAACGGAGCGGCCCTTGGCAAAAAGCCGGTCAACGAGAAAGGCTTGAACGGTTAAGCCAGTTTTGTTGGTGGTGCCGCGTATAAAATTGAGCAACGTTTGCCAGGAACGCAGGGGCTTGCTGGCCCAATTCATGGAAAGCTGGCTAAAGAGACGATATTCGATGGGATTGTAGCGAGAAGTGCCAGTCGGATAGTGACAAACCATAACATGAATACCAAATTGATTGGCCAGTTGCTGCTGAACTTCGTGTTTCCAAAGCCAGAAGCGACAGTGGTTACTGCCCCCCGCATCGCAGAAAATCAAAAGCAGCTCTTCGCGCGCAAAACGCGGTCGTGCGGGGTTTGCCCACCATTGGGCAATACAATAGGCGGCAAATTCTGGTGTATCGGCTGCGGTGCCCAGATAGACATAGCCTTGATTGTGCCGCAGATCGTAAATGCCGTAAGGTTTGGCTACGCCTATGCCATCGGTGGGAAAGTCATGCAGCAGCACCGCTTCGGCGGCTTGACGCCAACTTTGGCCCCGATTGGCAAAGTCACCGATGAGCACTTTGTCTTTGGCATCCACACTAATTACAGGAAAGCCCGCCTCAAGCAAGTGTCGTTTCACGCGTTTGATATACCGAAACTGCCGATCTTGGTCGGCATGCTTGGTCTTGCACAGACTTTTGCGGTTGGACAGCAGGCCATAGTCCAATTTCTTCAGCAGGCGTTTGATGGTGGTTGGACTGACCACATAGCTCCGTTTGGCGAGCGCCTGCGCCAGATTGCTTAAACTTTTGCGCACCCATTGCTCGGGACCCGTCGGTAAGCCCGCTAGGTCGTCAGCCACGATTGCCTCTAAAACGGGGGCGAGCTCAGGCGTTTTTTTCGACACTCGGCCGTCCTCCGCCTGCGAGGCGTACACGCGCCTGCGGCCGGTCGCTCAAATCGTTGACCATCTCGTTTTGGCCGCGGCGAATCGTGTTCACATGCAGTCCCGTGATCTTCGCCATTCCTTCCCGTCCGCCGTGACCCATCTTTGTCGCTTCCAGCGCCGCCTAGGAATACGGATTAAATAAAACCAACGACTTGTGATCGAAGAGGGCGAGCAACATAGTTCCACTGCGGCAGAAGGGTATCAAAGCAAATGGTCATATTGTGCTTGAAATTGTCTTCTACGGTGCGTTTGGTTTCAAAGATTTTGTCCAGAATCGAAGTAAAGACTTTTAATCCAGTCTTGGTGGAGGACTTGGTCATAAACTGTTGTACGATAGCAATAGACTTGAAAACAACACCTTGACAAGCGCGTGTAACATGGGGGAAAAGACGGTGCCGGGTGCCCTCTGGGCGGGGGTTGTATTTAGAAGTATAGGGCGGGTAATGGGCAATGCGGATGGCAATGCCGAGTTCGGTGGCTAGGGTTTGTAAATCTTGCTTAAAAATGTAATGGCGGGCGTTGTTACTGCCACCGCAGTCACAGCGCAGTAAGATTTCCTGAGCATCTGGGTAGTCTAGTACAGTTGGGCGTAGATACCACGGCAGTTAATAAGGCGTGTTTACTCGTGTACATCATGGTAAAAATAGGGTACCTTATTTACGCCGGGATCTACTAGGAACCCGTAGGTTTGCCACCAAAGGCGAATGCAGGCACAAGCAAATTCAGCCGTGTCGTGACTGGTGCCCAGGGTCAGATAGCCGACATTGTGTGTCATGTCATAGAGCCCGTGGGGAATCGCCATACCGTCAGCCGCTGAGCGAAAATCATGGTCATTCACATGCACTTGTTCCTGGGTATACAGCTTGCCATCCCGATAAAAATTGCCGATTAATTCTTTTTTTTTGCGTCCATGCTCATCACTGGATTGCCCGTTTGGCGAGCCGCTTCGACCAATCGTTCGATATTCTCGAACTGCTCATTGCGTTGTGCGACATCTTGACCCGCTTCGCTTTTGAACGCTTGGCGATGCCGAAAATCATGCTTTGCCAATAGCTGGTCGACCACGGTGACACTGACCGGAAACCCTTGCTTGCTCAGTTCTTCAGCAATCTTTTCGCGACTCAGATTGCTCCATTTTATCTTTTCATCCATTGGTGAGCCAGCTGTATGCGGTGTCATAATTTCCAGAAAGGCAGCGTCAATCGTTGACAGGCTTGCCAACAGTGCTTTCCGTCCACCGCCCGCTTCTCGAATCTGTTTATCATTCGACGCCAGAGGCGTGCCCAGTTCATTCATGCCGCGCTTTACACTGCTTGGATCACAAGCAAAAATCCGGCAGATATAGCTTAATCCGCCATACCCTAGCTTTTTCGCTTCGATTGCCGCGTAACGTCGTTGGTCTTTCTCCGACAGAGATTGATACAGGTTTTTCATCTGCCCTTCAATCTCTTCGTCGTATGGTTCTAGTTTTTGCATTGTCTCTATAGTTTACTCGTTTTGCTCAAATGCACAACTTGCAGGTTTTATTTAATCCGTATTCCTAAG
>Ga0163155_10002594_pt1 | contig 20010 bp, 28 predicted proteins | sample OliLakLV19SP4G1_FD_148611 | JGI IMG/M metagenome (GOLD analysis project Ga0163155, IMG submission 148611) | Freshwater microbial mat bacterial communities from Lake Vanda, McMurdo Dry Valleys, Antarctica - Oligotrophic Lake LV.19.SP4.G1 | ecosystem: Environmental > Aquatic > Freshwater > Lake >... | reverse complement strand
CACTAGAAGAATTGGTGATTACAAAATGAGGGCAACCATAGAGGAAGGTACATTTGGTAAGATGGACATTTGTGACGGCATGTCTGTTCTGCAGGTCTTGACCCCAGAGGAATTGACGAAATACCACGCTCACATTTTGGCGGGTTTGAATTGGTATGACAACGAAGCAAGTGAAGCTGAAAAGTGGGCAGTGTTAAAAACACACCACGACCTGCTCACCGTATACCTGAACCGTAGCGCTATCAACAAGGTGAATTTCTCCGATTTTTACTTTGAGTCATTTGAGCGGTATTTCGATTGCCGTTTAGACGATTTTCAAAAGACACAATTGAAAAACATGCTGAATTTTGTAGAGGCAAAAGCGTGGTTAAATCAGTTTTTATGTTACAATGAATCTAACCTAGAGGATTTAAGTAATTGGGATGAGCAATTATTTTACATTGATGATTATAATTCGATTGAGCCGTCTATAGACTGGACTCTGGTCGCTATCGAAGAAGACAATAGCCCCAATTCTAGTGAATTACCATCCGACCCTGCAGTTAAAAATCTGACTGGTGGTCAATGATGATTCACGACAATAAAGAAACTATCCAGAAAAAATACGGCATAAAGGGTAACATTGTACCCAATGGTAGCGAATTAATGAGTTTTAACAACACACTCTACATCAAACCCGACCGCATACTTTTGCAATGGGTAATGAATCTAGCTGATGCAGGCGGGAATCCGATTGAGATTGTTGTTGAGTGCGGGTTAACATCCCTGTTTTGGGAAGCAAGTGAAATGTCGTGGGCAACCGTACAAACGGACGGCGAGGTTAATGTTGTGAGGCACGTTAGGGACGTAAATATTGTTCTTGATGAGATGGAAACCCATAACCGTTATGGGAATATGGGTCATGATAGCGAATCGCCCACCAATGGCGATTATCCAGAAAATCAGCAGGGCTACGACAGTTCATACAGTAGCCACAGACAATAATATTTCGGGGCTTAATCGCCCCTATTAGCCCTCTTAGCTCAGTGGATAGAGTCCCATTCTCCTACAGTGGTTGCGTGAGTTCGAGTCTCACAGAGGGCATGAATAAATTTATTCACACTTATATTTTTAACTATTCGTTTTTTCAATAGGAGAAAAACCATGAGCGATAACAACGAACAAGAAAAAGAAAAACGCGAATTTCGGATTCAGAGACACCGCCACAGGAAACCATAGTTGAAACACAATACAGCTACACGAAAGAAAGCCTATATCTGAATATTGGGTTTTCACTAATGGGCTTGAATAATTTTGAGGGGGAATTAGAACTATTTGTTTCTCCCGTAGAGTTTGAGGGTAAGATATGGGACATGAAACCAAATTGGGCTATTGACGTGGCGCGTCAAGGAAATGAGACGCTAAGCGTAACCCGCGTCTCTTAGTTGGATACCGCGCTAGATTACCCTAACCGCACTTATCTGTTTTTTTCGAGGAGAAATTCATGTTCATCACCTTTGAAGGCGTAGACGGTAGTGGTAAGACCACGCAAGTCGCCCAATTCGCACAGTATTTGCGCGGACTCAATCATCGTGTATTGACCACTCGTGAACCTGGGGGAACTGCCATTGGCGACCAAGTTCGGCGTGTATTGTTCGATAATAAAAAGAACGAAGACATGTACCACCGCACAGAATTATTGCTATTCTGTGCATCACGGGCGCAATTGGTGGCAGAAATCATCACCCCACATCTCGAAAGTGGTGGCGTGGTTCTATGCGACCGCTTTATAGACTCTACATACGCCTATCAGGGATATGGTCATGGCTTAGACGTAGATACCCTGCGCCATATCATCACTTTTGCCACATGCGGATTGTTGCCTGACATCACTGTTTTTCTGGATATATGCCCTAAGAAGGCGCTGGAACGCCGTGCCAAAGCCGCCTTGTTTGGGGCAGAATATAACCGCCTAGACGATATGGCATTGCCGTTTCATGAACGGGTATATGCGGGCTATCGTGACCTCATGCTGGCGCAACCAAGTCGTTTTTTATTGGTGGATGCCGATGCCGATTTAGATGTGGTGCAGTTGCGGATTCGTACCGCACTCATGCCCTATCTCAATTTACCACCGCAACCCACATTTGCCTAACCAATATCAACACGATAGTAACTACCCGCTTGACAGGTAGTTACCATCGTGATATATTCATGACATGCCCCACCAATTGAGTAGTGGGATAGGGATAAGGATTAAATAAAATGACGTACAAAATAGCGAGAATCACGACAGACGTGTTTGACGGTAGCATGGAATACGAAATTTATGGGCGTGAACTAACAGACAGTGACGCAGTAGAAGACGTTTTCAAGAACTACCTAGAACAAGAGGTAGGGTGTGAAGGTGATGGAATTATCTGCTTCTCAACCATTACACGCGGTTCAAGTATCATGGAATATGTCGCGTGGTTAGAATACGACACCCACGCGGTATTAGCCACGTTTGATGCACGCTTTGCAATCAAAACAATGATGAGTTTTATGACATGGTTTTGGCGTGGGCAATACAAAAAAGCCACCGCCCCACAACCAAAATCCAACGATACCGATAGCGTGCTTCTCAGTTTCCGAGAAATAACCGACATTGCCCACGACCACGCCAAAAGAACGACCGCAACCACCACCGCCTATGAAAAGCCGTTCTACATAGACGATGAAAAGTCAGTACAAGTTGTATGGAAATTTCTGTTAGAAGGTGTCGGGTTCAAAACAGATTTTGGGGGTGAACGCTTCACATTAGGACACTATGGGGACTACGAAGAGGACACAATATCGGTCGTATTCACAACCGTGCGGAAGCAATATTTTGTCAAAAACTGGAAAGAGTTGTACACCTTGTTTCGCAAGCTAGAGATACTCAATGTGGCATGGGGATTTAACAAATAATCCTACCATTGTCAGAACTTATATATAGGTCTACGCAAGGCGTAGACCAGAAGGGTAAAAGCCACATGCAAAGTCTTGACGAAAGACTTGAAAGAGTGCCTATCGGCATACCGCACACGTTGGCAGAAATTGCCAACATAATCGGCACAAAACCTAGCACGGCGCTAAAATGTCGTCTGCTCTGCACCACCAATTTCACCGCACAACGGACGCTATCCCCAACATCACCAGTACCGAAAACTATTCGGTGGGAATTCGTGCGCCATGAGTAGCGGAAGACGCGCCACCGAAAACACCATGAACGAAATTGTAATCCCAGTAATTGTTCTTGGGACACATGCGGGGAGTCTACCCCGCATGTGTCAGCAAGTGGGGGAAACGCGAGTCATTCCCCACGACAACCCCCGCGCAAGCGTGCAAATTTTTAACGACATTATGGCGGAGTGTCTCACAACAAAGACCGCCCTGCTCCTGCAGGACGTGCCTGTTATGTTAATCGGCGCGTTGGGGTTATTGAGCGCACGCGGGGTTACTCCGCAAATCTACGCCACCATCAGCAGAAATCTATCCTCTGATGGTAATCAAGACACCAAGATAGTGGGGATAGTTAATGTCCTCACCGAAGAGGTGGTGTGGGAATTAGATTAACACCCCACCACCCACACCGCACGGGGCTACGTGCCAAGACCGCCACCTGCGCGGTGGTGGTAGCCCTCACCATGATTGCACTAGCGCGGTAGACCCCGCATAAAGTAATTTCTCAAGACCCTTGTTCGTTAAATAAAAGAGGATATGAAAATGCAAGCAACAATCTATATGTTAGACGGAGAACAAAATAAAACAATCCTAATCGAAACAAACTCGAACTTAATGCTAAATCACTGGCTAGGTAGCCCCGTCCTACCACCAGAGTATGTTTGCCCCGAATGGCTTTCGGATAACGTATTCAAAGTCATCTTGAATGGGGGATATGCTTGTTTGGGTGGCGCGTTTTTTGGTAATGATTGGGCTTCTGTTCATTTAACAGTTGACATATAAGAAAAGAGGTGTATGATGGATATACTACTTATTGGCGCAATCTTTGGATGCGCGGTATTGTACATAAAATGGCAGAAAGCCGTAAACAATCCTGTTGAAAAGATTGTTTACAAACGGTCAAAGAAAAGTCGGATGAACTTAACCGACTCTGCGGTAGAAATATTCTGCCACATTGCAAGTTACGTAAGACAGAACTCTCAAATATTTTTGCGTATCGAACTAAATGTCTCTTACACAGATACTAGGTACAACATTATATTTCTTTCAAGCACCAATAACGACTTTGATAATAATAGTTATTTAAGGCTAGAGGGAATGTCTTTAGGTTTTGCCGAAGTTATGGAATTAATCAAACAAGAATGCAACAATGGGTCACACCTTGTCATTGTGAATAGCTCCACAGAAAGGCGATGCTACTTGGTCACAGGGGATAATTTTGTTAAAGGCGAGATTGTCGCCACATCCGAAAAATGTTATTACGAGGAGATGAAAAATGTATGAAGTTTTGCACAACGGAGACACTTACTACGAGTTAAATGGGCAACTATTCCCAAAAATCATAAGTGAAAAAACAACGAGCTATGCTACGCCCAAGCGAGTTCAGCACGGCGATGCGCCCATTGTGGCGCGTGGCGGTGGAGACTCCCCCATTCAGATTCACTTGGGGTGGGCAGAGACCACAAATACATTCCACACAAACGGAATGGTAGCAAACTATAAGCCAAATGCAAATGGTCGCTACGAAATCGTCTTAGGGATGATACCTAAATCTCCTTCGGGATTTTAGGCATTGACAGAGACCCCATTCACCATTTACAATAATCCTCAGTTGTTTGAGGATTTTTTATTTAATTTAATTGAGGAGTAAAGCATGAATAAAGATGCAATAGTAAAAGAGTTAGCCTCTTTGGGTGACGACAATCGCATTTTTTTTAACACTCCCCTTTACCATCTTCTTGGGGCAGAACAAACTAAAGGGTATCTATCCTTGCTGATTGCTTTTTCATTGGGTAGTGGAGGCTCTCGGATTGACGAACCTAATTCGGTAATCGTTTGGTATTACTCGCAACGCTTTGACGAACACATCAGTGATAGTGAAATCGCCCAGTCTGTGAACGAATCCGCAATCCGATACGCAAACAACTATCTCATACCAGTGTCAAAATTAATGAAAGACTTAAACACAGGCGAATCCTTTAATAGAATTGCGGGATTGAATGGTAAGCGCAAAATCCCCACCGATTTATAGTTCGTCAGGCGATAGGTCTTAGTTGCCACTTTATTTTATTTAACTAGACAGAGGAAAAACTTCATGAACGACAAAGATTTGTTAGGCTTGTGCTATGCGTTTTTAAGCGAAGAACGTGGCATGGAGAGAAACATAGACCACAGCGTCTTGGGTAAGATTGTTGAACAACCCGATTTTGTATTAAAAGCGAGAAACTCGTACATCGCCTTTGTGAAATGTGGTAATCATTTTTACATAATGGGCAATGAGTGTGTCCGATACTCCACAGTTAAGGGGCAATACAGGCACGTGTTTTTAAGCTATCACGAGATAGCCCTTGATGAAAACTTTGCACCCAGCCCAGTCCGAGTTTATGAAGGAGAAGGTCATGAATATTATTGACCAATTGCAGGAAAACTTACAGGACTATCCTCACACGATATACAAGTTTGAGGTTATTGATACCCTTGAAGGGATTATCGTAATCATCACCAACAGAGAACCACCACCAACACCATCACAGTACGAGAATCAGAAATCCTATTATCAATGGATTATCAGCGTCTGCGCTCCTGTAAACGCGGAGATGATTGCAACATATTATGCCCAAAATAAAAAATATGAACGTCCTCAGTTTGTCTATGTTTTTGCCGTTCAGGAGAAATAAAATGGATACCACTACCGTAACCAGAATTTGCCTGTTAATGCACAGGGCATCACTGAATTGTTTAGACGATTTAGACGATGCCAATGGCTCAAATGCCTATGTTGACGAGATGCACGAAGTTTCAGAGTTGTTGAAGAATTTTCCTACGACTTACACAGATTCATCGTTGCGTATAGAACGTCACATCTCAAAATTTGACAGTTGGGATGTCTATTGGTCTATAGACACCATGAGCGCTCACGCACAGTTTACTGAAACCCCCAAGATGAGTCTTGTATCATTGAGAGTTTATAATGAATCCCACCCCGCAATCAAAGCAAAACCATTGCCTAGTGATTTTTCCAACAAGGGGATTGAGGTGTGCGACACCGATTTATTAGGATTGTGTCATGATGTTATTGCTTATTGCGATAACGTCTCCGATATGGGAGACGAGGCGCTAGATACAATTATGAAACAAGAAGATTTCGCATTAAGAGGCGACAACGCTAATATTTTATTTACGAAACGTGGTGACGTATTTTATGCACTAATCCACAACTGCCATAGGTTCTACAAAGTTGATGGAAAATATATCCGTGAAACTTTAAGTTACTTTGATTTAGTCATGAGTGAAGAATTCCTACTTAGCCCAATTCGAGTTGTCTACCATTGAGAAGGAGAAATAAAATGAATAAAATGTACAAAGATTTAATTGAATTCGCGGGTAAAGCTAACTCTACTAATCAAAATATTAAGATGTTGCGAGAGTTGTCAAGCGTACTTGATGCCCCTGCGGCAATTAGTCGTTTGGAGCGAATTCTCGCAGAAACAGAGTTGGATGCACGCGCTGACTTTCAAAAAGCCATCAAAGCCCAAGATGAACCCTTTGTTGCCAACGGAGTAAATGGCAAAGGCTTCTATCTGACCGCAATCATCCGCACATACCTAGATTGCGTGGTGGTTATCTCGCGCTGGAGTCGCATTGTGTACTGGATTGATGTGGAAACAAGTCAACTGACCTTTAAGCACTTTTCACCACATGAGGAATTAATGCTTGAATCTGAGCAATCGTGGAGTGAAGTAAGCAACCCAATTCCATTTTGAGTGAGAGTGTACCAAAGTTCTGTGATATAATTAAATCTATCGAATAAAGAGTTTTCGGAGATGTATCTATGTACACTGGACTTGTCGCAAATGGCTTATGGGACAGCCAATACCAATCAATAGGACGCGCCGTAGGCGTTAGCCTAATCGTCAATAATATGGCGTTGGCGCGTTCTCTTAAGACCGCAGGCAAATTTGTTATCCACCGCTACACAAACCCCTCTGGGTTTCACGATGAGGGCTACAACGCTCATCAAAACATCCCTCACACCCAATACGCAGAAAAGTTAATACAGGCACACGGCTACGACAACATTGATATTCCGATGTATGTCACTAATGAGGCATCTACAAGTCTAAATTTGACCGCCTATAGGGATATGTGCCAATACTTTGCAAACACCTACCAATATATTTACAGCAAAGGGTTTACGGTGTACGGCTGGAACTCACCGCCCGCATCGCATGACCCATACCTTGTAGATAATGGTGCATACGACCCATTAATCAATTTCTTTACCGCAAATAGAGACAGGGCGGTAATGTGCTTCCACGACTATGACGATTTTACCTTAGTGCGCTTCAACAATGACGAAAAAGACTACAAGCGCCTAGACGACCCTAATTACGTAGCAAGGTCAAAATGGTCACAGGTTATTAACCCCGCAAGTTCTTGGCACTTGTACCACTATACAAGAGTGATTGAGCGTGCGCGGTTGCTCAATAAACCCATTCGTGCTGGGATAACCGAACTCGGCTGGTCAAATATCCCCGACAATGGGACGGCAAGCGAAACGGCGAGGCTTAACGCAATGTTTCCAAGAACACCTGTGAACGACAGCCTGCTAAACGGGCAAATGACACTTGGTGCTTACTGGAAACATGTCTATCCTCAATCGTCACTTGAAGAGGCAATCAAAGACCAGTTAGCGCATTACGTAATGCTCACACGTAAATTCTACCCCGAAGTTGAGTTTTTTACGTTCTATGCCTATCAATACGGGGAGGAGCATGGTCAGCATGTATCAGCCCAAACCATAAGCACCATTGCATCAATGAGTCAAGTACCGACTGCCCCGCCACCCACAGGTAGACTTGTAGTAATACGTCCTGCGGGCAACTACAACGTCAATGTTCGCGCACAGCGCACGACTGCATCCCCAATCTTAGGCACTATTCTTTTTGGGCAAAACACAACCCTAACATTGTACGAAACAAGCGGAGGCTGGCGAAAAATAGGCTTTAACAACACAATCGCTTATGTATCCGCAACGTTTACCACAGTTAGCGATGTTGTGCAGTCGAATCCTGTAACAGTTACAGCGACCTACACCTATAACGCCAACGATTCGGCAGAGGTCGCAACGCACCTAGAAATTCAGGGCTTGATTGCAACCCTGAGCTAAGCTATAATAGACTCATTGCAGGCGGGTTTCGTTTATTTAGCGAATATATCCCAAATATATCCCCCGCCTGCGATATACCACCTGCATCATTTATTCGTAAATTAGTTAAAAAGGATAAGATTATGATGTTCGCATCTTTGGATGATGAAGAAAAGAGAAAAATCCCCCGATTTAAGAAAGGCGACCGCGTTGTCTACCCCTTTAAGGACGGTGACAAAATATGTGTTATTGACCTTGTGGGAGTAGAGGGCTGGGACACACTCATGGGTGTACCCATGATGGCGGTCATTGAGGGAACGGAAACCGTGTGTTGCTTGTACGAATTATTGTGCAACCATGCCGAATGATACCACCTGCATTAAAAATCAATTCGTAAATTAGTTAAAAAGGAAAAAATTATCATGGAAACAAATCCAGTAAGCCACGAAGACGCAAAACAAGCCTTCCTCGAAATCGCATTGGCAGACGGAAAAACCGTCACCGTTGCCCTACAAAACATTGTTCTTCTCAAAAGCGACAACGAGAGTGACTACCAGACTCTTGTTATTCAGGTATAAAGGGTATCAAAATAATCATTATGATGGGCGAGGATGTACTTGAGCCATTCTTTGCAATGGTTCACAATGTGTATTGGTACGAAAAACTATTCATTAAGGAGTAAAAAATGGAACAAATTGAACAAATTGAAATTTTAACGCTTTACGGCTTGGGATTCATTCTGAAAAGCGCAGACGAGTCTCTTAATTATTACGAAAAAGAAACGTATTCCATCGTTGTCTTTGAAGGCAAAGAACGCGTCTATACCGCTTCTTGGGATGAGATGTTAACGGATTTGGAATATCCATATCCTGAGTACGCCAAAATTGTGGCGTATATGCACCACGATGCCTATGGAACGAAAGAGTTGTTCACCGTTGGCGGAGTAGTCCGCATGTACAGTGACCCAACCGACTGGAAAATCGAATCTATCCACGCGGTTATTCCCACTGTGGATGGTGTTTATTGCTTATTGGTCTGTACGGGGCTTGTCGAGGGAGAGTTTGCTAAAAAGCGTGTCTTCACAGGGGATGAGTTGCGTGTCAAATCTTTAGGGCTTGAAATGCCCATGTATCCAGATTATTATGTTGGGGAAGCCGATGACTCAAAATAACAACGCGCTATTAATGGCGTTACTGGCGCTTATTGCACACATGACAAAATACGCGGAATTTGCCGAAAAAAACAGCCCCACCTCACAAATTGCAAGTCCAGAACAAGTGGATTTGCAAATGGTACTCGTTGGAGACCTGCTATCGGCTTTGTATCACCCAGAGATTATTGAACTTGTTACCAAAACATATACAGAACTGTCGTTGCAAGCGTATGCCGACAGCAACCAACCAATTCACTAAGCGTGGTCGGTTGCACGGCGCAACCGCAATAAAGCAAAAACCCGCTTAAAAAAGCGGGCTACGATACTTAATAAGGATTGTTGATATGAGCAACAAACACATCATAACACATTTTTGTATTTAGCGCAAGCACCAATTTATGCGCTCAAAAAAGAGGTAAAATTGCCCCTATCCTTATTTAATTTTCGATAGTATTATAGAAAAACAAACATCCATTAACGCCCTGCAATCCTGCACGGGCGAGGCAGTTGACAGAATAATAAGAAAGAGGAAAAAATGGTAGGCTTTCATCAAACAATCATCATAGGCTTTGTCGGAGGAACCCCAGCTTTGCGCTACACCTCCGCCGATGTTCCCGTCTGTAGCTTTTCGGTAGCCGTTACAGTCTCTTGGAACGATAAAACAAGTGGTGAGAAAAAAGAAAATACCACATGGTACAAAGTGACATGCTGGAACAAATTGGCAGAAATTGCCAACAAGTATGTCAAAAAGGGCAGTCTCATTATGGCGACTGGCACAGTTGATGTGCATCAATATAATAATAGACACAGCTTGGGCGTGGCTAACTTGGTTTTAACCGCCAATGAATTAAAGTTTTTGAGCGGAAAACCCAGCGGTGTTGTCAGTAATGATGGCGACAGCTATGGCGACAGCTATGGCGAATTCGTTGACGATAGTTACGACCCACCACCCCTTTAATTCCAATTCAAAATGAAAACGTCAATTTACGACCACCCCAAAGGGAAAAAATATGAACAGGCAATCAATAACATGTAACCGCGCTTTAGCAGTGGCAATTGGATTGAACGAAGCGTTTTTCTATCACCACATAGAACACTTTGTCACAATCGAAAACGTAGACAACCCAGCCGTTCACAAAGAAAATAGGGTTTGGACGTATGGCGATTATGAATATTTAAGGGCAAAATACTTCCCGTATATGTCAGTAGATACCTTACAAAAAACCGCCAAGCAACTTGTTTTAATGGGCTTAATTACCATCAAGAAATGGGAGGTGGAAGCAAGCAATGGAGTGTCATTCGCCCGTAGAAATTGGTATACTCACAACCCCGAAAACACAGAGGCTTTTCTTGATTTTTGGGCAGATGAGGGTAGTGTCCCATGTTCAAAAGTGGAAAGTCGTTCCGTTACAAATAAGTGGATAGAATTACAGGAAATGGCAAAAAATGATAGCGAAAACCGCATATTGCGGTTTTCCGAAAACCGCATATTGCGGTTACATAAGAATGAGAAAGAGAAAGAAGAAAAAAAAGAACTTGTTCCGCGATTTTCAATCGCAGAAGAAAAACCAATTATTTTGAAACGTCCTATGGTAAAAGAGTCTGTTGTAAAGCCAGATTCTAACACCTTTGAGACTGATACCCGCCCCTCTAATTGGCTTGAGGGAATATTCAAACAGTTTTGGGGCAGACCCATTTCTACAACCTTACTCAAACGCCTAAATATGCCTGTATACGCGGTTTTCGGAGAACTTGGCGGTCAATACATGTCGCCAATGGATTTCGCCGAAAATCCGACCTATGGGGACTTATTCAGAAGGTGGGTTGTAGGAAAAAAGAATCCTCAAACGGACAGAGTGATTAAGGCTGTTGGCGGACGCAAATGGGTTGACCAGCACATCTGTAATTATTCATCACCTGAGGGATTCTTGGTGTGGGCGAAATCGCAAGGCACACTCATCCGACCTGTTGAGGGCAAAACACCCATAACAGTTACAGAGATGAAATTACTCGCCCTTGCAATGATGGATGTTTACTGCAATAATCTTGACAACCAACGCTTTATAACCCCACCTGCTTTTGTAGCGTTCTACGAGGCAAACATTGCGAAGGTCAAAACCAACGACGAATTTTTAATTTTATGGGAGAATAACAAAAATGAATGACGTAACTAGATTAATGCTCATGTTAGCCCAACTCGAAACATACGAGGCTGATACAACCCGTATGTTATTTGCGAATGTGATTGAAACGATAACTGATTACATTTCACCTGTATCTGCCAAACAAATAAAATTAGTTGAAGACGTGTTTGAGATTGCTAACAAGAGCAAGCCCCTCACACTAATAAATTTAGCAGAGAAAATTGGCGTTGGGTTACACCAAGACGAATATGCTTCGGTGAAAATCACCTACTTCTATTCAGGCGATTATATCACATACCTGTGCTTCGCCATGAAAAGGTTAGACACAGAAGCCCCAGCGTGGCGCATAGACATTGGTAAAGAAGTAATTATCAATATAGATGCCCCGCCGAGTTTTGTTTCCGTCCGCAATATATATCAATACAACCAAGCGTTCTGGGAGAATAGCGAAAATGAATAATTTACTCGAACAAATCAAACGAATCATCGAAGAGGGCTATGACCCTCTACCCTACATGGAAAACGAACTTAAATTTGTGACTGAGTGGGATGAGTCCCTACAGGCTGTATTTAAGGCGTTCTTTGTGTATGCGGGTCAAAGTACCCCATTAGCGAATAAACCAGAATTTACCGCCGTCCTGACTGTTTTAACGCTATCTGTGGCAGACTGGTTAGACGAACTTGAGATGGATTTAGATACTCAAGAACCACTTGACCTTTCGGCGTGGCAAATCAAAGCGTTTATCAAACGCGTGGCGAATTCCGAGCTAAAATCCGCACTTGAAGAACTGCACTGGAGTATGGCATACTACGAGGCATCATACGCCCTTGCGGAAGCAGAGGCTATCCTAGTTGAAGACTTAGGCGTTCCGCAAAGCAATTTTATTGACCTTAGCCGTGCAAATCGGCGCTATGGAAGGCTATAACTGTTATGAAATTAATTCAGATTAGCACAAAAAAGTACGTAAACGCGAAAGCCATAGACTACCTGTGTGACAATGGTGATGCTGACTTCACCTTAATCGTTAATGGCGCAGAGATGCACGTTGCCGCCGCGTATGCGGAGCATGTGCGGATGGAATTAGATTTGGGTGAACTAAATTCAGAGACTTTGGTTACGATCGCTTACCTAGCTGTGATTAAAAACTTCCGCCAATGGTGGCAACAAAATAGCAAAGATGCCTTACCTGATGAAATTGCATCCGCCATACGCAAGTTCCCAAAAGAACAATTCGCGCCTGCTATTTTCTTTCATGTGCCAATCCCAGTTAGCGAGGAACTGTATCACAAAAGCGATGACTTGGTTAAGCGCCACGTCATTGTAATAAAAGAAACGGGCTATCAATTCCGAACCGAAAAATCTACGAATGGGTATTGGCATGACATTGAAAATTCGGAAATCAATGTTGATTATGAGGATTGCGGAACTGAGTCAGATACCAACTACCGTTAATTATTCGAGGGGATAGTCGCTATTGGCTGTCCCTTAAATTTAAGGAGATTTTGATGAAATATAAAATTACCGTCGCTCGCCACATTGAATCTGGAATTTTTTGGCGCGGGCGGTCAGATACCTACTAATTCAGATTACACACACCACCCACCACAACCTTATCAGATATTAGCCCTTTCGGGGCAGAAAAGGAACGTACAATGGAAAAGCCCAGCTTTGAAACAACAAAACGAACAATAGATATACTGAAAGCCAACACGGTCTATTACAAAGACGTGTGCGAAGACCTCACACTCACTCAGGCGTTGCTCCTTATTGCAACCGACATCAGCACAGACATATTAATGTCTACATATCACATCCTCACCAGTTACGATGTTTATCAAGTCCTTGTTCTTCACTGGTACATGACCAGTGAGGTATTGCCTCAACACAGTAAGTCACTAGAGGCGCTAGGAATCAAATGGGGTTATACTCGTGAATTCCTGATGCAGAAAGCACTCGACTACGATTGTGTAGATTTAATCACACAAACACTCTCCAAACACGATGCACGGGGTGGTGGGCGCTAATCGCCACCACAATCTTATCACCCAATTTAGCCCCTATGGGCGGAAAGAACTAATCATGGCTGTCGTATATCTAAAGCCAAGCCCCAAAGACACTCGGATTATCGTCTACCAAGCGGGCAATATTCTTGACGAGTACGCCGTAGAAACGGTAACTCAGAATCATGAGGATGCAATAAACAGAAATTGGCACACCGTAGTGCTTGGTAGTCGTTCATTTGCCTACGGCGTAACAACCGATGAGGAATTGTCACTGTGGCTTTCAGGGGTGTGTGGCTTTCCCACAACAATCTTGTCAAATATTAGCCCTTTCGGGGCAGTGGGCTAGTAACAACCGATTAACAATCTGGACGGGTACAATTATATGAAAGGAGATACCGTTTGTTCAATTGAGCAAGCGGTGTAAATTTTATGTTTCTACCGCCACCTGCATCACCAAGTGTGTTTCCGTCTAAAGTGGTGTACCATCTCTATTGGATGGACACCACTTTAGAAAAAGATGAACCTTATACAGATAATCGCGGACGCAAAGACACCATGAAGGTTAAGGCGAAAGAAATCGCCTACCTTAACATGATTATACCCACGAGGGAAGCCGAAGCCTATCGCAAGGCTAAGGGGCTAGTGGATTTTGGCTTTAATGGCTTTGTGTGTGACAAAGGGGCATCACACACCCATTACCATAACTGTTATGGATTGAGTGAATCAGGCGGTCGCAACCTTACCAATGTCATTGTGTACCACAAGGATGTGTATGATGGTAGAAATCCACATGCGCGAGTTGTCATTGGTGACGAGGCAACGTTGTTTATTGCGATGAACAAAATATTGAAACATCAGACAGACCTGCCCTACTTAGATGTACATGTGCCTGAAATAACAATGCGGGCAAAGCATAATGGGCTTGTGTCCTTTAGGGCATCCCTAGAATGGGCAACCCCTATTTGGTACATCAAGAGAGACTTAAAACGTTGGAATAAAATAATTGAGGAGTTTTTCAAAAGTGGAAAACATAGAAGTTGATGCAGGTTTAATCGAGGCGGATTATAAGCCCAAACCAGATACCCACACGGAGAATTGATGTCGCTATACAACGATTTATCAAGAGTGTTCGATATTGCTAAAGACGCTAATTGCGTTCATTTGACGTGTGCGAATCCTGCCGACTTCAAGAAGTTTATTGGAGTTGGACGGGCATTTGCCTGCCATATTGAATCTAACGGTGATGCGCCCACAGATGTAGCATTTGTGCAAACAGACCATGCCAGTATGAACTACACTCGGCAGGGGTTTCAACTTGCCTTTGCCATTGAAGGTGTAATTGTCAACACCGCCACCAACATGCTTGCCAATGACGGCTACTTGGTGTGTATCTCGCACGAACTAACTGAAAGAACTTGGCTACTATATCGGAGAAACTTTTCCGACTTTGACATTTACCAACACAAAAAGTTGCTGGTTATTATCGCTCGGCGCAAGTGGCACTTGGATATTGAGTACGATTCAAAAATAGATTTTTATAAAAAAGAATTTGCGAATCATGACAGAAATTACCTTACAATCGCCCAGTGCGAAAAGCGACATTTTGTGCGTGCGGGCAAGCGCATCCCAGAATTTTACACGGGTCAAGATTTACCAGATGTCACAAATCATGCTATTCGTATCTTCAATTATGGCAAATCGCAATCAAAAACAGACTTACCTCGCCCGCTTATGCCTGCATCCATCGGGCATCTGGTGCAGTTTATCGGCATGGGCGCACTAGACAACCGCGAGATTCTTTTAGGAGACACTGGTTATCTTGTGCGAGGAATATCTACTCAAGTTGTCAATGGCAAGGGAGTTACCAATCAAACGCAATTTACAGTCGTGGCTGAAAAAGGCGAGGCGAATCGGCTTAACAGCCCTATGGAATTAGCGGATTGGGTTATTGCAAACCCCACAGCGTTACGGGATGCAATTAGCGGGGCAATGCAACCTCAATACGATATGCACATTGAGCCTGCTTGGGGCAAGGTGTATGATACCATTGTGATTAACGACCAAGAGTTGTTAAAGACTCAGGAACTCGTTATTACAGCCATGATTGAACGCTTATTGCGACATAATTACGGATTCCTTTTGGGCAGTCCTAGCACAGGTAAAACCATCTGCTCCATCACCATTATGTATGTGCTACACCTGTTTGGTATTTACAAACACCAGCACCCTGAACTTGTAGAATCACTCTGTAACCGTTATGGAGTGCGTGCATCTGACCTTAAGGGCTTAAGGGCTGGATGTATAAACATTGTATATACACCTGCTATCCTACCCCAACAATGGGTTGGTGAGTTCCAAAAAGCACTTGGTGAAAACGTTCATATCAAGATAGTCACCAAGCCAAGCGAGCTACAGGAAATGGCAGAGCGTGCCAAGAGTAATCCATTGGTCATGCACGTTGTTGTTTTGACCTATGAGACTCTAAAGTTGTCAGACGGAATCGAAAACGCCATTATGATTCGACACGATGTCGAAGCTACTGGTGGAAAAAAGCCGAAAATGAAGCCCGTTAAAACTGAAGGCGAAATTATGCGGTATGCCTGCGACCCCGTTACGGGATTAATTGTTCGGGATTATCAGGGCAACCGCACGGGCGCTAACCGATTCGCGGGTAAATCAACACGCCGTTACTACAAAGGGCAATATTCAACAGGGGAATATGTGGGATTGACGTTTGCGCGGGATGGCAATGGTGACGTTATCAAGAATTTAGGCGTGCCTGAATTACAAATTGCAACTCGCCCAGTGACACAGAGTCATGGTCATGCCTTGTGGCAAATGAAGCGCACTAAAAAAAGCGTGTTGCGAGATGGTGGATTGCCCCTTGTTGGTGGCAAAGTGTTTTCTAAAAAGGGATTGACTCCCACACGTTCTTACAAGTTGGCAATGTGTGATGCAGTCAAGCGCCTTAAAAACGTGGGTATGATTGTGGTAGACGAAGCACATCGCATTAAATCACGAGAGTCATTGGCGGGCATAGCGGTACGTAAAACATTTAGCATGGCTCAAAAAGTAATGCTAGTAACGGCAACATTTTCTAGTGGCACGGCTGATAGCTTTTTCCACTTGGTGTATCCATTTTCAAGTTTGTTGCGCCAAAAGTACCCATATCACGGCGAAGCTGAATTTGCGCGAGAATATGGCACTATAGACGCGAATGGCACGGTACAGGCTGGCATTACAGATGGTGCTTTGCGCTTTATCATTGACGCTACTGTTTTTGTAGATATTCCCGACCTAGCAACTGCCATGCCTATATTCCAAGAATTGATAGCCAATGTCGAGATGAGTGAGCGTCAGCTTGAATTATATAATCAAGCGACAAAAGAGATTGAGGCTTATAGTGCGAGTATTATGGGCAACGACTTACCAGTTAGGGCTTTGTTATGGTGGTGTCAATCCACAATTCTTGACCAAGTTCACTTGGCGGAAATAAAATACAACCATCGCCAACGCAATTTAACAGGCGCTTACGACATTCTAAGGTCGTTTGTGTTCAATGGATTGGGGGATGAAGTTACGCCCAAAGAAATCAAAATGGTCGAATTGGTTATGGATACACTAAAGCGCGGTGAACGCGCCATTGTGTTTACAACCCAATCAGATACACGGTCTATCTTATACAGGCTGGCAACCTTACTTGAGGCGCATGGGGCTAAGCCCTTTGTGATGGAAGCATCCACTCGCCCACTAGAACGTCATGATTATATTATGTCGCATGTCAATAGTGGTCACAATGTTTTGATAGCTAACCCCAAAATAGTGGCAGAGGGGATTAACTTGGTCATGTTTACGGACATTGTTTACTTTGACGTGGACACCAGTACAACGATTATGGTTCAGTCAAGTAAGCGAACTTGGCGCATGTCTAACAAATCCCCCGTTGTCACCGTCCATTATTTAGCGTACAACAATACCCCACAGGTCAAGCGTCTCATGCGCGTGGCTGAAAAAAGCGCCTATATGCGTTCCTTTCAGGGTATTTTGGCGAGCGACATGGATTTAGAAACAAGTGGTACGGATGGATATGGCGCATTGGGGAGAGAGTTTGCGTATGCAATTAACCCTGCGGACGTACAAAAAGCCTTCGATGAGGGACAGAAAACATTTGGGTACGAAAACAGCGTTTTCAACACGCCATTTTCGCGCAAGCAATACCGCGAACACCGCCCAACGATACGCGAAGAATATTTGAATTTCGATGAAGATGAGGAGATTTGAGTTCTCGCACTTGTCGGCTTAATCTTTGCGTGCTATGATGTACCAAACATTCACAGTATGGTAAAATAGAAGCTAAAATAGGAGAAATAAAATGTTCACTGCTGAACAGGCACTACAATTAACACCAGAGGAACGTATCGCGTTTCTTAATGATGTGAATAACTTTGGAGTAGATTACGCCGCCGCTTGCGAGGAGTTTCGCAAGGAGGGTATTCAGGCGAAGAAAGGTACTGCGGGCTACCCTACACGTAGCTGGCAACAAGTTAGCGAACTGCTTGGATTTTTCGGTAGTCGCCATCTAGTTTTCTCGTATGAGTTTACCTCACCAGTTCCGATTGGTGATGGCATGTATTCCATCACAGGTTATATTTATGGGTTGCGCGGTATCGCCCGCATCCTTGTGTATTCAGGCTCACATATCCTAATGCCAGTCCAAACAAATTCATCAGGCAAGGTAATCTTTAACGACAAAGCCATTGGTAGCGCGGCGCGATACCTCTGGAAAAATCACTTTCTCTTCGGCACGGGTATCTCAGACGGCGAACCAGATATAGACGATACTCCATCGGTGGAAATTAATCACCCTGAAATGCCACTGGATGATGGCAAAATAAAAGAATTGAAGCTGAAATTGGTTGCTATGATGATTAACGCAGGCTATAAGGATGCAGAGGCAGTTAAAGAGGCTATTGCATCATACAACATGCCACCAGGATTTCTGGTCACTCAATCACGATTCAATGAATTGCGTGAACGTCTACTAAAGGATATTGCGGTATAACATGCTTATTATTGATTATACAAAAAAGATACAAGAATACAATCAAGCAGAGCCGTCCGACTTGGACGGCTTCACCATTAGACTTGCGGAATATCGTGGTAATATGGTGGTGTGGCGAGGGATGCTATGTTACGCGCTGTGGCGTGCCGTCTACAAGCAATTGATTCCCATTGGCGGAGCTATGGCATACGTCAAAGATAATATGACAAGCATCTTAGGCGGAGTTAGTGAGAACAAAGACTATATTGTTTCACTTGCTGGCGTTGTTGATATTATTTTTGCCGACATGTGGCAAATGTATCAAGCTGAAACGCCATACCTAGACGAAGACGGCAAACCTATCAGCATTGAGATGATTATATTTAACCCGAAAGCCCTCACCCACGCATACACCTTTAAGGGTTTGTACAAAGACACTCTTAAGCGCGAAGAGGCTGAGATTATTGACTTTGAAACGGGCTACAATATTCGCCACACGCTATTGACCATGTTCTTGACATCAAGCCGTGATGACATTAAAGCGTACCGCGATGAGATTAAAGCGGAAATAGTCAAAAGTGAATCCGACAGCACTCCTGTAACTGTTATAGAAGTTAGCATTGACGGTGAGGATATGTTCGTTGCGCTTTCCTTATCGCTAGATGCTTACGACTGGTTACAAACCGCTGTAATGAAAAAATATAGTGTAAGCCTGAGCAAACTCGGATAACAAATTTAGTTATCCTTTCGGTTTTAGTAAACAGAGGTATATGTGATGGACAGAATTGACAAAGACACATTAGCCCGTAGCGTGTCCCTAAGGGACTATGTTGAGGCACGAGTGGGCGCTCCCTACAAAAAGAATGGTAGGGCGTGGGTTTGGAGTAGCCCATTTCGCACAACAACGGGGAATTCACCATCCTTTACCGTATGGGATAGTTACAAGGGCGGTCCTGGGCGGGCTAAGGATTTCGGGGGGAATGAGACTTACGATATATATGGGTTTATCCAAGCACTTGACGGGGTAACTTTTCCAGAGGCTGTTCAGTCGCTAAGCGAGTGGGCTAATGGTAGTCCTGTAGCCCGCATCATCCCCAAGCGCTTAGATAACGAGCCGAAGCCTTATTACAGAGAAATGACGTGGAGCGATGTAAATCGCACTGAATTGCACTATCCGCACGTCAGGTCTTACATTGAAACAAAACGCAAAATAAGTGGCGAAATCGCTCATAAATCACACTTGGGCGCAGTCACTTGGTCAAAACTTATAGAATATAAAGGCAAAACGGAGCGCATCCCTGTTAACCGTGCCACATTCCCTTACTACTTTAACGGG
>Ga0163155_10002592_pt1 | contig 20011 bp, 16 predicted proteins | sample OliLakLV19SP4G1_FD_148611 | JGI IMG/M metagenome (GOLD analysis project Ga0163155, IMG submission 148611) | Freshwater microbial mat bacterial communities from Lake Vanda, McMurdo Dry Valleys, Antarctica - Oligotrophic Lake LV.19.SP4.G1 | ecosystem: Environmental > Aquatic > Freshwater > Lake >... | reverse complement strand
ATACTTTGATCGGAACATGTCAGTTGGAGTATTTTCTCTGTGTGGTGATAGTGTGATATATTTGGATTGACTTACACCTCCCATATATGGGTATTTCTTCCGCAAAGTCAATTTACCAGCGCTTTGATTTAACACAACTGATGCCAACTCTTTGTCTGTAAATTTATGCTTGTTTTTAACTTGGTTGCTAATATTGAGAGTAGTGAGCGTCCCAAATATACCAGTCCATAACTGTTCACAATCTGCAACAGTAGGCACCTGCTGTGCTGTATTTAGACCGATCTCAGCTGAGCCTCCATAAAAGGTCCCTTTAGTAACTTCGTAACTAGTGTGATATACTGCTATATCATGATTACTTTGAGCATTGTAGGATTTAAATTTAGTTTTCAGGCAATCGCTTGGTGTGTGACCTACATATTTGAGAGTTTTGGTAACACTTTGAAATCCTCTCGATGATCCATACGAGTCCAAAGTGTAATACATTTTGAACTGTTTGGAATTGTTGTAATTTGCACCACTCAGTGGTTTTACCCACGTATTGTCCACTAATTTCGGTATCAGCCCAAATAGTTTATCAAAATCCAAATCTGCCAAAGTGGAATCTGGGTACATGACCAGGGCATTAGAAACATTCTCTTGCTCTCCGATTTGAAAGGTTGATACGGTTACCAAAGCTGGAAGTTCATTGGACGCGGTCCCATCATCGCCGGCATCCACCGTCTTTACATATTCACTGTTTAAGTCACTGGATTCTTTGTCTATGGCAATGGTGGCATTGTTTTCTCTTGCCAAGAGATAAGCGAGATTGATAGCTGGATAGATGCCTATTTCGGTGTCGTATTCTATAGTTGATTCAGCATCGTTGATCGATCCTTTGGGATGTTTCATCCAATAATTACTTGGCAGAACGTACATTATGAGTAAGTTCGAGGCCCTAGATCGAGTGAACCAGTTTTCAGATATCACATACACCTTTTGACCAACGCGGTACGTTATCATGGATCCTTCGATCCCGACATATTTGGCGCCGGTACCAAATTTTTTGATACCCCACCAGCCAAGTTCACGCGCATTGTCAAAGGTTTTTAGTGCAACTCTACCAACCGCATTGGTTCCAATCAGCCCCACGCGCTTTGCTTTGTCGAGACCCCACCAGGCAACTCTGGAATATACATTACCTTGGGCTCTCATCATAAAATAACCTGCCCCAAACAGACCCTTGACTGCCCATCCTGATAACTTCAACGCGCCGAGAGTTAATCCTACTGCAGCACCAGCTAAGAGATTAGCTCCCACCACAGGTTCAATAATACCAGCCATAGTTCAGGTTGACAAACGTTTTGGCGTGATTAACACCAGAATCAATCCTGAAACCCCATCTTGACTGAAAATTAAAACAATAATATATGCAAGACTTTTATTTCTCAAATAAGGTTTAACCGCGTGTAAGAGTCTATCTATAGTTGGTGATAAGTGTTTGAATATGCAATGGGAGGTGGGGAGTCAGTTCCTGTATGAGGTGTAATAGTAGATCACAGTAGTTGTGTGCTGAGCGTATTTCTGTCAGCTCGGCTGGCTGGTTTTGTGATCCGGGTCTCAATTTTTTGATGGTGGTATAATAAAAGAAACAAATCTTTACAATATCGTGATATATATCCTCTTCTGACATATATTCGCGTACTGACATGGTAGTTTGACTATTAGAGTACATCCCCAGTCTTACTGTGTCAGTTAACACATTTAAAATATTATAGAGTCGTTCGTACAGACACGAGGTGTGTACTAAAGAAGCAATTTCCACTGACGTGGGTGGTCCAATGTTGGTGTTGGTTGAAATATCATCGAGACCCGTGGGGAGAAACCGGGAATTGGCATCCATATTGCGCCATCCTAATAATCGTACCAAGGCTGCGAAAAATTGATCCACGTGGGACATAGTCAAATATTTGAGTATCATATCTCGGGTTGTGTCTTCCGGCCGAAGAAATGTGGGCGCCACTGGTGTTTCAAACAATTCTGTTTTAGCTGGTGGGGTTTTTCTGGCTGACCTCGTCATCATGGTGTCAATGCAATGTTGGTGTAATTTGGTGTCTAAAAATGATATAATGTTGACTAACCATCGCAATTGGTCCAACGAACGTGGCGTCAATGTCTCTTGTTGCACAGGAGGAGTTAGAAGTGTACATATCAGGGTTCTCAGGTGCTGTACTGTTTTAGTGGGAGCATGTAACTCTGGATCTAAGTAATATAGTGCAGTAGAATCAGCACAGTTAGCCATGCCGTGTTCATCATAAATTAAACAGGCATCTTGCACTATTTGTACGTATGTCAACAGTACATCTGTGTAAAAACAAGAATATTGGCAGAGCTTTAAAATGTCAGCGAATCCAAAGAAGTTGTGATTGACTCTACACAGCTCCTGCAGCGACTTGGGCAATTTCACCCATTGTAACAATATTGAATGATCTGTGGCTGGTGGTGGTGGTGTCACATCATCATGAGAGTGTGAATAAAACTGCAATTCAGCATGCGTGTCATCAAACAGGGTTTGTTTCATCTGGGTTGCCCAGAGAGAGAAGTCGTCAGCCAAACTCGTCTGGTTGCTTGATTTGGACGGGGCATGTCGGCTAGATGGGTTTTTGGAGTGTCGAACTGATGCTTCATCCAAGAATAAATTGCGTTCAGATACATTCAATCCCGGCATAATGTGTGTAACAAATACATTGTTATAAGTGGCTATTACTGCATCCGCCGCTTGTCGAGTAATCTCCGATTGTGTGTTAGCATTCTTGAGGAGTGCTTGAAAATAACCCCACTTAACCAGTAGTTCTCGCTTGGATGGTGGTGCTGCTGCAGGTTTTTGTAGTTTATATCTGCAAAGATCCAAATCTGTTTGGGCATTTACAGTAGCCACTATGTTGGCCCATAGTTTCAAGTTTGTGGACGACAGAATTAGTTTCAAAGCCTGGAGGCGAAGTGCTCTATTGGGCACACTTAGACCAGGCGGTTCGAATGACGCATCTATTATACCGTCCCATTGAATATGTGGGAGCAATGTGCTCATATTTGCTATGTGACATTGAATTTCCCCAATAGTCATTTTAATTTTGAGTAATGCTTCTACAGCTGCTTCCAGTTTGGCTTCTGGTAAATTGGGCACATTATTATTAGTATCCGTTACTTGCACAAAATCAATACTGCTTCCCTTTCTCCTCACAGTCTTGGGAATAGTAAAAAATGTGTTGGCTATGGTGCAATTAAGTAATAATGGCCCAGCAGCCTTTTCTTTGCTACCATTGGAAGAGGAAGACTGACGAGTTGTCTTGGATGTACATTTGTTAAAATCATAATAACTGTAAAAGTCACAAGAGTACAGCTTGGGATCCAGCCACCTTACTAAATTCAAGCTGGTTCCAACGCTTTGACAACATGATACATTCTGATCTCGTGATGGCGTGGCGCAACTTTGCCAAGAGTTTGTTTCGTTGAGTAATTCATATTTGTTTATAATAGATGCCAGCTTACACATGATGAGATTGTATGTCACAATAACATATTCCAAGTACAGTGAGGAGTGTATCATTCCATCCCAAGCATATAAATATGACATGTCAACATTAATACTCTGAACCACAACAGACTCAGAGCTTGGCTGTCTACCATTGCGCATTCGTTCAACTCCACTATTTATGTAAGTATCGATTGGAAGCACGATGCGGTACAGTCCCTGACTCGATTTATCATAACGAATTGAAGGTGCCGGTATAGTGTCTGGTAATGGTAAATAGACCTGGGCCGACACTGTGGGGTTGCATTGCGGGATCTCCAACCCATTAGACACGTTGAGTGGGGTTGGTGGCGTCACAGTGGGCTGAGTGGGACCCTGACATTGACGTAGTGCAGTATAATGTGAAAGATGTTGCTCAAAACTAGGGCTCGGGGAAATAGCAATTCTCAAATCCCCGGCTATGGCCTCCCATAATAATGACTGATACTCGGCCAAGACGTCACCTAAGGTGTCGCTATCCACAGTATTACAGGGGTCGAATATTTGCTTGGGCAATCCGTCACTGGAGCTCACTCCAAGTCCAAGCATGCTCTTTTGAATGAGCATTCTGTACCCATTAATCCACCCGCATTGGTTGTTACATTCTTGGATTACATTGGCTCGAAATGTTGCCAACTCTGCTGGTGACATTGCGCGCATCCACGCAGTGTGGTTACATTGCAATATCGCATGGTTATATAGCTTGTTTAGGAATCCCTCGTAATAACCATCAACATCGGATGTATACAGTGGTAATATGCTGAGGGCTTTCAGGTGTGGTAAAATGGCCAACTTGCTGCTCATCTTATTAAGTCAAAGTGGGCAAACTCCGATGCTGAGTTTAATTACTCACAGGTGGTGACAGACTATATTAACATAACTGCAAAGTTTATTTACTTAATAATTATTACTGCGAAATATGACGGTATTGGCGTTATATTTCTAGAATGTCGGCGAAAAACCGAGGAGTTGGCGTTATATTTCTAGAATGTCGGCGAAAACCCGAGGGGTCGGCGTTATATTTCCCCAGCATTGCAAAAACCGCCCTGTCTGTGGCTATTAATATATTTATATTTCCGAAAACCAGAGTAATATATTAACAAACAAGCATGTCCGAGCTAGCACACGCAGGTGTCGGGACACTCGTGAATTACGATGAACCACTGCTCAAGCCTAATCCCAATCGGTTTGTCTTGTTTCCAATCAGATACGCAGGTACTGTCCTTCTATAGTATCCATAGCCATTCGATTGACTGAATGCTCTCTAGTGATACAATAATCATTCTATTAGTTGTTTCTGGTCTTCACTGATCACACCCAGAAATATGGAAACTGTATAAACAAGCCGAGGCTTCATTCTGGACAGCCGAAGAAATTGACTTGAGTAATGACACCACTGATTGGAATCTGAAATTAACGGAAAGTGAGAGATATTTTATCTCTCACGTGTTGGCATTCTTCGCTGCGTCTGACGGCATAGTGGTCGAGAACCTGGCAGCCAATTTCATGAACATAATACAGATACCAGGTGAGTCATGGCTGTTTGACGTGTGAACGTATCCTCATTAACGCTTGCTAGAAGCCAGGTGTTTCTACGGGTTTCAAATAGCAATTGAGAACATTCACTCTGGTAAGTCATCATTGGTCACAGGGTTTGGTAGTCTGCTGCTCACTTATTTTCTTAGAAACGTATTGCTTATTGATCGACTATTATATCAAAGATCAGTCGATCAAAACCAAGTTATTCAATGCTATTGAAACCATACAGAGTGTTGGTGATAAGGCCAACTGGGCATTGCGTTGGATTACAAATGGTGCTACCTTTGCCGAAAGATTGGTCGCCTTTGCCGCAGTAGAAGGAATATTCTTCTCAGGGTCATTCTGCGCCATATTTTGGCTGAAAAAAAGAGGACTCATGCCTGGACTTTGTTTTTCCAACGAGTTAATTTCCAGAGACGAGGGTCTGCACGTATGTTATAGCAGCAGCAGCAGCAGCAGCAGCAGCATATTGCGGTGACTGATGATATTTAGTGTGATTTTGCGTGTTTACTATACAGCATGTTGCAGCATAAGTTGACCACTGACACTGTACATGCCATTATAAAAGATGCTGTGGTTTGTGAGAAAAAATTCATCACCCAAGCTCTGCCTTGCGATCTCATTGGCATGAATCATTTATTAATGCAACAGTACATTGAATTTGTTGCTGACAGGTAATTATTGAGTAGTTATTTTGTCATCAATGACTGTTGTCATCAAACTGAGCGTGCTGTTAGTTTAATTGCCTACTTAATAACACATGCAGGTTATTATATGCACTGGGTCAGCCAAAGTTGTATGAAACAGCCAATCCCTTTGATTGGATGGAAATGATCAGTCTTCAAGGAAAAACAAACTTTTTCGAAAAAAGGGTTGCTGAGTATCAGAAAAGTGGTTTTCAAAATACAAAAAAGGGAGAAGCTGGTGATTTGGATGATAATGTGTTTTGTACCACCGCCGTTTTTGAACAGTGTGCTAATTTGGCACATGAGACTGAAAGAAAAATGTTTCAAAATAAACTAATTTTATTGACTCAAAACTCGAGCACGTTTTTTCAGACTCAGACTCAGACTCAGACTCAGACTCTATCCTCAGACTCAGACTCAGACTCAGACTCTATCATGATTATACGCATGTACCAGCGGTTGGTAATAGTTGACGTTGTTGCTGCTGCTGCTAGAAGTTGATGCTGAAGTTGCCGCCGAAACACTATTCAATTCAGCACCCTGGTTGCCAGGGGTCATACCATAACCCCCAGGTATCGCGTAAAAAGAAGAATGGTTTTGGGGGTAGCGGTACTTCTTGGTGGCCAAACATGCTGCTTGTTTTCTGCCTTTATAGCAAGTGTAATTTTCATGATTTTTATCCAACTTAGAACCAACTATTCGAAGCCACATCAAATTGATAATCATTCCAATGAATAACCACAGTGTGAATATCAAATACAACGCGAAGCATATCCAGTAGCGATTTACCAAGGTGTCCATTGGACAGACGTCGGTTGTGGGCATAGCCCACAATATCACAATGTTTAGCACAATCATAAGCAGCACTATGAACAAAGCCAACCTAATTCTACGTTGTCTGAAAAATACAATAACCCAGGCATACTTGAGACAACACACTACTATCGAAAATAATAGCACTATGATACCTCTTATCCACCCGTTCTTGTCCACCTCGTCATCTTCGTCGTATATTCTGGGCCTGTTGAAGCGGCAGTTCCCATCAAAGTACATGTATAATGATATCACCACCAAGGTTGACATTACTGTCCAAATCAATTTGAAAAGCCAAGGACTCACATTAGGCAGCGTTTTATGAGTCTCGGGTTTGAATCCCTTTTTATATTCGGAAATCATCATTTTGTACCAACGCATGTCCTTCTTGGAAATAATTGAGCTGACAAACAGCCAAATGGCTGTTAGTGAAACCACTAGTGCCACATTGACCATGTTTTACAGAAAGGTCTAGGTATACTTTTAATCGAGTGTCTATATAGTGAGTGTTCAAAATGCGTGTGGATATTCTAAACACACTCTCTCGAACTTATCACAGTATTGCATTGGACTATATTATACAATTGGTACTTTATTTTTCTATTTACAAATGATAATGTATTTCAATGTGAAGCAGCAGCACGCTGAGTATACATGTGGGTGGTCTTGACTTTTATGAAATTACAAACACACTCGCACGTATTGCAACAATGAACGCGCACAACCCTCTGATGATGGATGATATTCAAACATGTGACATTCCGTCAAAAGCGCTCCTCCGTAGCATCTTGGTTTGGCTGCGATCATTGTGCGAAGGTGACCATTGGTATTCGCTACAGCGCGCGCAGTCTGGATGTCCACCATACTCCAGAAATGGTGAGTGTTGGCAGCCATCTCCTGCCAAATAGGCGCAAAGCAGTCCACATGGGAAAAGGTGGGTAAACTTAAACGACATAAGAGTCCGGGGTTCTGGCGACAGTTGATAAAATACTTTGTTATATGAGGGTCCCACCAACCGCATGCTTCCACCGTTGTAAGGGCGGAAACCCAATCACTGCTATTGAGTCTCTCAGTCACGAATATTAGTTCGCTCAGAACAGTCTGGCTAACGAACACTGCAAGTGGTGGTGGCTGATCTGGGCCTTCGTCTGAATTTAGCACGTCGTCTCCTCCAGAATCAACACAAGAGGATGACCACATTGGATCAGAGACTGTTGGGTTAACCATGAGGTTGTCGAATTTTCCGCACACATTGTCTATATGGGATTCTATCAGATGTTGTGACATTGCTTGAGTTGTGTAAATTTCCACAGTTTCAAGTAGGCACCAGCCGGCTGGTGGAGTCATTACTGAACCTGAACAGGATACGTCAACGTTGACTGATTTGGCAATATCCCAGCTGTTAAAGTCGTCAGAAGCATAATAAATCATGGTTGGAATACCAAGACTGAATAGTTGGTGCAATATTGGTGTTTGTGATTCAGTGTGCAAACGCACAAATAGTACCACCACAGAGTTTGCCACTGGCATCAATCTCGTCTGCCACAATAGTGGATTAGACACTGGTGAGGTGTCCGCCATTGAATCTAACAATGCGGATGGTGATGTAACTCGGGATTCAGAATCATCAGCGTCCATGATATAATCCTCACACAGTGACACCATGTTATCTATACGAATGGCATTGAGTGCCGTTTGCACAGTTTCAATGTCACAATGTAACACGACCAGCACTCCGTCGCGCCCACAACAAGCACCTTGATGATTATTGGTGTCAGTGTTGATGTAGGTGCGGTATTTTGAGCGTGTTAGGGCGAATATATTTGCACATAACAAATACAATGACAATGCTTGATATCTGCTTTCATAAATCAAAGACCAATCCAGGAGGTTGCAACTGCGCGATGTGAGCCTGTTGGAGTGACCAAATACCTTGTGGGTCCTGTGGGTTGGCAGTTCATCCATGTCCCCGTCCCCGTCCCCAGACTGGTACATTTCTCTACTCTTGCCACGACTCAATACCGTCTCCATAATAACAATTTCCTTTTATTATTCTTTTAAAATTCGTATGCAACGTTTAAATGTAATATGCCACCACCAGTAGTGGCCAAAGATAACTGTATTGGGATTTTTGTTATCCCAATACAATTAATTACAGTTCAACGGACGCTCACCAGGAGCAACTCGAAATAAAAATGTGGGTGGGTGGTCGTGTAAGTGATATTCGAAACCCCACCAGGGTTGTCAGCATAATGTCTGCCGGACTGAGGAACAAAGTTGTAACGGTCTCCAACTACTGAGTTCAGCATCCAATAGTTCCCATATGTGTTTTTCAAATATATACATTGAGACACGCTCTCCGCGCTCGTACCATAAGGTTGCATGTAATAGACCTGTCCCACATGGAAGGTCAAACATTGACTCGGGAACTGCCGAAGGGGCCTGTAAATGACGTCGGCCACCGGGGTTAGGATTGCACTGCTGGGCGCAATTGCTGGATTCGTATTGTGTGTCGTCCGAGGGTTGGGGCCAGTAATGTCATTACTGGCAACCATGTTTTGTTGGACAGAGGTTCCCGACAGGGGGATCCTAATTGAAGTAGCTGGGGGGCTGGTTTCCGATGGGACACCACTGCTCGATGCTGTATGACTCTCCGGTGAGGAATCGCATGGTATAATACCTTCGAGGTTGCCTCTCCATTGGGCACACGCTGTACATAAAGACAGAGGTTTATCGATAATGGAGGCGTAGTGAAAAATATCACGCACGATTAGGATGTAGTTTGGCAACGTCGATAGCTTTATGGTGCCAAGTGCCAAGCCACGGAATAACTCAGTTCGTGTATCACAAAGACTGCAAGTACTAGGTGCGCTAATACACGATTCTTCCACCAGAGATGGGACCGGTGTAGGTTCTACTGTCACGATGACGGCCGTAGGTCGACTCCTCTTTGCCGAAGGCATCTTTGGTAGGGACTCGTTAGTTCGTTTTAGAGACATGTGGTGTCGTGATGATCGGGGTTTAACTATTTTTTTTATTTCCTAAAATGTGTAAAGGAGTTTGGCTTCAAAGAAAATCGACAAAACGCCGCTTTACCAAGTTTGGCGAAATCTGCCTGAATAAAACGCCCCTGCTATTTACCAAGTTTGGCGAAATCTGCCTGAATAAAACGCCCCAGCTGGGAAAACGCCACTTGGTGGTACATAAAGAAGAATCAGGACAACTAGCAGATGGAAAGTGATATCCTTCCTGAGTGTATTGAAATAAATCATTTAGAGCACTTGGGTCTTACTGCCGGCGTGCAATAGTGACAGGTGGTTTTATCCAGCTCGTTTGAACAATCGTTTTCCCAACAAAACAGTCTTTTACACTTGGTGCATGTGTCAAGACATTCTTGACATGAAATACTATGACACAGATCACATGCAGATTGCTCCAGTGTCTTAACAGTGAGGTCTGACTTCTCGTAATTTATAAGTATAAGACCACCACACCCCCCACAATAGGCCAGGTCCTGCGAGTTTATGGAATTGTCAGAACCATCAGATTCACCGTCCGATAGGTCCTCTGAGACCAATCCTCCATTTGTAGGGCGCATTGATATTGATGATGATGATGATGATAATGATGATGATATTGATGATGATGATGACGATGACGATGATCTGGAAGGCGAACTCAATGGCGACGTAAACGAACGGCGGTTTGGCGAAAGTGAGGCCAGTGTTGGAGAACGTTTACACTGTATCAGGCGAGCCCTTTTGGATTCATTGGGTTCAGGTGGGGATGGGCATGTTTTGCGCTTTGGTGGCATGGGGTGACTATCTGGGCTGGATGGAGTAATAGTTTTGCCTGAGACTGTTTGTTTTAAAAGTGATTAGACGAAAAATAATGTAATAAAACGCTGAAGAGAATATGTTAATTTGCTTAAATACAATTAAGACTTGATCAAATCTTTTTGTGCTGTGTAAAACAAATATTTTATAATTTGCTTGAATTTCCATATAATAAACATTAATTTGAGCACAATGGACAAGCTCACGTTACATCCTCATTGCATTAATGAAGATGGTAGTGGTCAACAGATTGAATTGCTTGCAGAAAGCAAGGATGTCAGAGGGTTTGTTGGGAAATTTATCACCAGTTGCATGGACAATGATGGGACATCATTGTCAGAACCCGACTTAGTAATACTTGCCGATTGGATACAAGAAGGAGGAGGCTACGTTTGCTATTTAACCCTGTGGCACAGGGTAGTTGACCATATTCAATATGGGTATAACTTGATCACTGAAGCCACTGACAAGTATTCCACTGCTATCCGAGCCCCTATAATTCCAAGTCCTATAGAACTCGAACTCGAACTCGAACCCGAACCCGAACCCGGACCCGAACTGGAACCCGAACCCGAACTGGAACTGGAACCGGAAACGGTACCTGAAGATGAAGATGAAAATAATGGTAACACCTATAAAATAAGCAGTAACTGCCCTTCCAACGGGAAACCTGATGTTATCGACAATAACTGTGATGTTAAAATACAAAACCTTGTCAAAGATGACATGACCAAAACAGTCTATCCGAAACCCCTCTATAAAAGAGTAATGACTACAAATCCACAACACCAAATTATCACTGAAGGTAAGAATACTCTATGGTAGCTTTTGATCTAACTTGTTTGTTTAGATGGTATTGAAATAACTCACTACTTGTATAGTGACGACGAAAATGGTGACGATACAGCTTTAACAGTTACATCGGACCCATTGAAACACTCCTTGAATATTGACTCAATATTGTCTATCAAACATAACATCAGTACAAACGGGATGAAAGTAGATTTGTTAGAAAAAGCTAATGCGAAAGATTCAACTTCGAATTCTTTTTCTAACCCTAATATGACATTGCCATCTCTATACCCATCACAAGAATTAAACCACCAGTCTCAATCACGCAACGACTCCTGTGAACGTCGTCAGTCTCGAGTTATTCACGACCATCGGGGCAGTCGAGACATTCGTGTTTCTCGCGCCCCTCGCGATCCTTATGCACCTCGTGATGACTCTCGCGAGCACCGACATCTACGTGACCCTCGTGACTCTCGTGACCCTCGTGACTCTCGTGACCCTCGTGACTCTCGTGACCCTCGTGACTCTCGTGACCCTCGTGACCCTCGTGACTCTCGTGACCCTCGTGACTCTCGTGACCCTCGTGACCTTCGTGACCTTCGTGACTCCATCGACCTTCGTGAATCCATCAATCACCGCGGTCAGCAAACACCTCAATCCATTAGGAATACTGATCGTGATAGAGAAAATAATAATAAGCGAAAGGTAACATGGGAAACCCATATTGATAGTGTTGATAACCAGCGGTCTAAAGTTCGGAGTACTTTAGCTGGAGACATTTTTCAGAACACTTATTATAAACAAGCTTGGGACCACACCTATAACCAAAAGCATCAACAGCATCAACAGCATCAACAGCATCAACAACAACACCAACTACTACAACTATTACAACAACAGCAACAGCAACAGCAACAGCAACAGCAAAAATCACATCAGTGTCCTAAGAATGTAGAAGAGCGTTTATTGTGTGTTACTCAAGCCTGTTTGGATTGGTTGGTCACGGACGGGGACTGACATCAGGGTGGACTGAAATTCTAAGCACTCCCTCCTGCTTGACAATACGCCTTTACGCAATCTGGCGAAAGTAATGTAACAAAACGCCAAACACCGGCATCACTCTTGTAATAAAACGCCAAACACCGGCATCACTCTTGTAATAAAACGCCAAACTAGTGGTAATGTTTGAATAAAACGTCAAACTAGTGGTAATGTTTGAATAAAACGCCAAACGCCAAACACCAACCATATATAGTCAAATGCTTGTGATTTACTGTTATCACGTGATCTTGCTGTGACCACACCTCTCGCTTTGCTCGATAATGAAACGACATGGCGAAACCAGTGAGAGTGCGTTGGCATTCGACTCTAAAGGCTCTAAAAAACCCAGACGACGGCCTAGTACACGTATGCAATCCAACAAACCCTCAATAATATTAACCTCCATCATAGTTAATGAAGAAGTATACTGCACTTTGCTAACACAGCCCGATCACGCGTTGAGAGCCGAATCTGCGTCTGAAGAGGCAGTGTCCGAATACTCTGACGCTGACTCTGACTCTGACGCTGACTCTGAGGCTGACTCATACCTAGACCTAGGCTCAGACTCTGACTCTGACGCGGACCCGAACCATACAATCAAACAGCTTTCTACTTCCTACATTATGCCTGAAGGGCGCACATACCTGAAATGTGAAACCCTGGGACAAGATACGATTTCGGGATTACAAGAGGTGGTTTTGCCAGTTTTTGAACGTCTAATCGACGATCGTATCGAAAACTTAACCAACTATATTGAGGCATTGCGAACACACAAAGTCCAACATGCTCGAAAACTTACCCAGTCACTTACCGAGTGTCTGGCCCAAAGGATCAAAACCATCAACGCGAACGACAAGGTCAACGGTGAGGTCGTTGCCCTTAAAAAACGCATTGCGAGGGACCGGAAAATATTAATGCGTGCCGATGTACCGATCACCAGCACTTTGGCTTCACAATCTCCGATCGCGTTGGATTTATGGGTCGTTATTTGGAGAGCGGGTTTGATTAACGGTGTTTCCTTAAAGGACCTTGCTAACGTAGCAAAAACGTGCAAAACCTTTCAGCCGCTGATGTGGCGTGCATTCTGGAAACCCATCAAAATAGCCATGTACGACGACACTGTTTATTCGCAAATTCTACATTCGTTGAGACACCAGGCATTTTCATGCAGTCTTAAATTGTACGAACGACACCCCTTGAAGCAAAGTTGGTGGTGTAAAAACGGTAGTATGCCAGTCTGTGTTAAGTGTTTGGTTCACCAAACACAGTGTGAGCGCATACACGGGGACAAACACAAGGACTTCATATGTGTCGTACGCCTTGGGTCTGTAGCGCGGAACTGGGGGATCAAAAGGGTGCTTACAGTGCCTAACTGGCCCCCCGTTATTGATTGCATGTGGGGGGAAAACCACAAATACCCGGTGTTCACGCTAGACTATGTCCCGACCGGTCCTCGATATGGTTATACGCCCCGCCCAAACTCGATTCTAAATATTGATTCCGATCACTCTTAATTGCTCCATTTAAAATAGACGCAATATAATTGTTTCTCTTTACAAAGTACAAATAAAAACCAATTTGAACTTTCCACTTGAATCTTGATTAAAACTATGATTTTCTTCTTTCAGTCATTTATTTATGATGAATTATCTCTCTGATAAAGATGTATAGAGGTCTCTGTTTACAACCAGGACATGCTGTTGATAAGCACTCTCTACAATAATGTTTGTGACAATGCTGACAAGCTTTGTCTATGACAATCCCGTCAGTGTCCGCGTGACATTTGTTGAATATGCTAACCAATTGTTCTGTGGTAAAAAACTCGGAAACTGCATACTTTCCACAGCATTCGCAAGGACCTTCGTACATATAGTCATCATCGTCATCAATCGCTTCCGCATTGGTCTTGTCAGTGTTCGTCACTGCGCTCGCCTTTAGGTCTACACTGACACGACTTTTCTTCAGTGTGGTTTGTTCTAATGTCTGTATAGGCTCACGTTTGGGGGGCATGATGTAGAGCTGGTGGGTGTGCACTACCGGTCTGATTATTTTGGAGCTTACACACCAATCATGAGCATGAATAATCGCTAATCGCAATCTGACGGCATTGTTGGAATAAAATGCCAAATCTACCAACTCTTACCAAATAAAACGCCGACCATGTCAAGCAGTACAGACCTTATGGAAATAAAACGCCAAGTCGGCGACATTTCCAACATAAAACGCCCAGATGCGGTATTTCCAACATAAAACGCCCAGATAGTCGATACTCCTAACATAAAACGCCAAGATAGTCGATATTCTGAAAAGAAAACGCCAAGTTGCGGTGTCTCTAACATAAAACGCCAATGCAGGCTATATTCTGAAAATAAAACGCCATATACGCTGCATTTATATTTTATTTTCCGGCATTTTTTCACAAGTGCTATTCTACCATGCAGGGGACCGGTGGCAATCGTAAACGCAAAGTCGAGACCGAGCTTGAGGACCACGTTACCAAGAAGGCGAGAAGTCATATCACTGATGAGCCAGAAGAATCCGGCCTCTTGGGAGGGCTGATCGAGGACGCCATTGGAATCATCTGTGACCACTTGGGTTTTACGGGACAGCCGGTGCTGTCCCGTGTGAGTAGAAAACACAACCAGCTGGTTAACACTCGCCTCAGTAGGATACGTTTCATACCCCTCTTTCATGATTTTGCTCTCTGTCACAATGTGCTTATCACTCAGCTCACAAACCTGACGCAATTAGATCTGTGGAGGAATGAAGTCATCACAGATAACTCAGTCAGTCACCTCACAAACTTGACAGAATTAGATCTGTTTGATAACCCCATCATCACAGACAACTCAGTCAGTTGTCTCACAAACTTGACGCGGTTGATTCTTTCTGAAAACACTGTCATCACAGACAACTCAGTCAGTCTTCTCACAAACTTGAAAACCTTGAATCTCTCAGGTAACACTATAATAACCAACAACTCAATCAGTCATCTCACAAACCTGACAAAGCTAGAGCTCTGGAAGAACAAGGTCATTACAGACAGCTCAGTCCGCTATCTCACAAACTTGACAGGTATAGATCTTGGTTTTAATAAAGTCATCACAGACAACTCAGTCAGTCATCTCACAAACTTGATAAAGTTAGGTCTCATTGATAACAAGGTTATCACAGACAGCTCAGTCAGTCAGCTCAGAAACTTGATGCAGATCAATCTTAGCCATAACCGCATCATCACAAACAACTCAGTCAGTCATCTCACAAACTTGTCAGTGATCAAGCTTCGTTGTAATGAAGTCATCACAGACAACGCGGTCAGTCGTCTCACAAACTTGACACACTTAAATCTTGAATGCAATAAAGTCATCACAGACAACGCAGTCAGTCATCTCACAAACTTGAATACTATGCGTCTTCGTAATAGTACAGACATCACAGACACCTCGGTCAGTCGTCTCACAAACTTGACACATTTACATCTTGTTTATAATCATGTCATCACAGACAACTCAGTCAGTTGTCTCACAAACTTGACACGTCTAAATCTTGTTGCGAATACAGTCATCACAAACTACTCAATTAGTCATCTTATAAGCTTGACCCAACTAGATATTGTTGGGAATAAAAAGCTCATCTCAGGCGACTTTTTTATGCTTTCGAACCTGACACGCATAAACTGGTAGTCTCTGATGACCTAATTTATGAGAAAAGAAAAAGATTCAATAAAAGAAGTTCTATACTACTGTTTCCGTTCAAGTTACACAGGTTTTGTTACAAATGTGCAATGACCTACAAAGTTTGTTGAAATATCGTAACCTTCTGGAAGAAAACAACAACATCTCATTAGTTTAATATAAAAGGCCAACTTGGCGCATATATCTGAAATAAAACGCCCAGATGCGGTATTTCTAACATAAAACGCCCAGATGCGGTATTTCCAACATAAAACGCCCAGATAGTCGATACTCCTAACATAAAACGCCAAGATAGTCGATATTCTGAAAAGAAAACGCCAAGTTGCGGTGTCTCTAACATAAAACGCCAATGCAGGCTATATTCTGAAAATAAAACGCCATATACGCTGCATTTCTATTTTATTTTCCGGCATTTTTTCACAAGTGCTATTCTACCATGCAGGGGACCGGTGGCAATCGTAAACGCAAAGTCGAGACCGAGCTTGAGGACCACGTTACCAAGAAGACGAGACGTCATATCACTGATGAACCAGAAGAATCCGGCCTCTTGGGAGGGCTTATCGAGGACGCCATTGGAGTCATCTGTGACCACTTGGGTTTTGAAGGACAATTGGTGCTGTCCAGCGCGAGTAAAAAACACAACGAGCTGATCAACACTCGTCTCAGTACCTCCGCCACACACATATCCAAGAGTATGGTATGGCACACTCCTCAAATTATGTGCATCGCTCACAAACACAATGCGCTTTTGAGTAAGCTTACAAACTTGACACGACTGAATCTTGGATACAATCATGTCATCACAGAAAACTCAGTCAATAATCTCACAAACTTGACACGACTCCTGCTTGACGGGAATAAAGTCATCACAGACAACTTAGTCAGTGAGCTCACAAACTTAACACAACTGGGTCTCGCAAACAATAGTTTCATCACAGACGACTCAGTCAATCTTCTCACAAACATGAGACAATTGGAGCTTTCTGAGAATGATGTCATCACAGACGACTCAGTCAGTCATCTCACAAACGTGACACGACTATATCTTACTTGTAATAGAGTCATCACAGACAACTCAGTCAGTCATCTCACAAACTTGACACGATTATATCTCCAATGGAATGAAGTCATCACAGACAACTCAGTCAGTAGTCTCACAAACTTGACACAAATAAATCTTCGACATAATAAAGTCATCACAGACAACTCAGTCAGTCGTCTCACAAACTTGACAACCTTAAATCTTGATTATAATCACATCATCACAGACAACTCAGTCAGTCAGCTCACAAACTTGACACACTTAAATCTGGATTATAATCACGTCATCACAGCCAACTCAGTCAGTCAGCTCACAAACTTGACAGAATTAAGTCTTTATGACAATGAAGTCATCACAGACAACTCAATCAGTCATCTCACAAACTTGACACACATCTACCGTTGACTTATTTTATCCGAAAGTCTGATTTTTCAATAAAAGAGGGTTTAGACATGCTTGTGTACTTCATTAATGATTTATCGGGGTTATATATCTTTATTTATTTCCGAAACATTTATACAAGGGATTATAATGAGTGATACGAGGGATGCTGTGGAATGTGGTGGACTGAACTACGTTGTTGAGATGATTGAGTCAGATCTTTTGGGAGGACTGATTGAGGATGCGATTGGAACCATTTGTGAGTTTGTGTCGTTGGAAATGCATCTGGTGTTGGCCCAAGTTAGCAAAACACACAACCGACTGATCAACACTCGTATCTCTCGCATGCCTATTACTGCGAGGCTTGTTATCAGTCAAAATGCACTCTTGAATAAGCTCACAAACTTGACAGAATTAGATCTTGAATGTAATAAAGTCATCACAAACAACTCAGTCAGTCAACTCACAAACTTGACACGTCTACATCTTGGTTGGAATAAACGCATCACAGACAACTCAGTCAGTCATCTCACAAACTTGACACGATTATATCTCCAATGGAATGAAGTCATCACAGACAACTCAGTCAGTCATCTCACAAACTTGACAGAATTAAGTCTTTATCACACTAAAGTCATCACAGACAACTCAGTCAGTCATCTCACAAACTTGACACACTTGGATCTATGGAATGACCTCATCACAGACAACTCAGTCAGTCATCTCACAAACTTGACAGAATTAGATCTTCATTATAATGAAGTCATCACAGACAACTCAGTCAGTCGTCTCACAAACTTGACACAAATAAATCTTCGACATAATGAAGTCATCACAGACAACTCAATCAGTCATCTCACAAACTTGACACACTTAGATCTTGTATCTAATGAACAGATCACAGACAACTCAGTCAGTCATCTCACAAACTTGACACAATTAAATCTTGAATGTAATAAAGTCATCACAGACAACTCGGTCAGTCTTCTCACAAACTTGAGACGCATATATCTTGCTTGTAATAGAGTCATCACAGACAACTCAGTCAGACATCTCACAAATTTGACACGCTATCATTAAGTTGGTGGTGTCATCACAGACAGCTCAGTCAGTTCTAAAAAGAAAACGCCAAGTTGGCTATAAACGACAGCTAGGCGCAATTCAGTAAATAAAACGCCAACTTGGCTCATTTTTGGGACTAAAACGCCAGCTAGGCGCAATTCAGTACATAAAACGCCGACATGGCTGCGTTATATATTTATTTCCGAAAAATTTATACAAGGGATTATAATGAGTGATAAGGAGGATGCTGTGGACCACAAACGTGCTGCCGAGTCCGAGCTTGCTGGGACCGAGCTTACTGGGACCGTTCCCAAGAGGATCAGATTGAACTACGTTTTTGAGATGATTGAGTCCGATCTTTTGGGAGGACTGATTGAGGACGCGATTGGAGCCATTTGTGATTATGTGTCGTTGGAAATGCATCTGGCGTTGACCCAGGTAAGCAAAACACACAACCGACTGATCAACACTCGTATCTCTCGCATGCCTAATATTATGGGGCTTGCTTTCAGACACAATGCGCTCTTGAATAAGCTCACAAACTTGACAGAATTAAATCTTTGTTGTAATTCAGTCATCACAGACAACTCAGTCAGTCGTCTCACAAACTTGACACAATTAAATATTGAATGTAATCATGTCATCACAGACAACTCAGTCAGTCATCTCACAAACTTGACACAAGTAAATCTTGAATGGAATGATGTCATCACAGACAACGCAGTCAGTCGTCTCACAAACTTGACAGAATTAAATCTTGCTTGTAATAAAGGCATCACAGACCACTCAGTCAGTCATCTCACAAACTTGACACAATTAAATCTCGGTGTTAATCATGACATCACAGACAACTTAGTCAGTCATCTCACAAACTTGACACAACTCAATCTTTGTGGTAATCTAGTCATCACAGACAACTCAATCAGTCTTCTCACAAACTTGACACACTTAGATCTTAATTATAATAGAGTCATCACAGACGACTCAGTCTGTCATCTCACAAACTTGACACACTTAGATCTTGATAACAATGACGTCGTCACAGACAACTCAGTCAGTAGTCTCACAAACTTGACACAACTAACTCTTGTTGGTAATCATGACATCACAGACGACTCAGTCTGTCATCTCACAAACTTGACATACTTAGATCTTGATAGCAATGACGTCGTCACAGACAACTCAATCAGTCGTCTCACAAACTTGACACACTTAGATCTCGGTCATTATAATGAAGTCATCACAGACAACTCAGTCAGTAGTCTCACAAACTTGACACAGTTAGATCTTACTTGTAATGAAGTCATCACAGACAACTCAGTCAGTAGTCTCACAAACTTGACACAACTAATTCTTGTTTATAATGAAGTCATCACAGACAACTCAGTCAGTCAGCTCACAAACTTGACACAATTATATCTGGAATGGAATGAAGTCATCACAGACAACTCAGTCAGTCTTCTCACAAACTTGACACACATCTACCGTTGACTTATTTTATCCGAAAGTCTGATTTTTCAATAAAAGAGGGTTTAGACATGCTTGTGTACTTCATTAATGATTTATCGGGGTTATAT
>Ga0163155_10002589_pt1 | contig 20021 bp, 13 predicted proteins | sample OliLakLV19SP4G1_FD_148611 | JGI IMG/M metagenome (GOLD analysis project Ga0163155, IMG submission 148611) | Freshwater microbial mat bacterial communities from Lake Vanda, McMurdo Dry Valleys, Antarctica - Oligotrophic Lake LV.19.SP4.G1 | ecosystem: Environmental > Aquatic > Freshwater > Lake >... | reverse complement strand
TCAACTGGGAGTTTCAACATCTCAACAGGCGATGGATTGGTTCAAGGCATTAAAGCTGAATGTTGTCGAGTTGTACATAAAAAGGATGGCTACGGTTATGGCTACTAAATTGGCTGTTTTCAACAGCCGCTCCTATCCCTCCCCATGTCTGAAGCCAGGGGCTTCTCGGAGGTTCTGGTGATTGCCAAGCGGCGAGGTTGGCCGCTAATGCTTCAGCCTGCATCCCCTGTTCCCCCTGGCCGGATCCCCAAACTTAGAGCAATGCTTCCCGTCGCCGCCACCCCAACCCCAAGCAGGCCGTGATCCGTTGCCCAGGTATGGCGCAGGGCTAATGACTGGGTTAGCTGATGGTAGGGTGTAACATCCCAGCCTTGTTGAGCAGCTAGGGCGCTAAATTGCCGCCGAATTCTAGCATCGCCGCCCCACAGGGCACGGGCAAACAAAAATAGGGTAAAAATCGGAGACAGGCTATCGGGTGCCACCGAATAGCTGAAGCCCACCGAGCCACCCGGTAATTTGCCCCGTAAACTGTAGCCGTAGCTCGCTTCGATCAAATCCCATAGCTCTGGAGCGCGATCGCCCGATCCACAGAGCTGCATCAGCCGAGGCACATGGTAAGACTCGACCTGCGGTACCCGAAAATAGGCTTCTAGGCGACAAGAAGTGAGATTGTAGCCCAACATCCGCAGCCGCACAGGTCGATCGGCTAGGGTGGGGTAGGGAATTTGGCACTCTGCTAGCGGCGTGTGAAACGTTGCTAAATCGGCAGCAGGCACTTCCACATAAAGCTTATAGCTGTCACCCCTTAGCCCATGCCGCCCGCCGACCCAGGTGCCATAGCGCAACTCGCCGCCCTGTTGCATTTGCTGTAATCTTGCCAGCACGGCGGCAGGAATTTCGGCTGGAGTCAGTTGCCGTAATCGCTGCTGCGCCAGAGCTAAACGCTGGACAGGTGCCACCAGCGGAGTGCTAATTTCGGTGGTGTAGCGCAGGTCGGCATCGCTGGACGTTACGGCAAATTCTAGCGGAAACCCGTCACCTGTTAGCGTGCTGGTCTGCCACGCGATCGCCGCATCGGGTTCTCGATACAAGTCGTGCAGCAGCACATGCAAAGCCGCCGTTGCCCGCGCTACAGGAACCGGGGCTGTTTTTGCATAGAGGTCTAGCACGGCCTGGATCGCAGGCTGATGGGAAGCCATGGCGATCGCATTCATGACTCATGACTTAAGCGAAAGGGCAACTGCACGACCTGTCCGGCGATCGCATAGATCTGCTGGGTGTGTGCCGAGTAGCCCTCGGCGTTGACCAACACCGTGTAGGTGCCGGGAATTAAGTTGGTGTAACGATAACGGCCTTGGCCATCGGTGACAGCAGCAATATCGGCATGAGGTGGGCTATCTCCAGTAAACATGACGGTTGCCCAGGCAATCGGCTGCCCTTGGGCATCGCTCACCTGTCCTGTAATCGTGGCCGTGGCGCTGGGTTGAGACGGTGTGTGCATCACGCCTCCTAATAGGGTTGGTGTGGCTGATCTGAGGCATAGATCTTGTAAGGGCGGTATTTCTTGCAGAAACGCTGCACGTTTCTGGGATGCTGCAAGCTTTATGCAAACCGCCCTGATAAACATGGGTGGGTCAATTTGGGATGCTTACGGCACCTCCGCCACCCAACTCGCAATGTTGTTGTAGACCTCCTGGTTAATTCGAGTAGCGGAGTTGCCTGCCAAGTCGCCATTGGTATGAATGCCAACACCATAGCGGCTACCATCTTGAGTCCGAATCCAGACAGGTGCGCCGCTTTGTCCGCCTGCGGTATCGGTGTCATAGGTTAAAACGCGATCGTCTACATCCATCAGTTGGCGCGAATGGAACCACTGCGTCCCCGAGGGCTTATCGCCGGGATAGCCCGATAGATTGGTAGTCAGCGCTTTGAGTTCGTCATCACTCTTGACGGTATAGCCAAACCAACCGAGTTGATCGCCGTAGCGAGCGGTTTCGGGTAGCAAAATGGCGGCATAGTCAAAGTTGCGATCGCGGTTATTGATCCAACCCAATGTGCTGCGATAGTTAGTCGCAATGCAAGATCTATAGGGGCGATCGCTACCATTGCGACCCGGAATTACCTCAATTTTGCTAGCCCAGCCACCTTGGTTATGCATATAGACACAATGGCCTGCTGTCAGCAACAAACGCGGAGCGGCTAGCCAGCCTGTACCAATCCAGTTGGTGCCATCGGATGCGGTAATTAACAAGGAACAAATAGAGCGCCAGGGGTAGGCACTTGCTGGGCTAATTGGCACCCGGTCGTCATTGCCAATTATCACCTTTATGGTGGGTTGTGGCGATCGCGCTATGGCTCGTGCCACTGAGCTACCAAAGCTGCCCCAGTATGCATCTAGCGGCTGCTGCGTTTCAGTCGCGTGGTCAGCCGCAGCTTCAGACCCAGGTCGAGCGGGTCGGGCACTGGGTACGACCACTTCCAGGCTGGCTGTTTCAGATTGACCCAGCTTGCCAAAATCTGATTCAGCCGTCATCCCTAGCCCCGAACCTTGATTTGAAACCGATTGGCCAAGATTAGCCTCTGGTGTAGGTTTGGGCTGCTGCTTTTTGGACTTGCGCTGCTTGAGTTCGGCGGCTCGCTCTTGTTGAAATAGAGTTTGTACGGCGCGAGCATTAGGTGTTTGAGGTTTAGTCATAACAATCTCCAGTTTAGATTAAAGATGGATGTGTTCACCGATAAATACAATCGTGGCATCAGTGTTTACGGCAGGTTCTCGACGAACGAAGTTATTCGTGCCTAGAATCGTAATTTGAAACGTATATTGCTTCAGATCGAGGTTGATTCTAGCAATGCGTAAACGCTGTGATATAACATTTGTTCCTTCAAAATGTAAGCGTTCCTCCCGTGTATATTGATTAGCTGCATCTTCGTAGATCACATCGATTAACAGCATTTGAATCGTGGTAGCATCGTAGTTAGGGAAGAATTCAACTACCAGCGGATCTTCAAATGGATCATTAACGGCGATTGTGGTAGTTTGCGTAGTCTGTGGCAGCCCTGTTCGCGTTGATCCATCTTTGAGATGGTGCACTAGATGGTAGGTGTAGGTGCGTTGATCAGGGTGGGTTAGCCGCAGCCGCCAAAACTGTTCGCCAGAATCGGGTTGAACTGTAATCATATGGTCGCGTGACCAGGTTCCTGGATCGTCATAGTGCAACAGCACATCGGTGCGATCGATCACGCCTGGATCTAGATCCCCCGGAATTACTTTGATTTCCAGAAATCCGAAATCGTTGAAGGGGTTGACTAAGAGAGTGCGATCTTCTGTGGTTCGAGTCGGCAATTCGTAGCTGAAGGCTGCCCCGTCCCAGCCCGCTAGCGGATTGAAGTGATATTGCACCTGATAGCGATAGGTTAGATCTAACGCCCGATTCATAAAGAAGGAGTGCGATCGCTCCTTTAGACCATTCGCCTCAAAGCTCAAATCTTTGTGTTTGAGCGTAGCAGGTTCAGCCACACTGCCGTAGTCGAGCGCTAAATCGATCGCCGTTAACCCCAGTCGCGCAAAATCGATTGGCGCATCTACCGTGATGTCAATGTTGCGGAAGAAAGGATGATCCAGATCCACATCAATGAAATGTCCGGTACCCACTAAATCGGCTGCTAGTAACCCAACTAAGCCTTGAGGTGCGTAGGTTTGCTGCACCGCATCGGTGCGGTTGTAGCGGAGCGTAACGGTCTTATCTTCAATCTGCTCAATTTTTTGGAGGGTAAAGGCTAATCGCACTCCAATTGGCGGTTGTCCTGCTGGAGGCTGTCCGGTTGCTGGGGGCTGTCCCGTGGTAGGGGGCTGTCCGGTTGCTGGGGGCTGTCCCGTGGTAGGGGGCTGTCCGGTAGCAGGCGGTTGCCCGGTAGCGGGTGGCTCTCCACCAGAGGGGTGTTCACCAGACGGTTGCCCACCACCGGGTGGCTGCCCGCCGCCAGATGCAGGGCGGGTGAGGGTAGCTCGAATGGCTACAGAACCACCGCGATCAATGATGCCGCTGACTAAGGCCGCCCGGTCGCTGGGGTCGCTTTGCCGTCCGGCGGTGAAGGCGGCTTGATGCCCGTGAGCGGCACTGGCAGTAATGCTGGCCGCATTGCCAATGATCCCCTCGGCCACCTGACGACGGCGATCGCTCAACGCCTGGTTGAACTGAATTTTCTGAGCACTGTTATCGCCTTCGTAGCTGGCATGGGCATCAATTCTGACCTGTTTGGGATCGACTAATTCGTTCTGAATCCACTGCTGTAGAGCTGCTGCCCCTCTTGGCGCAGTACTGCCTGTAGGCGTGATGCTGCCGTTGCTCGTTTGGAACCGAGTATCTAGCGGCGTGGTGGCATTATTCAGATACCGTTGATAAGCCGCGCTGGGTGGATTGGCTGACCAGCCGCCCGGTAGCGGTTTGTCGTAGTCAAAGAACAGATGGAAGATTTCTTCTAAGGGTGATTCTGCTGGGTAGTCTACAGCAATCGGAAAGTTCGCGCCCGCTGGCACCTCTAGCGTCAGTTGGCGCTGAGCATTCAGTCCCTGTTCCACGCTGTTTACCCGCACAGTAGGGGGGACGCTGCCGCCCGCAAAGGTGAGCGTAACCTGCCTGCCGCTGCCGCTTGCAGCCGCATGATCGATGCGATAGCCGGGGCGATCGGGGGGTGTTGTACTTTGAATCGTCAGGCTGTAGGGCTGTAAGCTGTCTGTTTCCGCCCGTTCCACTAGGCCAACCCGGCTACTGGTTCCCATGCTGGATTGCTGAAAGGATTGCTGAAAATCAATGGTCTCAGGCATTTCGCCCCCCGATGCGCCGCCGCCAGCACCACCCGGAGCACCAGCACCTCCTCCTGGTGCCGCACCTCCTCCCCCAGGGGCACCAGCACCCGGAGCTTCCCCTCCTGCCCCTCCTCCCCCAGGGGCACTAGCACCTCCACCTGGTGCATCTCCTCCACCTGGCGTACCACTCCCTGGCGTACCACTCCCACCACTATTCCCGCTTCCTGGGGAACCGTTCCCTGGTATGCCACCGCCCGTTCCGGGGATGCCAGGAATGCCAGGTAATCCACCTGAACCGGTGTTATTGTCAAACTTAATAGGCGGCAGAGTTGGCTTAAACCAGTCGTTCAACAACGATTGCTTAAAGAAGTCCAGCGCCCATTGTTCTTTGTCGGCATGATCTTGAGTTGTGGAATAGTTGACCACTTTGATCTGAATCACGCCGTCTTGCTTCAACTTTTCAAAGGCGGCGTCAATGCCCGCTTGCAGATAGACGGGCACGCCATAAATCACGGCTCCAGCACTGAAGTCAACGCCATAGCTGAGGTGGTCATAGACGCGCTTCAAATTCGCGGTAATTTCAACGTCTAGGGCAGGGCGTAAGGCGGTGTATTTTAAGTCGTAAATCACGCCGACAGGTTTGCCGCCCTCTTGAAACGCTTGGCGCAGAATGATCGCACCCGCTTGCGTCAGCGTTAGGCTAAACACCGCGTTGTTGTTGCCGCCTAGCGCGGGCTTGGTCGCACCCAAAATTGTTTCGACGGCACGAAAGCTGCCCGGTGGGGTGGGCGGAGCGTTGGTGCCGCCGCTGCCCTGCAAATCGAGCGCCACAATTTGAACGGTGCCCGCATCAAACGGAACGGGTGCTAGGCGAGGCTGTCCTTTGGCAATGGAGCTGAGCCGAGAGCGAATCCGTTGCTCTACCGTTTTGTCCAGTTTTAGCTCCACTTCCATGGTGAGAAAGCCACCCCCAGATACGCCACTATTAGCCACAGCGGGTCGGTAAGTAATCAGGGTGAACTGTGGCTCTTGAGCAGTACCGCGTCGAGCTAGATCGACGGGTGCAGGCAGATACCAAAATTGTTTGGGGTCGGCATGGTCGGCAAAGACCGTCACCCCCTCGATTGTCATTGTTTTACTGCCAAGCTGTAGCATTGACGCCTCCCTTGCAAGATATTGATTTTGATTCGCTAGTTTGATCGGCGCACTTGATTAACCGACATGCAGAATTAGGCGATCGCGCCCCTGCTTGCCCAGAGCGGATTCTTTAGACAAACCGTTGGTAAAAATGGTTTTAACGCTGCAGGAATAGGCTCGCTTGCGCGGATCGCTATAGTCGTATTCAAAGCTGGCGATATCGGTGGGGGAGCTAAAGGTAAAGGTGTCAGCAAAATGCAGCCCTGCATCCACGTCTTCGTAGAGTAAATTTGCTTCTAGGCGAGCCACCTGACGGGTGTCAAACTCCACCGATTCGGGCTGCACGGTAATAATTCGATGGCCTGCCATATCGGCACGAACAAAGATTTTGTCGCCCAGGGTTTCTGATGGGGGCACTTCAATCAAACGGTTGTCGGTTAACAGAATTTGGACGGTATACCTGACTAGGCGCTGGTCGGGATTGATTAGATCTAAGACAAAGTTCTGCGGTTTACTGGTGTCTTTGTCAAACGATAACGACACCGTTTCCCAAATATTATTAGCGTCATCTTGATAGGATAAATCGACAAAAATCATCGACACCAACCCCCAACTGACCGCCGGGATGACGTTGACGGTGCGCCGTCTGGGGGTAGGATTGGCGATCGTTAACCGTTCTTGACTGGTGCTAGTCCAGGGCATTTCGCGATCGCGGTAATTCACTGCCCGGTAAATCACTTTGTATTCAAAGCTGTCTAGGTGGCGATCGAGCCGGAAGCGTTTCCAGGTAATCTCTGGTCGATCAGATTTGAGTAAGAATGATTCTTCTAGATTGATTTGGTTGGGCGCATCTTGATAGCGAACAATCACCTCCACCGAGGAATAGCTATTCCACGGAAAGCGATCGGTTACCCCAATTTGAATATCATCTAGATAGTAAAGACCTTGGCTGCGCGGATTCACCTCAAACTTGTCGCCCGTGGTGACTAGCTCAGCAGATTGAAGTACACCAGGCCGTTCTGTGGTGTCTACGTCCTTAAAGTTGACCCGATAGCTGTAGCGGACCTCCCGCTGCATCACCCGATTGTTCAGAATGCTGTTCCAGTGGACGGCACTGCTGGAGTTGGCTGCATCCAGCACAATGGTTCTGGGTTCGTTGCCGTACCACAGCGTCAGGTTAATCGAATCGACCGCATCATTGGTGAAATTGACTAGCGATCGCGCCGTCACATCCCGCCGCTTAAACCAATCGTCATCCAGTGTAACTTCCCGCACGAATCGACTTAGATCTACCGTGCCCTGACTATCGCGCAGCATGCGGAACAGTCCCTTTAGATGAGCCTGAGGATAAATGCTCCGACGCACCGTTGTGCGTTCATTCATGGCGAGATTCAGGCGTTTCTGGTCAATTCGGGTGGCATCTACTTTTTTGTAGCTGAACATGGCTGCACCTGCCGGAGCAATCTGGCTCAGCCGTTCGATTGTATCGATAAACTCATTGTCCTTGTCCTGCATCGGGTCGATGCTGGGTTCAAAAAAGCTTTCCAGCACCATATCCTTAAAGTCATTAATCGCCTCATCTCGCCGCCCAATCAAGCCCCCCGTATCGTCTCCTTCTGGAATAAACGTATCGACATTAATTTGAATGGCTTGACTCTCAATTAGCTTGTCGATTACCTCGTCTATTTGAATTGAGGAAAATAGAATTTGTGCGCCAAACGATTCTTGAAAGTGCGTTTGCACCCGATCCCAATCTGCTACCACACTGACACTATAGGCAGGGCGCAATGCCAGAAAGTCGAGCGAGTAGACAATGCCCACGGGCATCATTTCACCCTTAAGCGCATCTTCAATCACAGCAACGCCCGCGCTATCTAGCTGCACTGAAAAAATTGCCTGATTGTCTCCGTAAAGGGCAGGTTTGGCGTAGTGCTCAATTTTCAGGACAAACTGCGGCTGTCCAGATGGGGGCGGAGTTCCTCCAGTTGCAGGCGGAGCACCGGGTTGACCCACTACCGGGTCAGGGGTTTGCTTGCCCAAAATCATCAGGCGAACCCGCCCGTCTTCCACCACTACAGGAGCCAAATGCGGCGTGTCGCGCAGGCGGTGCAACTGCTGCAATTGCCGCCGGACTTCCTCTAAGGTTGCGTCATCAGCACCCAGGTTCACCTCAAAATTGAGAAAACCACCCGTACCCGCTTCACCGCGATATTTGATCAAAGACAGTTGAGGAATCTGCTGACCTGTAACGGGATCAAAATCCGTCGTCAGCTTGGGCATGGCAGGCAGATAGTAAAACTGCAACGGATCTGCATGGTCAGAATAGACCGACACGCCCTCAATAATATGAAAAGGAGGATTGAGATAAAGCATAGCCGCCTCTTTGAACAGCGAGGATAAAAATGTAAAAGGATGGTTTAATGATTTGATTTGGCTACCCAACGGCGGTAGGGACGAAGCATTGGGCCGATATGTCTAAATGTGACCGAGAAGTATTGACTCAACGCTTCGCCCCTACATCAAACAGCCACTAGGCAGGCACTTCCAAAATCAAAGTTGTGTCACTGGTAAGTTTGGGCGTAGTTGCCTTCTGCGTGCCGTTCGTCAAGTAGCAGGTCACCTGATAGGTAAACTGATTCTTTGTTTTATCTTTCAGTTCGATCCGCCAAGTCTGCATGTCTTTTTTCTGCGGTGTCAGCACATAGTCTTTTTGCTTGCTGATGTTATTCGCCGCATCTTCATAGTGCAGAGACACCTTCACCAACCGCAAGGTCGTCCAATCCAGCAGGTCGGGGACGACCGTCACATCCACCACATCTTGAGCCACCTTGGGCACCAAGATGGTGTCCGTTGGCGCAATCGTAGACGCGATCGGTTCAATGGTGCCGTCTTTGTATGCGACCGTGCCGCTGTAGGTGACTTTGCCAAGGGTGGGACTGATCACCGGGAATGACCAGTCGAAGAAGAGGGTGTCTTTGCTGAGGGCGAGAGACTTGGTTTGGACATAGTTATTTTTGTCGTCGGTGTAGGACAAATCTAGGTAAACCTGGTTGATCCGATTGACAAAATCACCGACGCCGCGAATCCCAATGGTTTTCCGCCCACCAAACGGATCTTGAATAAACAGATTTTCGGCACGCCCTTCTTTCTCGTCGCTTTCTAGCTCCTTGCCGTCTTTCATGAAGTACTTAGTCCGATATTTATAATTCTTCCGCATTGGCTGAAAAATTACTTCTTGCACTTGGTGACTCGGGGTGGTTTTGGTGAGGGTGAACTGTTCTTCAATTGGTTCGGCGATCGCCCCCGGATCATCATATTTTAGCGTCACCAGGGCAGAGTCCACGTCATTCCAATTTAGATCACCTGCCGAGGCATTCACGGTTAGAATGCCGATATCTCCCACGCCAATGGTGAGATTACCTTCATCAGTCTCGATTGGTTCCGATTGAAAGATCTTGCTCTCATTTTTGTAGTTGACTTGATAACTGTATTTGTATTTCCAGTTATTGTTTTCAACGTACGTAGCAAAGTGGCCAATTTCATCTGGCTTGCGCAATACAACTTCCCCTTCGGGGGCATCGGGTGCCAGGTTGGGCATGGGGCGATCGCCGTAGAGCAGCTTGACTTCTACGCTGTGGATTGGCAGTTTGTCGAAGTCGGCGTTGACGTAGGTATTGACCCGCAGCTGCCGGAAGAATGGATCATCTAGGTCAATCACACGGGCATAGTTTCCCCATCTGAGCGGGTTACCGTCCTTGTCCTTCAAGTTAGTAATATTTTGCAGCTGACCTTGGGGAACGATGTTCCATTCCACCGTTTGGCTTTCTTTGTAGAACAGGTTAAAGCTGGCGATTTGGGTGTTGCTAATATCACGGGTGACGTTTTCAATACCGTCCGGCAGCTTGCGCTGATCGTCGGGAACGGGAGCGATCGCCTTAATCATGTTGCGTTCGATCGCATCTTCTAACGAGCGGCTGGCCCAATCGCGAATCGGGCCGCGAATTTTCTCATCGGTCACACCGCCCCACTTGTAATCAATTCCCATCGACTCTGACGAAATCATCTGTTCACGTACCGTCTCGCGGTAATCGTCTTCGCTCCAGAGATTCCACTCCACATCAATGGTTTGATAGAAGCTATAGAACTTAGAAGCATTGAACCAAGCATTGACGGTAACAGGCGGAATTTTTGCCCAGAACCACAGGTCATACACGACCGATACCGCTCCACCCTCACCCTGCATCGCTTGCTCAAAAAAGGTGGCTCCCTCCGGTGTAAATTCCAGCATAAAGGTGGTGATATTGTTGCCGTAGAGGGAGGGTTTGCCAGGGTTATGCAGTTTTTCAACAAAGGTGCCGTCTGCGCCCATCACCAGCAGCTGCACGGTGCCTTTGGTGTAAGTAATGGTGCCAATTTTGACGGCAGGAGCCTGGATCCCCCAGTTATTTGCCTGTTGCTGCACCTGCGCCGTTAGCGTTTCTACAATCTTGGGCAGCTTATCTTCGGGCACTACAAATTCTGCATCAAACAGAACGGCACCGCCGCCTTTCTTACCATCGGGGCGGTCAATGGCAAACCGATATTTGAAAAACCGAAAAGCGGGCGTTCCATCGGGGTTGAGGCGATAGCGCGGCTGTTCGGGCACCAGGTAAAAAACTTCAAAATTGGTATCATCGCCGTAAACGGTGACGCCTTCAATCCGTTGAACTTTATCAATTAATAATGTCATGGTCTGTGCTCCAGTATTTTTTATCGGTGTACGTATTTCTTGCTGTCGCTACGGTTCAGAAGCATTCAAATTCAGCACAATCTGGGGAGACATAGTTTCGATCCACTCATGCTTGATTAATTCTTCATTGGCAGTCGTCACCTGCCACTCATAAGCCAAAATGCCTGCCAGCGAATCACTGCGGCTAATTAGAAACCAGTTTGCCTGCCAGTCTGGATCGCGAAAGTAGAAAGTATGTTCATCGGCGATACCCTGCTTTTCTGGCTGGTAGCGCACCCGAATCCGGGCTTTTTTGGCTCCTGCTTGCTCCAGAGACTGCGCATCAATGGTGACCCGCACTAGCCCTAAATGGCCTGGAGTCAAAGCCAATTCGCCCGCTTTTGGCACCGTCGTCTGGCATTCGTAAGCCGCCCCTCCGGCGGTGTAGCTGGTCGCCACGTTCACCAGTTCACCCACGCCGCCCCCAGGCAACTCCACAGCGGTGAGGTCTGGTGGCGCGAGGGTAGCTTGAGCCTGCCCCTGACGCAGCTGAATTAAGCCAATTGGTGCGTCTGTAGCTGGGAAAGCTAGGTGAACCGTGAGCGGTTTAGACGTGACTGGATTAGAACTGTCTGGGGGAGTGGTAGGTGGCTCTCTAGGGAGCGGCTTGGGCGTGATGCCGGGTGCTGGAGTGATCTGTCCAGCCCCTGTTCCGGACTGAAACCAGGTGGCTATGTCTGTGTTGAGCGGAAGGGCGATCGCCACCGATTCCGTCAGCGTGGCACTCACGTCTAACCGGGTAATATCAGGAATCCGGGTTTGATCATCGAGAAAGTGCAGCAGCAAATCAGCGGCCTGAGATAATACTCGGGCCTGAGTTCGTTCTAGCAAATCTTTAGTAGCGTTGTCATCATTATTAAGATTTAGCTGTAAACCGCCGCTTAGAATTGATTCCCTGATGTATTCTATGGGTTGCTTTTTAGGTAATTGCTCCTGTTTACGATCGAGTTCCTGGTCGAGCGATTGCTTTAGTAATGCGATCGCCTTCGTAGCATCACCCGTGAGCGTAGCCGTTGCGACCACAAACCCCTGCAAAGATGCCTCATAAAGAATTTGAGCAAACCCATCTCGGCCATTCAGCGCTGCGGCAACTTGAGCGGACTGTGCAGCGTTCAAAGACAGGTTGAATAGCGTGCTGTAGGGCGGGAATCCGGAAGAGTGGGCGTGCTGTAGGGTGGTGAAATTGCCGCTGCCATCCCCCAGCAAAAACAAGACATCTTGCACCGTGACTGGAGCAAAGGCAAGGCGCAGCAGGTCTGAGTTTTCTAGCTGCTCCCGTCGGGCAATTTCCAAACGCAGAGCCTCCAGAGTTGCCTCAGGTGTATCCCAACGGATGCTGAGCTGTAGGTAGGCTCCAGAACCAACGGTAACCAGCATCAGCACAGGCTTTCCGGCGGCATCGCGTTGGGGCTGGAGATTGTTGGGCAGGTAATAATAGGACAGGTCTTGCTGCGGATTGGGGTAGCAGTATAGTCCTTGAAATGTAAATCCGTTGGGGGCATGGATGTTCATGGGCGACTCCCATAGATGTGAGGGAAACGGGGATAGAATCGTTAGGCTTCGGGCGGGGATGTTGCCGCCATTGGGAAGATAGTCAATGGCTCAAACGGAGACTGCACGGGCGACCAGCTTGAAGGCAAGTGGTCAAAGTCGGGGTGAACGCGGTAGCGATAGCCCGCTTGGAATGGCGATCGCACCAAATAGGTCCAAGTCTTGTGGGGTTGCGCGGGTGTGAATGCCACAACGCTGATCTCGTCTGGGGTCTCCGGGCGACCCTCGGGCAACAAATCAATGGCGTACAGATTAATGGCGTATAGATCAATGGCGTACAGGGAATCGTCGGCGAACTGGCATTGCAGTTGAATATGCTGCGGTCCATACTCGCGAAAAGAATGTAGCCCTAGCTTTAAGCTTTTGGCTGGCAGAGGGTCGAGGCGTAGGGTTTGGTCGGACTGGAGGGCGCGGGCGGTGATGTCCAGGGTTGCCCCGGCTATACCCTGCGGCAAGGCCAGCGCCACACGGGGATGATCTAGATTTAACTCAAACGATTGCTCGATAGTGGTTCCTGCTTCCGGCCAGCGACAGGTGCCGTGCAGCGTACAGACAGTGAGCAGCACCGTAAACGCTTCGATGCTAATAAAGGTGAGTGGAAAATCTGCTGGGCTGAGATAGAGGGTGTTGCCGTTACCAGGGATCTCTACACTTTTGAATTTGCGAATTCCATAGGAATCGGTGATTAGGGCATAGGTGGTGGCGGTGTAGTCAGGTAATTCGGTGGGTGAGAGGCGCAGTAGGGCGATCGCCGTATCGTCGGGTGGGGTAAATTCCTGGGTGGCGATCGCGGCCTGCGGGCGATAGGGCAGATAGGGAGCTGCCTTCAGAGTGACGCCGATGGTGTCTACATTGGGACGGTAATCTGGCAAATTGGCAAAAATAGTGACGGGCAACATCCCGGTCGAAAACGACGGCACTATTGTGTTGCGGATGAAGGCATCCGAGCCATGCTGGGCGATCGCTTCCTTTACAGCGGCTAGAGGGTTGAGATAGAGCACCACAGGACGAAAGGTTTGCAGCGGCTGAGATAAATCCCAAACCATCTGGCCACTGCCCACGGTATCGGTTGCTGCCAAGCTGAGGTAGGTTTCCCCATTGAGCTGCGGTGACGGCGTGAATGTGCCCCAGTAGACCCGCACCCAGTCGGCCATTGTTTCTGCAAATGTTGCTAGATCTTGTACCTCCGCTGGCACGTCCTTTGGCACGTCCCCTGGCACTTTCCCGGTCACCGTCAGCGGCAGCAGACTCAAATCCTGTTGGAAAAAGCGCACAATGCTAGAGCGCGCCACGCATCGCGACGAGCCGCCCAACTCGCCCAGTGCCGCCAGCAACTGCACCGGATTAAACTGCACCTGCAACGGCAACCGAGGTGCCACCCCCGCTAGCTCCATTTCGGCACAGGCCGAGAGCGGCAAATATTCACCCTGGAGCGCTCCCTTAATTAATGTTGCGGTAGAGGCCGATAGCTTCAGGCTAAGGCGCACATTGCCCAGCCCATTCCAGCTCAGCGGGATCGGAACTTTCAAATCCTCTGGGATATCGCTCACCTGATCGCCCGCTTGCAGCCGCAGCCATCCAGACGCCAACAGCAGCGGCTCAACCACCCCGGCAGGGTGGCGATCGCGCACCTGCACCAGCGGCTCCGTCAGCTCATAGCAAGGCTGGAGCCGAAAATCAAGTACCCCATAGGGTGCCAATTTTGGATTAACGCCCCGCACCAATTCCAGCAAAAAATCGGCATCCCCGTCGGGGCGATCGCCTATCTCTAACCCGACGGGTGCGACCAGAAAATGTCCAGCGTTTTCGTACGGGTAGTAGATGGAATAGCCATTCGCCGCGATCGGCTGGAAAAAGTCAGGTAGCCCTTGCCATGATAGCTGGAGTGACATCTTAGGTTAACCCGGCGCTAAAGGAGGCAGCTCATCAGTCGTTAACAGCAGTGTTTCTGCCATGTCGGTGCGCCACTGATTCGGCGGATCTTGGACTTTGCGACCATCCTTCAGCAGAACGGTTGTCCTAAATTCGTATAAGCCAGACTCGGCTTTGCGTAAAATTAAATTGCTAATAGGCGAGAACACCGCCGCACTAATCGTCAACTGGTCAGAACCACGCTCGCCAAATTCTTCATAGCTGATGTTAATTGTGCCACCCAGTTTGAAATCAATACTGATATCGGTAATGCGATCGCCAAACACAGCTTTTCTAACTTTTACGGTAATCAACCGTTGATAGGAAGCTGGACTGTCGGGACGTAAAAGAGCATTCCAGATGGCTTCCCTATCAGGCAAGACTTTAATACTGCTGACATCGAACAGGAGATTCGAGAAACTAGTGGGGGCGATCGCCTGTGCGGGGGTAATTGTACAGGAGAGCGTTGCCTCTGGCGGTAAGTCAACTGGAACCGAAGGTATAACGTTGCTGAGAATGCCCGCAACTTGAATTTCACCATCCTTAAATTGACTGACCAGGCTACTCAGCCGAATGGGGCTTTCAATCCCGTTTTTCAGCGTTACCTGCACACTGTTGCTAGCTGGATCAACCGTTTGAGCATAATCCAATACCTCCCCCACCAAGTCACCGATCTGAGCGCGGAATGGTAAAATTTCCGACGGCTCATCCGGAAAATCAACCTGCACCTCACCTTGGAATACTTGGGTAACCGTACTGAATAGCGCTTCGAAAATAGCTTGAAACGCCTTCAACGACATCGTCAGCGAATCGCTAAAGCCAGTCCTCAACTCCACCGCCACATCCACACATTCCTGGCGGCGCACCGAGCCATCGGCTTGAGGCAGCTTCAAAAACAGACGGGGTTTACCGGCAATTAACGGTTGAAACACTAGCCGTCCCGCTACGCCAGCGCTGTTTAACTCCTGGGCGGCGGCGTTTAACCGCGCAGTATCCACAAATGGAAATGCCCAGTATTCTACCGTGACCAGTACCTCCTGGTCGCTGTCATTGGCCGCCGAGAAGTAAATCGAAATCATCGGATAGTGCGGCGATTCCCGCCGCCGCACCAGCTTAAAACAGTCGGGTAGGTAGTAAATTACCTGAGGCTGCACGGGATCTTGATAGTAGCTGTAGGCTTTACCCTGCCACACAAACGACCACCGCCGAGGTTTAAAAGTTTGATTCCCCATCCCAGTCGCACCCTGGTAGATGTAGCTATATAGCGCTTGGGGAAAGACAAATGGCTGAGGGTCAAGCCGGTGGTCTAAAACGCGAGTCGCTTCTCGAAACAGGGGGTCTGAGGATACATGGGGGCGATAGGTTATCCAGCGAATGGCAAGATCATATCCGTAAGCTACGACCTGCACTTTGGCGTAGTTGCCTCCATTTGTGAGCACGGCAAAAACGCTACCGTTCATCAACAGGTTATTTTGAGGTGCATCAATTGAGCCATTAATCGGTGTGGTGCTATAGGGCAATTGCTGGAGCTGTTCCACCGAAAGAGATTCAAAATCTACAGTACCTAAATATGCTAGGATTGCTCGCCCAGATGGCACCATTGACCGAATTGTGTCGGTCTGCTGCTCCCACCATAGATCGCTGCCGTCTCCTCCTAGAACTCCTATGTCTAAATTGAAGGTCCAGGTGCCGCGTAGGATACTCTCTCCCGAAGAAACAAGGATATCGGCTGCAGATGCACCGCTAACAGCTCGCAGCATTGGAGCTAGGCGCATCATATTTTGCCTACGTGCAACGAGCATTTTGTTGGATGGTGATGTAGAAGCTGGAATTCCTACTTTTATCGTGCGCCGCACTGTGACCATCGCGCCATACTCTGGTGTCGTGAGCACCTGGTAAAGCAGGCTCAATTCTGCTTGAGTAGACACTTGCAACACAGCGCGGAGGTTACCAGTATCCGGCACAGGTGGCGCAAAGATCCATTCTTTTAGCCCGCCGTTAACATCGCCAACACTTAATCGATGCTGCAACAAAACGCTAACTTCATGCTGAATGGCTTGCGCCTCACGGGCTAAGGTAGAGAGGGCTGGCGCTGGATATTGTTCTAAGTAAATCGTTAATGCCCAGCCCCGAGCATTAGCCGCCAGCGACATCTGCACTTGTCGATTGCGTTCTACAATTCGATAGCGCGGCAGATAAAATTTTTGATTTGCATTGGTTGGATCTTCAAACAGTTGTTCGTCGGAGACAGCAGCCGACAAGCTAACCGGAACAGTAATTTGGCTGCGAGGAACGCCTTCTGCTTCTACCGCAGGGCGCAGGTCGCCCAGCGAAATCCCTAATTTGGGGTTAATCCAGCGAACTTGCTCCAACCTAGCGGTAACGGCAGGTTGCAGAGTGGGCATGATCCGCGATCGCTTCGTAGTGGCGATCGCCGCCAGACTAGGTTGGATAGCAGTGACCTGATTCGAGGCTGCAATGACAGCGGTTGGTGCGGGCTGAACCAGCTGCACTGTCGCCAGTTTATTCAGCGCCACAGTGTTAGTTAGAGCCGATTGAGACAGAAATCTAGCATTCACAGGAGATTCCCTACCAGCGATAGGAGCGAATCCTCTGATTATGTGAAAGATTTAGTAAATGTGATATTACCCCTGAGGGTACCTTTTGCCTCCAGAATGACAGCTAGAGCAAGCGCAATACTTGTGCAAAACCGATGCTAGCAAGTTCGACTATCCGGTTTATCAAGCCCGTTTGATTCATCAATTTGCTAGAGTGAACGATATGCGGCAATTTTGAGGATTGGCGAATGCTTAGAGAGCACTCACCTCAAACTCAATCCGATTTGGCACAGGTGCTATTGATTGGACCGGGTGCGGATGGGCAAACCCAAATTAGCAGCGATCGCTATTAGGGTTGCAGTCAGCAGAACATGAGGCGTTTGTGGAGCAGTTGGGGAAAGGGAAGTAGGACGGTGGGGGGCGATCGCGTGACTGAAAAATGTATTGGCGTATCGCCTGAAAATACACATCGTCCTTTCCAAGGTAGAGCAATCTTTTTCTAAAGGCTCTCGTCTTTATCAGTTGATAATAAGGGTTGCAGCAAATTTATTAGTTCTGGAATATCTTGATTGACTACATCCCACACCACCTCAGCAGCCAACATAAAGCACTTGAGCCGATTGCAAAATGTTATGGCTGCGGCCTTTATTATGGCTCTGCTCAATGGATTTCTTGGTTAAAATATCGACCTCTCGCCCCAGCAGTTCTTCTAATTCATGCTTGATTCGAGCTAAGGTCAATAATCCTTTGCGGGCGTGAGGGGCAAAAGTAATTAATACATCAATGTCGCTTGTAGGTTTGAAGTCATCGCGTAAAACAGAACCGAATAGGGCAAACTCAATAATTTGCCAGCGATCGCACAGTTCTTTTATTTGAGCCATCGGTAAGTCAAAATTCTGGATAGCCATGATATCTAACCCCGTTCTTAAAGTGGTTAATCAATCAGGTCATTTACTAGTGTATTATTGTTGGCGATCGCCTCTGTAAGGCGCGTATTGCATGGTGAGCCATCGCTCTATCAGTTGCCAATTTTCAATCTTTAGGCTGGTTTTCAGTAAAAACTTTCTTTCCTTCTTTAGAGAAGGTAGGTAGGCCAAACTTTTCTGATACTCGTTTTGCTATTGGCAAGGCTTCGGCTGGATCATCAAGCTCAGTAATCATGTTCACGTTTATGTAATGTTTAGCACAGCATAAGTCTTTGTATCATTTGATCGAAAATATTAAACTTTTATCTTAGCGGAAACTCTAAGTCAGCTTGACTTTGAATATTGGGAGACAAACTGTGAATGCTGTATTATTCTAAGCTGGGCGAGTCGGCTTAGGAATTGGCATTCTGGGTGGTGCCGTCTTCCACATCAGGTCGATCTCTTCAGGGGTCAACCCATAAGCCTGGTTTACCAGGTCAGACAATCGCATTTCTAGCGTCAACGCTTCGGCTCTGCGGGTTTGAATATGGGGCGCATAGTCGCTGTAGACTTCTCGCAGTTCTTTGAGGGGTTTGGGGCTGAGTCCAGATCCTTTGGGTTTACGGGTTTTGACTTCTTGCACAAACTGATCGCAATCTAGGCTGGCAAAGTCTTCGAGTTTTTGCCCCAGCTTGTCAATGTTATGTTCAACCTGGAGCCAATCTAGCACTTCACGGCTGGCTTCCTGGTTGGTTTTGGTGATTTCGATTAGGCGATTGGCGATCGGTTCGACTTGCGATCGGATTTCGTCGGTGGGTGGGGCGATGGGAATATGCTGTGTGTAAATATTTTTTAGCCGTAGCACCTCATCTTTGCCATGCACAGTGTTTCGCCATAACCAAGACCAAATAAGTGGCGAGTTTAAAACTGCTAAAATCCATTTGTCATCAGATATAAGCGTAAAGCAAAGATCGTTAATTGTTAAACCATTTTCATCAAAACAAAAACTTGGCCGCCAAGCAAGATCTTGCCAAATAATTTTAGTTTTTTCAAACTGAGTATGATAAGCAGGTCGTGACTGAAGTTGCCACCAAAGCTGATTTCCAGCACGGCTTTCTAATCGACTCCGATACTGTTCAAGATGATTTCTCACTCCAGGATAATTATCAATATTTATATCTGCACTAGTGAGAACCATCCAAAGGTTGTTGTAATCAGCATTCCATCGTTTTACATCCTGACCACGTAAATATGGCTTGAGAATCTGAGTCGAATTAGAATCGGAATGAACAATCTTTTCTTTGGTTAACGTATTAATTAAAAAAGCCTCATTCAGACCCGTTTTTAAACCGTAAAGAGGTTTTTCTCCAGCAAAATCAGCAAGTGGTACACCTACCATTTTGATCTTCTGCATCAACTCGTCTACCGCTGGTGGTTCCAGACTCCAGGCATCTGCGGTAAAGCGTGACCAGGGAATGTCGTAGCCTTCCTGTTGCACATACTGCGGTAGGTTGATGCCTGATAGCTTTTCACGGGGAACTGGGCACACCCGAACTGTGGGGCAGACATCCTGCCTGCTTCCTCCACCAGCGATGGCATTTAGGGGCAGGCTAGAAGCCTGCGCTACGGGGGGAACTGCGGATTGATGGGGGCGATCGCTCCTGCTTCCTCCACCAGCGATGGAATTTAGGGGCAGGCTAGAAGCCTGCGCTACGGGGGGAACTGCGGATTGATGGGGGCGATCGCTGATCTGCCACAAAAAAGGGTAGGTTTCTGGAGTATCAGATAAGCTTGCCTGAACTGGATTTTGTCGAATGTATTCCCAAGTATTGTGGAATTCGGCTTCGTCTCTAACGATGCGATCAAACCATTCAACCTGCCAAACAGTACCAATGTGCGTCATTACCTTTGGAATCTGTTTGGCACTATAACTTTTGATGCTATGCATGATTTCACTCAATGACCAAAATTCTCCAGTTGGTTTTGGCAAAGGCTGAATAAGCCAGTGAACATGATCAGGCATCACAGCGATCGCAAATATTACGTATCGCTGATTATCGAAAAACTGACAAGAACCCAGAACTATTTTTCTGGCAGCCTCATTGAGTTCCAATTTTTCCCAAGTGTTAAATGTGACGAAGTAAATTGCTCCATCCATTTCCCAGTGAGGCAATCTTCTACGGGTAATTCTCAAGCTTGTATTTTTAGAAATTATTACTTCCGTAGGGCAGGCATCTTGCCTGCTGCCCATATCAGAATCTTGCCTGCTGCCCATATCAGAATCTTGCCTGCTGCCCATATCAGAATCTTGCCTGCTGCCCATATCAGAATCTTGCCTGCTGCCCATATCAGAATCTTGCCTGCTGCCCATATCAGAATCTTGC
>Ga0163155_10002570_pt1 | contig 20127 bp, 19 predicted proteins | sample OliLakLV19SP4G1_FD_148611 | JGI IMG/M metagenome (GOLD analysis project Ga0163155, IMG submission 148611) | Freshwater microbial mat bacterial communities from Lake Vanda, McMurdo Dry Valleys, Antarctica - Oligotrophic Lake LV.19.SP4.G1 | ecosystem: Environmental > Aquatic > Freshwater > Lake >... | reverse complement strand
ATGGAAATTAAAGTTTTGACCTTTCGTCTACCTAAAATCGAGAAGGATAAGTTGGATGAATACTGTAAGCAAACGGGACGAAAGCAGACGGACGTACTCAGAGAGCTTATTCGTGCGTTGCCAAGCTAATTGGCTGCTCCGGCTCCGCTCTACAGCCGCGCTATCCTTCCCCATGTCTGAAGCCAGGGGCTTGCCGCGCCTTTTGGTCAATAAAACTAGGCGCTATAGCCAGACCCACAAATCCCGTATTGCCCAGCATCGAAGCAATGACAAAACTTCCCCTGCGGGCAGGATCGTGCCATCCTTCGTTCAACGCCGCATGAGCAGCAGGTTCGGCGCTCAGGTCATAGGACATCTGTCGCACTAGCTGCAACCCGACCCAGGCCAGCCCCATGCCGCTGAGCAGCGAAAAAATTACCATCGAAGGGGCTAATTCGACCCGTTCAGAAAAATGGGTTTGCCGCGCCAACGTAAAAATTTGCAGTGGCACCCCTACCCAGTAGAGGCTGCGCCCGAGGAAGCGAGGAAACCCATCGGGCAGCCACCGAAACGATAACAACCCTAAACCCGTCCAAAAAAATAGGGGCAGATAAGCCTGAACCAGGGTGTCTGACATGCCGAGGTTGCTCGTAAGGTCTTTTAAAGAGTAAAGCTTAGGGCACGTTAGAAACGCCTTAGCCGACATTAAGGAGACGCTGGATTAGCGCCAAACCTGCTGTTTGAGGATGTGGGCAGCTGACCACTGGCATCAGGAATAGCGGAATTGTTATCTGGAACGCTGCCCGGTACAGTTCCAGGAGCACCACCGGGAACTGTACCAGGAGTTATACCGGGTGAAACACTGCCGGGTGAAATACTGCCGGGTGCAGCACTGCCAGGGCTAGGAGCCGATAGCCCATCAGGGGACGAAAGATCTCCAGTGGACGTCGCGCCAGTGGGAGACACTTCCTGGATATCTTTGATCCGCCACTGATCGTTTTGCCGCAGCAGATAATAACGCAAATAAAGCTGCTGAGTATCGGGCGCACTCGCCGACCCATTCTCATAGACACTGACCGATTCAGTCACAGATGCATCAACTTGAGCCTCGTTTGGCACTGTCGTTCCGGCAGCGGTGGGCAGAATCCTAACATCTTGAACCGCATGACGATAGTCATACGCAATTTCATTCTGTCTTGTTTCTTCGGCCAGAGCCAGCCGCTCAGCCAAAATGGGATCGCTCAGAATTTGGCTGAGTTGGCTGCTGTCATGACTTCTACCCATCGCAGCAGCTTTTGCCTTCAGCCAGGTTTCAATCAGAGTTTTGCCGACTTCTGGGGTAAGAGGAGCATTGGGAGATGGCACTACCGATGCGGTCGGATCGGGAATCGGGACTGCCGATTGGGCTAAGCTGACTTGCAACTGCTCTCCTTTGAGAGTAGGCCCGCCAAACACAGATTTTGTTAGCCAGTTGAATAATAGCCAGAACAATAATAGCCCTAGCCCTGCCATGGCAATCAAGAACATCAGGCGATCGCCCTTAATCGGCTGCCCACCACTACCGCGTGATGACGAGCTGAAGGCGGATGCAGGGCCAGATGCAGGGCCAGATGAACTGCGCCGCAGTGAAGGGTTCGACGGACTCGAAGCTCCAGAACGCGATCGCCCCGATCCGGCGGCTCCATTCAGCCGACCTTCAGGGGAAAGCTGTGAAACGCGCTCGGCAGTGGGCATCGCAGACGTTCCTCTGTTGGAGCGAGTGGTGGATGTTTCAGTGATAGCAGTCGCTGCATTTGCGGCAAAACTGGGTTGCCCACTGCGCTGGTCATAGCGGCCAGTCCGACTTCCATTTAGCGCTTCACTGCGGCCTCCTGTAGAGTAGCCAGCCGTTAGTCCAGACGGTGCTGCTGCCTCCCGCTGGGGTGCTGTGGAGGGGTCTGGTTCATTCGGCAGTTCTTCTAGATAAACCTGCACCTGCTCATCCGCAAAATAGTCTTTCAGCGAAGCGTACTGCTGAGCCAAATCTCTAAAGTGAGGGAAGACTTCATTTTGCAACCACCGCTCACCATAGAGACACAGCCCCGGTAGTAGGTCAGGGGAGCCTTGAGAATGTTCTCGAATAAAGGTAAGAGATTCGTATTCCTGGCTCTGATCTAGGGCGCGGCTGGCTTCTTCGGTTTGGCCTAGCAGCAAGGCGCAGATTGCCTGCTCTAGGTAGACATCTTGCCGGGTGCCCAAGCGCGACAACATCAGCTTGGCTCGACGGATCAACGCGGGCTGACGGTAGGCAAACCCGCGCGCCAATAAAGCATAAACCGCTAGATAGGTAGCCACCGCAGACGGGCGGCGCGCTTCTACCTCAAACAGAGCATGTTGCTCAGCAGCCGTTAAATATCCTCTAAGCTGCTGAATAAAGCGGAGAAAATCGTCCACATTTAGCCCAGAGTGATCCTCTCCGGTGCCGTCAATGCCGCCCCGATCTCGCAGCATATCGCGCAATAAATTAATTCCTTGCCCTCGTTCAATTTCGTGAATTTCTGGCAACGCCAGCAGTTCTAAGACGCGGTAGGGGCGGAGCTTGTAGAGATCAGACTGAATTTCACTCCGGACGCTAGAAAATATTCCTTCCCGCAGCAGCAGCTCTTGCCCTGATTCCAGCGACTCAGCCGCCGTTTCGTACTGCCCTTGCAGCCACTGCTCGCGTCCCAACTCCAGATAGGCAAATGCCACCGTCAACACAATATCGGAGCGGGTCACATCGACTTGACCCGAGCGCCCTGCTCCACCGCTAAAGGCGCTATTAGTCAGGTACGGATGCCCTAGCTTTAGCACCAGCTCATATTCACCCAGCTCTAATAGGATGAGCAAGGCTCCCACCAGTTGAACATCGTGGATATCAATGCTGGGCGCATAGGGATCGAGCGTCGGATCGGTGGCGCTAGTCTGTGCAGCAGACCGGATCGCCCCCAACGCTCCACCATTGCTGCTGGTCTCTGAGCGATCGGCATCGGTATCGTAGACCTTGGTCAAAAAGCTGGCATCGTAAGCACGGCGCTTGTCTGCATTTGAGAGCGCTGCATAGGCTTCATCTAGCAGCTGCTTGCGGGCTGCGATCGCCGCCTCAGAAAATTCGCGACGGGGAAGTTGCAGCGTGCGATCACGATGAGCTTGCTGAAGCTGCTCAGCTGTCGCCTGAATGGGCAACCCCAAAATGCGGTAGTAGTCAAGCGGAATTCTCACGATCCACTTCCCCAGTGTCAAAAATAAATATCAAAACCTTAGCCGTTCACTAGATAACGGTACCTGTTCATCTATGCTATTTCAAGCGTTGTGCTGTTAGATTTTCAGTTTGCTATCTTCAGTTTGCACCCTTGCCTGTCGTTCTTACAATTTAACTACTGCGCCTTGTCCACTCGATTGCGCCTTGTCCCACTCTATGTACTTCGCCCTGCATTTACCCTACAAGCCACAATCTAAGTGATTTAAACTATAAATATAGTCGCCTCTGACTCTTTGGCATCATTTCCACAAAAAATACCTAGGCACTTTAAGATGGCTTTGATACGCGTTGAAATATTTTGTTTTCCATAAGTTAACCTGTAGAACACTTAAATCAGCTTAATTAATCGATTATCTTGGAATTGTCGGGCAGACGCATCAGAGGACATCTGAGGCAGTGCAGACATTTGAAGCAGTGCTAGGGCGCTGAGTTGCTGTAACACACAGGACAGGTCATGGTTCAGGAACGAGTATTACCGACATTTTCCACAACTCCAACCAGCATCACCCGCAACGAGGGTCTGGTGCTCTACGAAGATATGGTACTGGGGCGATCGTTTGAAGACAAATGCGCCGAAATGTACTATCGGGGCAAGATGTTTGGGTTTGTCCATCTTTACAATGGGCAAGAAGCGGTTTCGACAGGGGTGATTAAATCCTTTCGCCCAACCGACTACGTGTGCAGCACGTATCGGGATCACGTTCATGCTCTGAGCGCTGGGGTGCCAGCCCGTCAGGTGATGGCAGAGCTGTTTGGTAAGGTAACAGGATGCAGCAAGGGGCGGGGCGGCTCGATGCACCTGTTTTCGGCAGAGCACAATATGCTGGGCGGCTATGCCTTTGTGGCCGAGGGCATCCCGGTGGCAACTGGAGCCGCATTTCAGTCAAAATATCGCCGAGAAGCGCTGGGTGATGCGTCGTCTGACCACGTAACGGCCTGTTTCTTTGGCGATGGAGCCAGCAATAACGGCCAGTTCTTTGAATGCCTCAACATGGCATCGCTGTGGAAATTGCCGATTCTCTATGTGGTAGAAAATAACAAATGGGCGATCGGGATGGCTCACGATCGCGCTACATCTCAGCAGGAAATCTACAAGAAAGCCAGTGTCTTTGGCATGGTGGGCGTTGAAGTCGATGGGATGGATGTGCTGGCGGTGCGGGCTGTGGCTCAAGAGGCGATCGCCCGTGCTCGGGCTGGAGAAGGGCCAACCTTAATCGAAGCGCTAACCTATCGGTTTCGGGGGCACTCCCTAGCCGATCCAGATGAACTGCGCTCTAAGCCAGAAAAAGAGTTCTGGTTTGCCCGCGATCCAATTAAGCGGCTGGCGGCTCACATGATTGAGCAGAGCCTAGCCACGTCAGACGAGCTAAAAGCCATTGACAAGCGCATTCAAGCCCTGATTGAAGACGCTGTCCAGTTTGCCCTAGATAGCCCCGAACCGGATCCCAAAGATCTCTATCGCTACGTGTTTGCAGAAGACGAGTAGCGTCGCTGCCAAGCAGCCCCAGTGATGTCCAAGTGATGTCCCAGCGGTGTCCCAGCGATATCCAAGTCATGAGTGAGTTCAGGCGATGCCGCTTGAACTCCCGATTTTTCAGTCCTTTATGGCTCCAGTTTCCATGCCTGATCCCCTGATGTATCGCGAGGATGCTTTTGTGGTTCTGGATTCCAACCAGGCCGAAGAGTTTCTCACAGCTCCCGAACTATTGGCAAAGCTCAAAGACGTGTTGACGGGTCTACAAGATAACCTGCCTCGGGAGCTGCAAAAGTTTCCTGACCTTGAAGCGCAGGCTAAACACTTGTTAGACACCTCCTGTGAACTCGATCTAGGGCCTGGACAATTTTTGCAGTGGTATGCTGTACGCCTAGAAAAATAGCGGCGATCGCAGCAGTGACAACCCGACCACTGTGCTCTAGATTGGCCGCTCGCGCTTTAAATTCTCTCCAAAAATTTCATCTTACACGTTGAGCTACTGCTCATTTTTTAGGGCTTCACCCATGCCTACTTCTGATGCTCCGGCTCTCACGCTTGCAGAGGCTCACCAATTGCTGAAGCAGTTTGACTGCATCACCCCTGCTGTTGGCACGGTTGAGCAGGCTGGTGCTGCTGATCCCCAAGCTGATCGGCTCCAGACTCGTCAGGCGCTTTTAACAGTGGCTCACCATTCGGATTATCAAATGTTTGGGGTCTGCGCCGACTCGTTTGAACAAGGCCGTGACGCGCTAGAACGCTATGCCAAGGCGCTGGGCTACTTGCCCGAGCTAAACTTCAGCCCCGTTGCTGGCGAGGTTTATCTCAAATTCAATCCCAAGTCGGGGCTGTGCTACGGCGATCACTATGCGGGCGATCGCCGAGGGGTCTTAGTCTCCTGCCAGTCTGCCGATGCGGACGGCCTGAACGAGATTTACGGCCACTTACCACTAGATTTGTTTGATTGAGCTGCCGCTGTTCCACCTGGCAGTTAGTTCTGCGTACCATAGGGGAATACTCCTGCAAAGCATTGCTGCGTTAACAAATTGCTGCGTTAACAAACGGCAGAACATCCAATCCTGTGGAAATGCCTGAACTGAATCGGTGTTACGAGATTCTGGGTCTAAAAGTGGGTGCGTTACCCGCCGAAGTGAAGCAAGCCTATCGAGAATTAGCCAAGCTGTGGCACCCTGATCGGTTTTCTGACCCTCAGCAAAAGTTGCGGGCTGAGGAAGAAATCAAGCAGATTAATCAGGCATACCAATCCCTCAAATCTCATCAACCGGATCTGCTGACCTCGCCTGCATCGGGAGCAACCCCGGAGGCTGTGACGCCTGAGCACTCGGCTGCTCCCGCCACATCTGCACCGTCTACCAGAGTTTACGCATCTGGAGCATCGGCAGTAGAGGCGTTCTACAACGCTGGAGCCGAACATGTGAAGGGTGGCCGCTATCACGAGGCGATCGAAAATTTTAGCAGCGCCATTAAACTCAGTCCCACCTACGCGGAAGCCTATCGCTACCGAGGCTTTGTTTATTCACTGATGGGGCTAGAACTGGGAGCCGCTGCCGATCTAAAGCGGGCTGAGGAGCTGGGGTTGAGACGGCAAAAAACCCCGACCAGCGGCACATCTAGCCGCTCAGCCAGCCCAGCACCTGCCGCCGAATCGCCCATTCCCTTTGCCCCCGAGCACTGGGTCTGCCGCTATACGCTGGCCGAGCACACTAGTCCAGTTAGCTCTGTCGCCATCAGCCGCGATGGGAAGCTGCTGGTTAGTGCCAGTTGGGACTATACGATCGCCCTGTGGAATTTGCGAGCCGGGAAGCTGTTGGGGCGACTTTCAGATCACACGGCTCCCGTGCTGGCGATCGCCCTCAGCCCCGACGGTCAACTGCTGGCCAGTGGCAGCGCCGACTGCACCATCAAACTGTGGTATTTGCGCACAGGCACCTTGCTGAAAACTCTGACTGGCCACTGTGGTGCCGTCCACTCCCTGGCCTTTAGCCCCGATCGACAAACGCTGCTCAGCGCTAGCCAAGACGGCACTGTCCACCTCTGGCAACCGAGTAGCGGCAAGTTGATGGGTACGCTGGTTTCCCAGCAACATGCCATTGCTGCGATCGCCCTCCGCTCCGACGGTCGCCAACTGGCTGTCAGCAGCGACAACGCCTCCGTATCCCTGTGGCACCTGGGTTCAGGTCACATCTCCCACACCCTTGCCGAAGCTGCCAGAGCGATCGCCTTCAGTCCCAATGGCCGCCTGCTAGCTCTAGGCTGCCCCGATCAGACAGTCAAGCTCTGGGATCTGCAAACTTTTACCCTGCTGAATATGTTTGGGGATAGGGCTGGTGGATATACCGATCGTGGGAGCGCGATCGCCTTTAGCCCTAGCGGTCAGGCGCTAGCCACTGGCAGCAGTAATGGCACCCATGGCACAGTCAATCTATGGCATATAGCTAGCGGGCAGGTGTTAAGTCAACTGACTGGCCATAGTGAGGCGATTAGTGCCCTAGCCTACAGTCAGGACGGACAGACGCTGGTCAGCGGTAGCGCCGATCAAACCGTCAAAATTTGGCACCGACGTTAGCGATCGCCCAAATTTTACAGAACGTAATGTCATGTCTGCATCCAGAGGATAGCGAAAGCCTTAGACTTTATCTAATACAGCGATCGTTACTCCCTTCATCAGTATGTTTCCTACTCACCGTCCCCGTCGGCTCCGCAGTCATCCTCAGTTGCGCCGCATGGTGCGCGAAAACATTCTGACCATCAGCGATCTCATCTACCCGCTGTTTGCGGTGCCCGGTCAGGGCATTGCCAAAGAGGTTCGCTCAATGCCGGGGGTGTATCAGCTTTCGGTAGACAAAATTGTCGAAGAGGCCAAAGAAGTTTACGACCTCGGCATTCCGGCCATTATTTTGTTTGGGATTCCGTCTGATAAAGACGACGATGCCACTGGCGCATGGCACGATCACGGCATTGTCCAGCTGGCCACCGCCGCTGTCAAAGCCGCCGTCCCCGATCTGCTGGTCATTGTCGATACCTGCCTCTGTGAATATACCGCCCATGGCCACTGCGGCTACTTAGAAGTGGGTGATCTATCGGGACGCGTGCTGAATGACCCGACGCTAGAACTACTGAAAAAGACGGCTGTGGCTCAGGCTAATGCGGGAGCCGACATCATTGCCCCGTCGGGGATGATGGATGGGTTTGTGCAGGCCATTCGTCAGGGTTTAGATCAAGGTGGCTTTGAAGATATTCCGATCATGTCCTACGCTGCCAAGTATGCCTCCGCCTACTACGGCCCATTTCGAGATGCTGCCGAATCGACCCCCCAGTTTGGCGATCGCCGCACCTACCAAATGGATCCCGGCAATGGCCGCGAAGCCCTCAAAGAGATTGAACTCGACATTGCCGAGGGTGCAGACATGCTGATGGTAAAACCCGCTCTGTCCTACATGGACATTATCTGGCGAGTGAAGCAAGCCACCAATCTACCTCTGGCGGCATATAACGTCTCGGGCGAATACGCTATGATCAAGGCAGCTGCTTTGAATGGTTGGATTGATGAAGAAAGAGTCGTGCTAGAGACCCTGACCAGCTTTAAACGGGCTGGCGCAGATCTGATCTTGACCTACCATGCCAAGGACGCGGCACGCTGGCTAGCATTGGCAAAGCTGTAAGACTAAATTATTTAGGTTTCCAGTATCTAGGTTTCCAGGCATGTCCCGCCATTGAGTGATCTGGTTTTCCGGATAGAGCTGTAGAGAACTTGGATGAATATCATTATTGCTTACTGAGAAAACACCTCGGTAAACGGTTTTCATTCTCAGGTTCTCGCTGGTTAATGGTGCACCCTTAAAAACTGATCTCGCTCGTAGCTGAAGGTTTTGTTAGAAGACCTGTTGATTTGTAGATCCAAATTTTTTGGAAGCCTGTCCCTAACTGAAATTTACTTGGCTGAAATCTGATGAAATACAAAATTATTAATACCGGCAGCGACTGGTTACTCAAGATCTGGGAACCTGTTCCAGTTAGCCCTACCCAAGATCTACCGTTTCTTTACAAAATCAAGCTACGGTTCGCCAGTGAAAAGGAAGCGCTGCGCATGTTAGCTCACTATCGAGACGCGTATGAAAACGAACAGCTGTACTTAAACAATGAGTCGGTAGATGGCAGCCAACTAGCGGTCGTTTAGCTTATTTCCCCTGTGGCGCGGGAGGTTTTAACATAACTTGCGATTCCACGTCTCTAACTTAACCTAGCGACAATCTAGTCGAACACCGTAAAATTGCCGATTACAGGGCAGTTAATTGCACTAAATGCTGATGTTTTAAGTACCAAGCGCTTGAAACATCAGCACAGGCGTCGGATCTTTGGGTCGCTTGTTCAGAGGCTGCCGGTAAGTTCAGCGTGCAAGGCTAGGCACGGTTACGGCGTGCGATGGACTGAGGTGGCACTGGCTTGATCGATCGGCATCAAAATTACCTCGTTGATGTTGACATGGGCAGGACGGGTGGCGCAGAAGACCACTACCTCGGCTACGTCTTCTGGCGTGAGCGGCTGGAGTCCTTGATAGACCTGTTTGGCGCGATCGCTATCTCCTCTAAAGCGAATCTCACTAAACTCCGTTTCTACCATGCCTGGATCGACGGAACTAACTCGCACAGGGGTACCTAGCAAATCGAGCTTTAGCCCCTCTGAAATCGCTTTCACCGCCGCTTTGGTGGCGCAATAGACGTTACCACCGGGGTATGCTTGATGCCCAGCAATGGATCCGAGATTGATCACATGCCCCCGCCCTCGGCCTATCATCCCAGGCAAGAGCGATCGCGTTACATATAATAAGCCTTTAATATTGGTATCAATCATTTCTTCCCAGTCCTGAATGCTGCCCGTTTGGAGCTTGTCTAAGCCACGACTTAGCCCAGCATTATTCACCAAAATGTCGATAGCAGACCAGGCTGCGGGTAGGTTAGCCAGAGTGGCTTCAACCTGAACGCGATCGCAGACATCCAGTTGCAGGAGGTGAACCTCACGGCCATAGGTATGCGTGATTTCTGCCCCGAGCTGCTCTAGTTTGTCCATGCGGCGAGCTGCCAAAATTGTTCGTGCTCCCTGTTGGGCAAACATTTGGGCGCAGGCGGCTCCAATGCCACTGCTGGCACCTGTAATTAAAACAATTTGATCGTGAAGTAAAGCCATGGCGAGGGAGTGGGTCTATAATGAGCAACCAGCTCTTAGCTTAAAACCTATCAGCTTAGAGGGTGGAGTAGCGCAGTTTGAATTGGTGAAATGAGCCTAAGACGCGATCGCCAACGTTAATTTTCAAGCTAAAAACGGGCGACTTCGGTCGTTTGGGTTGCACCAAAACCCTAAAAGTGATGGAATAGAACAGATGTCGTTAGATGTTCGCATCTTAACGAGCCAACGGGGGTGTGGCGGAATGGTAGACGCTGCGGACTTAAAATCCGTTGATCTTAAAAATCGTGAGGGTTCAAGTCCCTCTACCCCCATGCTCTCAATCAGATTTCGACCGGGCGCGGTGCTCTCAAAAAATCACTGGACGTCGTCTGCGTGGATGTACTGAATTGCGGTTCCTGCTGTGAGGCCCTCCGGCTGTGACAGGCTCCTGTAGTTTGTGGGTGGGGATTGGCTGTAAGCAGGGCACCCCTCGTGACACGATTGCAGCGGCGCTCACCCATGTATTTGTAGCGTATGGGTTAGTAGAAACCGCGATCGCCGCGATTGGCACTATTGACCACAAAGTCTCAGAGGTGGGGCTGGTGAAGTTTTGTCGCGATCGCCAGCTGCCGTTGCTCGGTTTTTCGGCTGCTGCCCTTCGTGTCGTAACGGTTCCCCATCCTTCGGCGATCGCGCACCGCACCGTCGGTACCTCTAGCGTGGCGGAAGCCGCCGCAATTTTGGCGTATCAGGAATGGAGTCAGGGCGCAACTAGACAGTCTGCATCCATTGCTTCAGGCGCTTCAGGCGCTTCAGGCGCTTATGATGGATCGATTGATGCCGTTCCCCAAGCCGCCTCACTCATGCCACCGCATCCGCTGCTGATCTCCAAACAAATCTTCCGGCTCCTCGACCAGCCCGGAGCCGTAACGCTGGCCGTAGCAGTTGATCCACAGTGTTTGTCCGGATGGGTTCAAGACTGGAACAGAATTAGGAAAACGGGTAAAACATATTAGACGGGGATTTTAGATTTCAGGCTTCAAATCGTTAAACAAACTCCTCACCCGCCCATTTCGTCCTCATCCTGTCCCCCGCTCCCCTCATTCCTCATGCCCACTGCCTCCACCGCTGCTTCCAGGGCGATCGCCACATGCGCCCAGTGGGTGCCGCCTTGACAAAAGACGATATAGGGTTCCCGCAGGGGGCCATCTGCCGAAAATTCAGACGTGCTGCCGTCAATGAAGGTGCCCCCTGCCATGACCAAATCGCTCTGGTATCCCGGCATTTGAGCCGGAACGGGGCTGAGGTAAGACCCGATGGGCGAATGCTGCTGGATAGCGTGGCAGAAAGCGATAACCTTTTCCGCAGAGCCAAGCTTAATCGCTTGGATCACATCGCGGCGAGGTGCGTCCGGTAAGGGATTTACCGGGTATCCCAGCTGTTGGAACACCTTAGCGGTGAGGTGATTACCCTTGAGGGCTTCGCCGACCATTTGCGGGGCAAGAAATAGCCCTTGGAATAGCAAACGGTTTTGGTCAAACGTGGCTCCTCCTTCGCTGCCAATCCCCGGCGAGGTCAAGCGGCAGCAGGCCATTTCTACCAAATCAGCCCGCCCCGCCACGTAGCCGCCAGCGGTGACAATGGTTCCCCCTGGATTTTTGATCAAAGAGCCAGCAACTAAGTCGGCTCCGACTGCTGGCGGTTCACAGTCGTCTACAAATTCGCCGTAGCAGTTATCGACAAAACAGACGGTGTTGGGATTTTGCTGCTTCACGAGGGCTACAATTTTTTCAATATCGGCGATCGCCAAACTGCTGCGCCATGCATATCCACAGGAGCGCTGAATCAGCACCATCCGCGTTTCAGGGCGGATGGCGGTCGTGAGGGCAGACCAATCGATCGTGCCGTCTGCCGTTAACTCCAGCTGCCGATAGCGAATGCCAAAATCCTTTAGAGAACCCTGATCAGTACCGCGCAACCCAATCACCTCTTCCAATGTGTCGTAGGGGGAACCCGCCACCGCCAGCAGTTCATCCCCTGGGCGCAGCACCCCAAATAGAGCGCAAGTGATAGCATGAGTGCCGGAGACGAATTGCACTCGCACGGCAGCGGACTCTGCTCCCATGACGTCGGCAAAGATCTGATCCAACACATGGCGACCCAGATCGTCGTGTCCATAGCCGCTGACGCTAGAAAAGTGATGGACACCAACTTGATGCTTGCGAAAGGCAGTTAGTACCCTTGCCAAATTTGACTTGACCCGTGCGTCAATTCCAGAAAAGATTTGAAGGAGGGATTCTTGGGCTGTTTGTAGCAGCAGCTGGCTGTTCATCAAGGTTTTTTCTATCCTAGAGGGCTATTTGCAAGTGAGGTGAACTCGGTTGCCTGCAAGAGCGTTATGGCTCTTTGATCCTGACATGGCGTGACTCCGCCCGTCCATGTCAATTAGTCTGCGGAGATTATTGTTGCGCAAATTCTTCAAGTCGGGAGGCTCATGATTGCATCTGGTACGACGAAGCTCCGCCCCGGACTCGTTTTGTTTATGGTGGCAATGCATATTGGGGCACTGTCTGCCCTATTGCCTGCCAATTTTAGCTGGGGGGCGATCGCTCTTGCCGTTTTCTTACACTGGCTCACAGGCGGTGTAGGAATTACTTTGGGCTGGCATCGACTGGTGGCTCACCGCAGTTTCCAGACGCCAAAGTGGCTGGAATATTTAATCGTGTTCTGTGGCACGATGTCGATGCAAGGTAGCCCGATTGAGTGGATTGGGTTACACCGCCACCACCACGTCCATTCTGACCAAGAACTTGATCACCATAACTCTGGAAAGGGATTTTGGTGGAGCCATGTAGTCTGGATAGTTCATGATATTCCTGCCCAGGCCGAAGTGCCTAGGTATACCAAAGATATTGCGAATGATCCCGTTTACATATTTCTACAGAACTACTTTTTTCCCCTTCAAGTTGTGCTTGCTGGGTTGCTCTATTGGTGGGGCGGCTGGCCGTTTGTGGCTTGGGCTATCTTTATGCGGATTGTGGTGGTCTATCACTGCACCTGGTTGGTCAATAGCGCTACGCATCGCTTTGGCTACAAAACCTATGACGTGGGCGATCGCTCTACCAACTGCTGGTGGGTAGCCGTGTTGACCTATGGCGAAGGCTGGCACAACAATCATCACGCCTTTCAATATTCAGCGCGTCACGGGCTGAAATGGTGGGAGATTGATCTGACCTGGAGCATGGTGCGGCTGTTGCAGGTTTTGGGCTTAGCAACCAATGTGAAATTGGCCAATAAGTAACCCCAATTAAGTAACCCTAGCGTCGCAAATTGTCCAACTTGATCGATTTTAAGAGCTGGTGGTTCGTAGACTTCGGGTACGAACAGCCAGCTCTTAATGTTTTAATCTAATGCTTCAATCATTTTTTAAATCGCATCTGGATCCCGTAGAGCCGATCCAAGTGGCAATCGTGGTGATCGACCTGGTTGGTATCAGTCAGTTCGAGGTTAAAAAATGCTCGGCTTGGTTCGGTAAAATAAGGGCCTGCATGCCAGGTGCCGCGACCCAGTTGAATGGCGCGATCGCCCGGAATCTCAAAGGCGCGGATAGAGCTAGGGTCTGGCATCGCTGCCGGATTGTCTGGCTCGATTGGAGGGGCTACCGCAATCAGCCACGGTTTCCCGCCCACAGCGGCAAGGCACTGAGTTACCTGCAAGTGACGCGTAATTTGGCGAAAGGTCAGCCCGCGCTCAGGCAAATTCATCACGTAGAAGCGGGGCGTTCCTCGATGTAGCTCTAGCTGAGCATCGTTGGCGTCAAAGGGTTGCCCATCGTCGGCAAACCCAATCAGGGTGCCAAACGGCTGAAAGTTTTCGCGCGTAACAAGCAGCACCTCTAGCTCAATCAGCTGTAGCGATTGGGTTTCCATGCTTGCTCTATACTCCATTTCCTTGCACGACATACTTCAGCGTCGTCAGTGTTTCTAGGGTAATAACGCCGCGACGGTGCCCCTTTTGGTTCGACATCCCCAGCGAGATCGGGCTACCTCGTTTCGGGTTTCGGTAAAAGCGCGGCGAGGTGTTGATATAAATGGTGGCACTGTTGATGTCGGTCGCAAACCGACGGCTTTCTTGATATGACTCGGAGACTAGACAGTCGGCATGGCCGCTGCTGTGTCGGTTAATCCAGGCGATCGCCTCATCTAACCCATCTACCACTTTGAACGCAATCGTACCGTCTAGATATGCGCGATCCCAGTCATCTGCCTCTGCCAACACCAGTTCAGGAAACTCTGTCACCAGTTCTGCATCCCCCCGCAGGTGAAAGCCCTTCTCTCGCAAAGTGCGCCACAAAGCCTGTAGAGCCTGGGTATCTTGGTTGCGGCAGACCAACACCTTTTCGATGGCATTCACGGGGTCTGGCTCGCTCTGGTAACTGTCTAGAATCATCCAGCGGGTTGTGTCAAGACCACTCGAAGACGACCAATAGAGATAACAGTTGCCAATGGCTGTTTTGAGCACAGGCACGGTGGCTTGGCGAATCACCTGCTGGACTAGGCTAGAGCGGCCGTAGGGAATGACTAAATTGACATAGGCATCCTGGGTGACTAATTCCCGCAGTGGGTCGCCTTGGTCGGTCGGAATTAGTTCAATGCAGCCCGCTGGTAACCCGGCATCTTCAATTGCTGTTTGCAAAATGGTGGCGATCGCCTGGTTTGAGTGACTGGCTTCGCTACCCCCTTTCAAAATCAGGCTATTGCCCGTACGCAGGCATAGCCCCGCCGCGATCGCCCCTAATTCAGGGAACGACTCATAGACCAAGGCGATCGCCCCCAGCGGCATCAGCTGGCAATAGGTTTGAGATTGTTCTAGCTGGTAAGGCGTTGTCAGAATTTGCTGCGTCGGATCGGTTAACTCCGAAAGCCGCTGCAAAATCCTCACCACCGACTGCAACCGTTCGGGCGTGAGCTTAAGCCACTCCAAAATTAAATCGGGTACCGCCATCTCACGACTGGCTTCTAGATCTAACGTATTGGCCTCTAGAACGTCATCCTGATTGGCACTTAGCGCCTCTGACATAATTTGGAGCGCACGGCTGCGTTCGGTGCCTTTTGTCGCCGCTAAAACCTCAGACGCTTGATTAGCGCGATGAATCAGATGAAGTAACTCGGAGTCAGAATCCAAGGAATCCTTAAGATGGATGAACGCTGGCTCAACGCCTGCAAGCTAGCCAGAGCATAAACATTAGCATGAGAGATAGCGCCAGTGCTGCAATCACTCGAAACGAAACGCTAGCTCCGACTGGGAAATGCAACGTTGTGACTAGCAGCAGAAAGATCAGCCCAGAAATAACAAAGATTGTAAAGGGAATATATCCATTGCCCAGGCTCGGATTCACCACTACCCACTGATGCCCTGTCCACCGCCACATTTTTTTATAGGGATAGTTAGTCGAAAGCTGTTCAATGGTGTAGCCGCTTTCTTGAAGCACAAAAATCTGCTGGCATCGATTACACCCAAAGGCTTCAGTCAAGGCAATGGGAGTCAGTCGGCCTCGGCGGCGGCACGGACAAGGATAGTCACCGTTTAGGTCAATTTTTTGAAGTTTCTGAGTGTGCACGAGGGGCAACAAAGATGAACTACGCTTAGAAACGACGACGGGTAGGCGATCGCTCTACCCGACTCAGAATGAGCAACACAGCAGGTTGAAGCGGGATTTCAGGCACGTCCCTAAAATCAGTTTAAGTCTATCGGCTTGAATTTAATGATAATCAAACTAGGGTGGTTGGCCACGGTTACCAGGAAACTTCTGATAGATTCGGCGTGAACCCTAATCCTTTGCAGCCACTAGGCTAACGCTATTGCCTTCGTTTGCCTGTAAAGATCTCTTGCTTTCTACAAAAAACTTCTACCTGGACTAGATAGAGTAAGACATTGACCTTAAAAGCGGGTGATGGGATTCGAACCCACGACATCAACCTTGGCAAGGTTGCGCTCTACCACTGAGCTACACCCGCAGAATTTTACCATCTACTAGAATGTCAGAAAGCTACTACATTGTCAAGCTAGTTCATTAGAACCTACAGGAGCTTCCAGTGAAGGAGGCAGAATTTGAGCCTGCCCAGAGTCAGCAAACCGATTGGTTGACGCATCAGTCGAGATTGTGCGAATCTGACGCATCAAGGTTGCCATCTCAATGGCATTCATGGCGTATTCCCAACCCTTGTTGCTTTTAATTCCGGCGCGCTCTAACGCCTGCTGCATCGTGTCGGTGGTCAGCACCCCAAACACCACTGGGACACCTGTTTGAAATGCAGCGGCGGCAATTCCCTTAGACACCTCTGACGCTACATAGTCAAAATGTGGCGTTTGTCCCTTAATGACTGCGCCCATGCAAATAATGGCGTCGTAGCGATGCGTGAGCGCTAGCTGTCTGGCCAGCAATGGAATCTCAAAGCAACCCGGTACCCAGGCATAGTCCACTTGGGTACCGTGGGGATCGGGGTCAATCCCGTGTCGCTTGAGGCAATCTTGGCATCCTTCCAAGAGCTTACCCGTGACTAAGTCATTAAACCGTCCAATCACAATGGCAAACCGTAACGGCTCGGTCTGAGTAAATGTGCCCTCAAAAACTGCCATGTATGTCCTAAACCACCAAATAGTTCAATGCGCCAACTACAACTACCAGCCCTAGCCACAGAGCCGAACCAAATAAGATCAGCCGCTTAGCTTGATCCCAGTTACGGGGTGACGCATAAGCAACTGGAACGCCTACCACCATAACAAATGACAGAAGAACTAGCGCTGCCAGGGCAAATTGAAACACAATAGACATAATGGCTTTCCTTCATAACACCGCAAAAATAAACTGTTAAAGGCAAACAACAGGACTCAACGCTGTTGATAGGACAAGACCCTGCCCCCCAATCGCCTCCCATAGCTAAACTATCAGAAATTGAACCCCTACGGAGAGTTGTCTGAGAGGATGTTTGGAAAGTTGATTTTTGGTGCACTTGCGGACTGAAAAATCCAACCTTCCTTGATCCTGCTGCCTAACCCCTCTAAGCCTGAATCCCAATGCACCTGATCCTTTGTCACACAACTGCCGATTTCGACACCCTGGGGGCGGCTGTGGGTCTAACCTGTCTGCATCCTGGAGCGCGGGTAGTGTTGACGGGGGGTGCTCACCCAACGGTGCGGCAATTTTTGGCATTTCACCGCGATCGCTTTCCCCTAATCGAGCGACGAGCGGTGAACCGAGCTGCGATTCGTGCCATTACGGTGGTCGATACCCAGTGGCGCGATCGCCTTGGCAAGGCGGCAGACTGGCTGACATTGCCCAATCTCGACATTTCCATCTATGACCACCATTTAGAAGGCGTTAGTGACATCCCAGCCCAGCACACCTGGATTGAACCCGTTGGAGCGAGTACCACACTGGTGGTCGAGCAATTGCAGCAGCAGGGTGTGACCATCACCCCAGCAGAGGCGACGGTGATGGCACTGGGCATCCACGTTGATACGGGATCGCTGACCTTCGACCAATCTACGGTGCGGGATGCGGCAGCGCTGACCTGGCTGATGCAGCACGGTGCCAGTGTGCCAACGATTTCGCAGTATGTGAATCCTGGGCTATCACCGCTGCTGCAAGACTTGTTGAGCTGGGCGCTGGCCAACCTCCAAACCGAGACACAGCAGGGGCATACATTAGCCTGGGTGATGTTAGACGTGCCGGATTATGTGCCGGGGCTATCGAGCCTTGCTAGCCATTTGACCAGCCTGACCCAGAGCGATGTGCTGCTGCTGGCGGCTCGCTATGGCGGTGTGAAGCCGGATCATGCGGGGGCATTAGCGGCATCAGGAGAATCAGGAGAATCAGGAGAATCAGCGGAATCAGGAGCATCAGCGGAATTAGCGGCATCAGGAACAGACACTGAAGAAAAGCTGACTATTATTGGGCGATCGCGGGCGTCTGCGCGGGAGCGGGGGGTAAATCTGAGTCCGTTGTTCCACGGGCTGGGTGGGGGCGGGCACCCTAGTGCGGCAGCTGTTACCCTGCGAACCAATGCTCCAGAAACAGTTCTAGCTGAGCTGGTACAGGCAGTGCGAGCTAGTGTCCGGCCTGCGGCTACAGCCCGCCAAATCATGTCGGCTCCGGTGCGCACCATTCGCCCTGAAACGGCGATCGCGGAGGCTCAGCGGATTTTGTTGCGCTACGGGCACTCGGGGTTATCGGTTGTAGACGAGCACGATCAGCTGGTCGGCATTATTTCCCGGCGAGATTTGGATTTGGCCCTGCACCACGGGTTTAGCCATGCGCCTGTGAAGGGGTATATGACCACCAGCCTCAAAACCATCACACCCGATACCGCTCTAGCTGACATGGAGGCGTTGATGGTGACGCATGACATTGGCCGCTTGCCCGTGCTTCAAGATGGACATCTGGTGGGAATTGTGACGCGGACAGATGTGCTGCGGCAAGTGTTGCAGCGGCAGCGAGAGACCGCAGGGGAGGACGGGAATGACGCGCGAGAGGAAAATTGGGGCAGTGCCTGTCCGATGCCAGCGGTGATGTGGCGGATGTTGGGCGATCGCTTAGCAGCTCCGTTGTGGAACCTCCTGGCTAAAACGGCAGAGTTGGCAGCATCAAGAGGCTGGCAGCTATTCATGGTAGGTGGAGCCGTCAGAGATTTGCTGCTAACAGAGGCAAATGCCCTGCTGATCCCCGATGTCGATTTGGTGGTAGACGGATGCCACAGCTCGGCGGATCAAGCGGCAGGAGTAGCCCTGGCTCGGGCGATCGAGCAGGAATATCCCCAAGTGCGGCTGCAAATTCACGGACGGTTTCAGACCGCTGCTTTAACCTGGCATAATGACCCCACCCTAGACTCGCTTTGGCTCGATATTGCCACCGCCCGCACCGAGTTTTACCCATACCCAGCGGCCAATCCAGAAGTTGAAGCTAGTTCAATTCGGCAAGACCTATACCGCCGCGACTTTACGATCAATGCTCTAGCCATTCGCCTGAGCGAACCGCGTCAGGGTGAATTATTGGACTTTTTTGGCGGATTAATTGATCTGCAAAAACGTCAGATTCGGGTGCTCCACGTCAACAGTTTTATTGAAGACCCAACGCGGATTTACCGAGCGGTGCGGTTTGCGGTACGGCTAGGGTTTGAGTTGGAGTCGCAGACTGAAGCCTATATTCGCTATGCGATCGCCAGCGGCATTTACAGCCGCACTCAAATTGCCCAAGAGCGTACTCCCGCGCTCCAAACCCGACTGAAGCGCGAGCTGAAATATATTTTAGAGGCTCCCTATTGGAAAATCGCCCTGCGTAAATTAGCAGATCTAGACGCTCTAAAATGCCTGCATCCACAGCTGATGTTGGACGATACCCTGTGGTGGCAGCTACGACTCACCGATCGCTGGCTGGCGCGGTTTGACGCGACAATTACCCTCGACCATTGGCAAGTTTTACTAGAAGTTATCCTCGCCTATCTACCTGTGCTCGATCGGGGCAAAGTGGCCACGGGGCTACAGCTTCCAGTTGAGAGTAGCGATCGCCTCACCCACCTAGCAGAAATTGAGGCTACCGTGTCCGCCCAGCTCCAGTGCGGCGATCGCCCTAGCCAAATTGTTCAGGTGCTTAACCGCTACAGCCTGCCCACTCTAGCTCTTGTGGGTATTCGGTGCGATCGCCCCCAGCGCCAAATCATTTGGCGCTACCTGACCCATTGGTCTCAGGTGAAGCCTCCACTTTCGGGCAACGATCTAAGGCGGCTAGGCTATCTGCCGGGTAAACAATTTAAGCAAATTTTAGAGGCGCTGTTGATGGCAACCTTAGATGGCGAATTGCGCAATCGGGCTGAAGCAGAAATGTTTGTGACAGAGCAGTTTCCCAGAGCTTAGGCGCGTGAAGCGGTTGCTGATGATCCCAGTGTTGCAATCGGCCTGTCATAATTGGTAAGAATTGGTAGAATTTTTATCACCTTAATCCCCATCTCTTTTGCTATGACCCTGATGGCTGGCGCGACGTTGCAACATGGTAAGTACACAATCCAAACAGTCTTGGAGCAAAATGAGTGGGGCATTACCTATCAGGCATTACAGGTAGATTTAGCTCAAATTGTGGTCGTGCAGACCTTAAATCTCCCTGCCTCCCCTGCTTCTGACTTGGATCAGTTTCTAGCGACAGTACGTCAGCGCCTCA
>Ga0163155_10002569_pt1 | contig 20131 bp, 25 predicted proteins | sample OliLakLV19SP4G1_FD_148611 | JGI IMG/M metagenome (GOLD analysis project Ga0163155, IMG submission 148611) | Freshwater microbial mat bacterial communities from Lake Vanda, McMurdo Dry Valleys, Antarctica - Oligotrophic Lake LV.19.SP4.G1 | ecosystem: Environmental > Aquatic > Freshwater > Lake >... | reverse complement strand
ACGCGGCGGCGGCGGCGGCGGCGGCGGCGGCGGCGGCGGAACGTGCTGCGTCGTTGCGGCACGCACCTCACCCGTCGATGGGTTCCACTCGAAACCCGCCGCGTCGGGATGCGGCTGCCATTCTTTTCGGTTCTTGAGCTTGTCCGCGAGCGTAACTTGCTGTGTCATTGTCGAGTGTCTCCCTTGTGAATCGCTTCTGAGATGGGCCTTGAGCATGTCCTGCGCAGTCAGACCGCAGGTCGGTACGAAAAAACAGCCCCCGTAAGCGCCGCACGCTTGGGGCGAAGGTGGGAGTTCTTTCCCTGTGCGGAAGTTTTTGTAGGCGCCGAGGATATCGATCGCGATCAAATCGATCTCGTCGAAATTCTTTTCGATGTCTTCGCGCAAAACCACGAGAGAGACCTTATGGCTCTGATAAGGCTTTTTGGTGGTGTAGTAGACCCACCGCAGCTCTACGGCGTCTTTACCTGTCCGGGACATGGCCTCGGCAGCGTAGATCGTTGCCTGGATATCCTTACGCAGGTCATCTTCGGTCTTTGCCCACTGAAGATTACCCGTGGTCTTGTGGTCCAAGACAGTCGGCGGGTCGCCGCCGAAACTGGCGTCGATGTAGCCGCGATAGCTCGCTGCGTCCGTCTTCACGACGAACCCCTTCTCGACTTCGGCTTCGCCTGGCATCGGCAGATGCGCTAGGCCAGAAGATGCGATCTGCCCCTCAAGTGTCGACAGATCAAACGCCGTCCCATCCCTGAGCCAGGCTTCGAGCACAGCATGCACGCGCACACCGAGCGCCGCAGACGGATTGGACGGGCTACGGATACCGTCGAGGTACTGAAACCCCCACTTCCGCTTGCAGTCAGTCCACGTGCCTATTTGCGAGGCGGAGAGAAAAATCTCATCCCCATAGCCGTCGCTGGCCGTGCTGGCGCTTTGACTCATTTCGTGACCTTTCGACGGAACCTTGAGATCGATGTGATTGAATGAGCAGCCAATCTAATGGCACACATACGCGATGTCAAGAACCGATCCGATATTCAGTCGCGTCGCTGAGGTTGTTCATGGGCTGTCTTTTTTTCCAGCGCCGAGCGCGCGGTCTTGGTTTGTGCGTTTTTTACGTGTCTCGGTGTCTCAGCACAGTGTAAGTTCACGTAACTTTTACGTTTTTCACTGAGACACAGACTGAGACAGTTTTGTTTTTGAGACACCAATTTGCGCTGTCTCAGGCTCAATTTGAACGTGTCATACCGATCATGAGAGGTGCTAGCCAGCTGTTTTGTTCAGGAGCGATGGCTCCTGCAATCTTCTCTTCCTGTGTGGCATCTTCGGTGTGATAGATTTCCCGCTTCGCGCGCTTCGCCGCGCTCTCACTCATGGCTGTAGGTATGTTGACGCGACCTTTATAGTAACCGAGCTTGTCGAGAGCTGTCCGAACCCGTTTCTGTGTGGGGAGGGTGTGATCCTTGGTTTCGAGTCGCAATGCACCTACCAACACATCTTGTATGCGGACCACCACTCTTCTACCGCCGCGCGTTGGAACATTTGCCGGAGCCTGCGCGTTCAGCCATATGTCAATTTGATCAACCCATGCGTCGGTGGAGGTGCTGATAGCTTGTCGCTCGCGAGCGACAACCTCTTGTTCCGGGGTGAGCCACCATGGTTCTCCGGCGAGGTACCGATACACGGCCTCCCCCCAGAGCTGGTCGCGGATAGCAGATAGTTCGACGCTGTGCGGACCGGCAGATGTGCGTCCTACTTCGACGACCCAAAAACGCCTGGCGCCCGTCGGATCGTCGAACAATTCTTTTGGGTTTGCCGACATGCCGAAGACGCTGCGACGTGGATGCTCCTCAAACGCTTGCGCGTAGGGAGCCCGGAACCAGTCTGTCTGCGATGTGATGAAACTTTTCATCAGATCAACATCGCGGCCTTTGAATGCAGCTCCGTCGCTGATCTCAATGATCCACTTGCCCGCCAAGGATAGCGCCGCGTCCGCTCGTTTGTGGATGTCGCCAAGTTGGTCAATGAACCACGACCTGTCGGGGAGCAGTGCAGCGAACAGTGTGCTTTTTTTGAAACCTTGGTCGCCTTGCAGGACAAGAATAGTGTCCACCTTACACCCAGGCTGCATGGTACGGGCGCACGCAGAAATCAGCCACTTAGAGCCGTATAGAGCGTTCTCCGTGCTACGCGCCGCTCCTGCATAGTCTGCCAGCCAGTTGTCGATCCTCGGCATGCCGTCCCAGATGTCGTGTACGCGCGCGAGATAGTCTCTCACCGGATTGACGTGGTTCTGCATAGCTGCGAGACGTAGTGCTTTTTTCACCACATCTTCCTTCATCGCGAGTCTCTCGACGGTGCTGAGCCACAGCTCTACTCGCCCTAAATCGTCTGGCAATACGCGAGACGGATATTTACGAGCGGTGAAATCACCGCCTGCGAAGTCGCCTCGGAACGGTGGCTCTCTCAGATAGATTGGCGCCACGAGCCTCTCGTCGAAACCCAGAACTCCGCGCCATTCTTCGTGGTAGAGAAGCGTGATCTGCGCATTATTGAGCGTTGGGTGCTTTTTCCCTTTGTCATCAAACGTGATTCGCTTGTGCCAGTTTTCGTCATCTACGAGATCTTGCGTCGATCCGGGCGCATACTGCGCGGCCTGCGACGCCTTTTGGTCGACCGTCTCGTCGCTCAGAGGGGGGTCGCAATACGCCTGATTGCATCGGTGCAGCTCCTCGGCGATGCGCGCCTCATCCCACCCATGGTGTCGCAGCGCGCAGCCGAACTGAAAAAGGGTGGTGTCCCGCACCCACTCGTGAGGGCCGCCAATGACGTAGCGCGGAAAAGGGAATATCGGCGCACCGTCAGCCCCGAAAGTGACCATGGGGGGGCGAGGGATCTGCGCGTCCGTGACGGCCGCAAAGATCCCCTTGGTTGAGGGCTTCACGCCGGCAGGTCTGCTCTTTTTCCCGTTGACCAGGTCGAGCAACCAGGAGGGGATGGCGGCGACGGGGACCGAGAGATCCTCCCAGGTGTAGACACCACCGCTCGCGTGGCGGCTCGGAGCGGCGATCACATACCCACCGTCGGCGCGCACGTCGATGTGCTTGCCGATCTTGTTGTCGCTGTTTTTGACCGCCTGTTTCGGGCCGGGCGGATAGCGAAAATAGAGATGCCGTCCGCCGCTGCCCGTAATTGCGGTCAACGTCTCAGGGACACCACCGTAGGGGGCGACGACGGCGGCGAAATTCGCCACACCGTCGAAGCCGTCCTTGACGTCGAGATCGATGACGATGAGGTCCGACCCAGCGCCGGTGGCGATAGCGACGTTGCGCGGCGAGATCCGCCCCGCCAGATCGCCGACCGCGAACCAGCTCCGGCATTGTTCCGGATCAATCGTCGCATCCTTCAGGCCGTGAGGAGTCGATGGATGCTTGCCCGGCTTGTCGCACTTGGACCGCCCGCAACTACAACCGCCGCCTGCCTCTACGGTATGGACCGGATGGATGCGCCACCCACGTCCGATGTACTGCATCCACAGGGGTACCGGAGGCGCACCCCCACTACCATCACGAGAGGGTGAATGTAGGTCAGACAGCGGCGACTCGCTCATACATGCAGACCCGTTCAGGTTAGATGTCCGACCTGGCGATCGGTTTGAGTAACGGGCGGGGCGGAGCACACGCTATCGCCGCGACCGTCGTGAAAACACGTTCTTCGCACCGAACGAAGAGCGAACACCCCGCCCGCTACTCAAACCGACCACTCCAACCCCGACTGGCTCAGACCGAGGAAGAAAGGGCACTGTATCTGACCAACAAGGCGAGAGTCAACACCTAAACGAGGTGCTTGGGCACATTACGAGGCGCTAGGCGTCAGACACCGAGGCGCTAGGCGTCAGACACCGAGGCGCTAGGCGTCAGACACCGAGGCGTCAGACCGAGGCGGCAGGCGAGGGCGAAGGGAGGTTGTAGCTTACACTGCCCTACACGAACACACCGAGCACACACGATACCGGAGACAGCGGGACTCGTCTGGCCAAACCGGAATTTGGCGATTTGCTGTCTGATTTCAAATACATAACCCGCGAGACACGGTTTTGAGACATTTGCAGCTCAACACTTACCCTACGCGCCTCGCGCTTTCGCGTTTTGCCTAATTCACCTTTTTACACTATAGACCACTCTAATTGGGTGTATGTGTCTCAGTGTCTCACAAAGGATAAGCATATGAAACTGCTAAAGTTTTCACTGAGACACATCTGAGACAAAAAAGCCCCAGAGACAGGTCTCACGCCCCGCCCCCGCCCTGGCATATTTTGACGCAAGCTGTTGAACTTATTGCTTATTGTTGTCACACGGGGCGCCCCCCTCCCCTCCGGATGGATACCTTTTTGGGAGTCTGGAAATAGCGACGGGGAAGCGATCTTTGACGACATCGGGATATTTTCAAAGAGTTGGCCGATTTATTGCCTGTGCGGCAAGATAGCCACCTGTCTGGGTCTGGGGCGCGGTCGACAACCGCTCGTTTGTCTGACAAGGTTCCTGCACGCCGTTCCGCGCGTCCAGGAACCTCCCCCATGATGATCCCCATCGAACCCGGCATCGGCCTCTGGAAGCCCCGCCCACGCGGCGCCCAGCGCATGCTCGTTGACGTGCCGCCCGACCTCGTGACGTCCCTGAAGCTACTCGCCTTCGTCCGCGAGGAGACGATGGGCAACGCCATCGGACGGACGATCCGGCGCTTCCTCGACGACACGGTCCGGGACGCGCACGCCAGCGGCTTCCTCATCCCGTCCGACGAGGGCGGCGACTTGCCGCTCGAACGGTGGCCGATCTTGGTCCAGGCCGCGCTGCTCGTGCCTGCAAAGCTCCGCTGGCGCGTGCAGCCCGATGGCCGCGTTCCGGCGACATACGTCTACGGCGACCGCCCGAAGGGCATCCGGCGGGTGCAGGTGCCTGTGTCGGCGGAGGAGCGGGTTACGGCGAGCATCTGCGCTCTCGGCCAGCTGTCGTCGGCGACACGTTGGGGGGCAGACGTGCTACGCAACGAGCTACGTCAGCTTTTGGAGGGTGCGGAGCTGTGGACGATGACACCTGCGCAACAGGTCGCGGCGCTCATGCCGAACGAGCAAGCCGCCTGGCGAAGCGCTCTGATCATTTTGGAGACGGATCAGAGTAGCCGCGCTATTCGGGCGGTTCCACGCGCTCCGGCGCAAAACCCTGGCGCAGATCTGCGCATCCCCTCAATCGGGAATCTCTTCGAGGACGAGCCAGGCGCTTGACAAGAGCCGAGCCCAGGGCAGTGTAGTGACGCGGACTGGGAACACTCGGTCGGTAGATGGCCTCGGTCCTCATCGAGGCCATCTGTTTTACGCCGCTTTGACCAGCCGTGCCGCCTTGGCCGCTTCTTTGGCCACCAGCCGTGCCGCCTTGGCCGCTTCTTTGGCTACCAGCCGTGCCGCCCGCGCTGTTTTGAAAACTTCGACATCTTTTGAATAAATGACGATGACTCTACCGACTTTTTGGGCCGGGATGAGCCCGTTCTTGATCGCCTTTCGGACTGCTGCGGGCAGGATGCCGATTTCCACAGCCGCTTCGGCCATCGTCATCACCTTCAGCGGGCGGCCTCTTTTTGCCGGATCCACGCTGGTCGAGGTGACCTCGCCGCGCAGGTATCGAGCCCTGAAAAGTTTGACATCTTCCGGGTCGAGTACGATCGCGTTCCCGATCTTCAAGTAGGGTATGTGCCCGATTTTGATCGCGTTCCAGATCGTGTTGCGGTGGACACCGATGGTCGCCGCCGCCTCGGTCGTCGTCATCACATTGCCCATCGACTTGAGAATGCTTGGGGTCGCCATGATCGCACAGCCTAGTGCGACTCTACCGTCGCGTCAAACCAGAAGGGAGCATGTGCCCGAAAGCCTTGCGGAACTCGACCTCCTGCACGCCCAGCTTGCGCACCATGGCCAGTCCTTGTTTGGGGGATGGGTGTTCGGTGATGCCCGCGAGACGGATCACGTCGAGCGCACCTTTGACCGCGCGGCTCGGAACGGCGTAGAAGATCACGTTACCGCTGTTCGAAATCTGAAGAAGGTTTTTTTTGGAGAAAATCTGCATACGACCTCGCGGAGAGTTTGCCACGACTTCGGGGAGATCGCGCGCCGGAAATTTCACTTGCGACGAGGCGGGCCGAGAGTGTCCGCCAGCGTCGCGTGCTGCGGCCCGCGAGTGCGAATGTTCTTGTAGCGGCCGTCCATTGCGCTCAGTCGTAGTTTTATGTTGTTGCCAGGTCCGAGCTGGTTCACGAGCCAGCCGACACACTCGCGCTCCTTGCCGATGGGAGACTCGTGGCAGGCCATCACTTTCAACGAGCCGCCGACGATTACGCCGGGTTCGGCGATCGTACTTTCCAGCCGTCGGTGCTTCTTCGCGCAATACCCACCGGGTATGTCGCGGGAGGGGACGACGCCGACTCGCCATGGGCACGCCTTGCATTGCGTGGGCATGCGTCTACGACCCCCTCACCGGGGTGCGAGGCGCTGACTTCGCAGCTTTGCGAAGCGCGGCGAGTACATCCAGCTTCTTTCGGTCCTGCCTGTCGTTCCATTCAGGCAGGCTCTGCCCGCCATCCCATTCGATGGCCGAGCGCAGGCACAGCATCGCACGATCGACCTGGTGGTCGTTCCTTCGATCCGCACACTCCGGTCGCTCGCTGTGCCCGTAGGTTGCGACGTTGAGGGCGCCGATTACACAGACGGCGCCATCGTCACTTTCCATTTCTTCGCCCTGCACCCAGCCGCGGCTGTCCAGGGTATCCGCTGCATCGAGTAAGATCGCCTGGGGGCTCTTGAGTTTGATGATCACGGACCGCTCCTTTCAGTCGTCGTCGTCGTCGTCGTCGTCGTCTCTGCACCAGCGAGCGAAGGCGGTACCCTCGACGAGCACCGCGTCGCCGACGATGCCGGGATAGTACGCGCGCGCCTGCGCGTTGGCTTTGAAACCGAAGAGGGTTCCCTCTTCGTTGACCACGAGACATCGGCGCACGCCAGGACCGAGATAGACTTGCTCGATGTAACCGCCCACGATCGCCTGCCACGCGGCGAGATCCGCGGGGTATGGAACCACCTCGCACGTACCGTCGGTACGCATAACGGTGACTGTCTCGGCGATGGTCACGGACCGCTCCGCTCCGTATTGATCGATGAAGCTCATGACGCGATTCCTTTCAATCTTGACCGTCGCTGCATTTGCCGTCGCTGCATTTCGTCGTCGCTGCACCAGCGAACGAAGGCGGTACCCTCGACGAGCACCGCGTCGCCGACGATGCCGGGATAGTACGCGCGCGCCTGCGCGTTGGCCTCGAACCCGAAGAGGGTTCCCTCTTCATTGATTACGAGACATCGCACGCCGTCCACGATCGTCTGCCACTCGATATAACCGTCCACGATCGTCTGCCACGCAGCGAGATCCGCGGGGTATGGAACCACCTCGCACGTACCGTCGGTACGCAGAATGGTGACTGTCTCGGCGACGGTCATTGCAACCGCGGCCCGCTGGCCACGTTCACGTTTTTCCCGTCGACTTTTCCCGTCGAATACCCGGACGGGTCGACGTACGCCCGCCTCACGTTTTTGGTCACCAAGTTCGCGGTTGCCCACCGCAACACCGAGGCTTCTTGCGCTTCGATCCGCGCGAGTCCTTGGTTGACCCGAGCGAGCGAGACCCCGCCGCTCTGCGCGGCTGCGCCGGCTTCGAGCCGACCTTCTTCGCGAGCGCTTTTCAAGCGTTCGATCACGGTTTCCACGCAGCCGACACGCCAGGCGTGTATCCACGCGCGACCTTTTCCTGCGTAGCGCGCAGCGAGTTGGTCGATTTCTCGCGTCAGGTACAGGTAGAGGTACCGGACGGCGGACACGTCGGAGGGGGCGCCCACGATCTGTAGCAGCCCCTTGCGGCGGTCGTAGTAGGACCGACAGCCGTTCGCTCTCGCGACCCCGTTCGCGAGCACGTTCTTCCAGCGGACCAAGATCTTGCTCTTGTCGAGCGGATCCGGGGAGACGCCGACCTCTTCAGCCTGCCGCTCTTCAGCGACATTCAGCATCGCCTGGTCCAGGCGGTGCGCTTCGAGGAGACGCTGCGCCGCCGCCGCCGCCGCCGCCGACTCGTGTTCGTTGGCCCCACCCTGCGCGAGGCGAAGTAGGTTGCGTACTCGATCGAGGATCTTCTCTTGGTTTGCGTCCATAGAGAGACAATAGCAGCCCCGTCGCGTGCGTCAAGTTATTTTTTGCACTTAGTCTGGATCGAGCGCACGCAGCTTCTTTCTCACGACTTTCGCGGCTTCTCTCCACATATCTGCTTCTCCGACGGCCTTGCTTTGCGACGCGCGGCGATCGAATTTGACGACGAGTGAAAGTAGCTCGAACGCGACGCGCAGTGTTTCAGGGTTCATTAGGACGCCACGCGTTGAGTCGGCGATATTTTTCTTCGGTGGTGTGCCCGTCCCAGGCGCCGGGATATTCGCCGATGTCGGAGGCGTCTTGGCGATCTCTGGGCGAGAGGTGCCAGCTCACCTGCCCCGTCGGCAAGTCGACGAAAAGCACGGGCCACAGGTGCGGCTCAGCCAGAGAGACGTCCAGCTGGAAACCCACCAGGCAACCGCCCGCCTGGGCAGCCCGCGCGAAAGCGATCACACACCACGCGCGCTCAACGTACAGAGATTCGCTCATCGCGCAGCTTCGAGCATGATGGACAAAGCGGCTTGCAACCGCGCCGTATCACCATCTTCGCTGTAACCCGCCACTCGCCTGGTGACGACGAAGTCGCGCTTGTCTCTCCCGCCGAAAGACGCAACCTCTTCGCGCCCGACGAGGTCGAGCAGTTTCTGGATCTGGTTTTTGTCGAGCATCGCGTTCACGTCTTTCTAGGGTGCCTACCCTGGCCGAAAATTTGAATATCTCCAAGAGATTCAAATTGCAATGGAGCACCGTCGGCTGGAGCACGTTTTGTCCGAAAGCGCTCGCCCTTTTCCACGACGTGCAGGGTTGCGGCGAAGGCGCTCGTTGACGAGTCGTTCGTCGTACGCACGTAGTCACCAGTGCTACCGCAGCTTCTTTCCGCGAGAGGCCACGAATCGAGCGTCTGGCACACCTTACAGCGCCGCTGTTCGACAAATTCGATACCGATCTGAACCGGCGCGGCTTTGACCCACTCGTGCGGGCGTCGGAAGTCTTTCATTTTCGCACGCCTGGCGGACACGGACAATCACTGTGGCACCCGCTGCAATAGTCAGCAGCCTCGTGGATCTCTGCTTCCGTCTGGCAGAAACCTCCGCATCCGCAAAAACTGCAATGCGCGTCGTGCAAACTACACAGGTGACCGCACCCGCTGCACGTTTTCTCGCACACGGCATGGTCGGTGAAGTGCTGACAGTACGGGCTGTCCTCCTCGTCAAACCAGTTGAACTCCACGTCGTCGCTCTCGTCGGTGCCTTCGTCTGTCCCGACCTCCCCGACCTCCCCGACGACGCTCTCGGCGCGACGCCCCTCCGCTTCCGCCGCGAGCCGCGGCATCGCTGTGACAATGCTCTTGGGCGAGATGTCGCACCCTGCGAAGCGGCACCCCTTGCGCAACGCGGCGACGCCCGTGGAGCCAGATCCTAGAAAAGGATCGATGACCAACTCTCCGCGAAACGCGCTCTGACCCACGAGCACCTCCAGCAGCGCGACAGGCTTCTCCGTAGGGTAGCCGTTCGAGACACGCTTCGCGCGCAGCAGATTACCCACGCCCAAGTCCGCCACCTGTCGCTTGCCCTTCCGCAGGTACATCACGAACTCGACCTGCGAACGATATCCGTATCCCATACCTATGTGTATCTTGTCCCACACTATCACGCGTCTCATTTCGAAGCCGGCGGCTTCGGCAGCTGGTCGGAGGTGAAAGAGCGTGTCGGTGTCCGAGAAAACGTAGCAGTGTCGATCTGGCCGTAGCACGCGGTACAGCTCGCGGAGAAGCTCCGGGAGGCGGTCGTTTCCGATCACCTCGAACCACTCGTTGCTCGACGCGTCAGACACTTTGAGGCGGGTCGTGGTGCCCTTGGCGCGGTGCTTCTCCAGGCTGCTGTACGGCGGGTCAGTGATCACTAGGTCGACAGATTCACTGCCCAAGCTACGAAGCCACGCGAACGAGTCCTTGATGTGAACGCTGAAGGTCATGTCTCTCCCCGGAATGTTTCACGTGAAACATTGGTCCGCCGATGCGCCGGACACCGCGTGATCTTGCCGACCCGCGACGGCCACACCGCGATCGTCTCCGCACAGCCAGCGTGCGCACACGTCACCGTCACGCGCGCGTCATTCGCGCTATGCACCTGCCGATGCGCCGGACACTTCGTGACCCTGCCGACTTGCGACGGCTTCACCGCGAACGTCTGAGCACAGCCAGCAGTCGCACACGTCACCGTCACGCGCTGGCGCGCGCGCGTTTGATGCGCCGGGCACCGCGTGATCTTGCCGACCCGCGACGGCAACACCGCGATCGTCTCCGCACAGCCAGCGTGCGCACACGTCACCGTCACGCGCTCGCGTGCGCTCAGCCGATGTGCCCGCCGATGTGCCCGCCGATGCGCCGGACACTTCGTGACCCTGCCGACCTCCGACGGCCTCACCGCGATCGTCGCCGCGCAGCCGGCGTGCGCACACGTCACCGTTACGCGCGTGCTACCACGCCGATGCGCCGGACACCGCGTGATCGCGCCGACCTGCGCCGGCTTCACCGTGAACATCTGAGCGCAGCCGGCGTGCTTGCACGTCACCGTCACACACGCGCCCTTCACCAGGCGATGCGCCGGGCACCTCGTGATCGAGCCGATCGCGCGGATCGCCGACGGCACCACCGCGATCGTCTCCGCACAACCAGCGTGCGCACACGTCACCGTCACACGCGCGCCCTTCACCAGGCGATGCGCCGGGCACCGCGTGATCTTGCCGACCCGCGACGGCACCACCGCGATCGTCTCCGCACAACCAGCGTGCGCACACGTCACCGTCACGCGCTCGCGCGCGCTCAGCCGATGCGCCGGACACCGCGTGATCCCGCCGACGTCCGATGGCTTCACCGTAAACACCGTCGCGCAGCCAGCGTGCGCACACGTCACCGTCACGCGCTCGCGCGCGCTCAGCCGATGCGCCGGACACCGCGTGGTGTGGCCGACGTTCGACGGCCTCACCGTGAACATCTGAGCGCAGCCGGCGTGCTTGCACGTCGCCGTCACCCGGCGCGTGCTACGCCGATGCGCCGGACACCGCGTGGTGTGGCCGACGTTCGACAGCTTCACCGTGAACATCTGAGCGCAGCCGGCGTGCTTGCACGTCACCGTCCGCGCCGCCAGCGACGCGACGCGCTCCAGCTCCACCGCCGTTGCGTCCCGCTCCCATTGCTCGCGCGGATTCACTGGCGCGTCGAGGCCACACACAGGGCACGTTGTTGCGCCGAGCGCCATCACCGCGCCGCAGAACGTACACGCCTTCGCGCGTGGAGCGCCGTCGCTCTTCGGCCGGCCGTCGAGCGACCACTCGCGATCTTCGTCGACCATACCGTGCGCGTGGAAATTGCCGGCGTGGTCGAGGATGATGGCAGGTGCGTCGCCGTACGGTCGCGCAGCTCGCCCCGCAAATTGCAGGTAGCGCACGAGGCTTTGCGTGGGACGCGCCATCACCACGCACGTCACCTCCGGCGCGTCGAAGCCCTCCGTCAAGACGTCCACGTTGACCAGCACTTCGAGGGCGCCGGACTTCAGCGCAGCGATCAGCTTCGCGCGCTCTTTTTCGGGCGTCTCGCCATCGACGAATCCCGCCCGCCGGCCGCTCGCGACGAACGCCTTGCACAGCTTTTTTCCGTGCTCGCGCGAGACGGCGAACACGATCGTCCGCGCACCGGGCGCACGCCCCGCGACGTGCTCCACTACCTCGGCCACGAGGTCATCGTGCATCATCGCGCGTGCCAGCGGCACCGGCTCGTAATCGCCGCGAGCGATTTTCACGCCTGCAATCGCCTCACGCACCTTCGACCCCGGAACCGTATACATCTCCGGCCGCGCGAGGTATTTACCAGCCAGCTCACGCTGCTGCGGTCCGAGTACAAGCGCGCCGAAAGTCTCGCCGAGTCCTTTACCATCGAGGCGCTCAGGCGTCGCGGTAAGGCCAAGCACGAACGCGGTTGGGTACTGCGTAAGCACGCGCTGGTAGCTGGCCGCCGCCACGCGGTGCGCTTCGTCGATCACGACGAGATCGAAGTCGTCGTGGCTACCTCGCCCGAGCGAGTTGATCATCGCGACGAGCACGGGTGCGCCGACGTCCACGCGCTCGTCGCCGCCGCAGAGGATGCCAACGCGCGGCACACCCGCGGCGAGTAGTGCGGTGCGCGCTTGCGTGAGTAGCTCCACGCGGTGGGCGATCCACAGCACACGCCTGCACGGCGCGAGCGCGGCGAACGAGGCGCCGATCACAGTCTTGCCGCTGCCGGTCGGCGACTGCAACAGAACGCGCGGCGTGCGCATGAAAGCCGCTGTCAGCGACTTGAACGCGGCCCGCTGGTATGGGCGGAGTGCGATCATGGCTCACCACGGCGCGCGATGAGGCGCAGCGTGGCGGCCTCCGCGGATAGTTGGTTGGCGCGATCGACGAGCCGGGAGTCAGACCACGCACCGTCGCGTAATTCTCGGTCACGTCGGCTACGGGCCGCCCGCGCGTCGTCGTCGAGCAACCGCGCAACGCTTTCAAGCGCGGCTACCTCGGACAACAAAAAGGGACGCCTCACCACATCGCCTCGCGCTCAGTCACGTCGGCCGGTGGAAGTTCGACGCCGTCCGTCTGGATACGCCCAAGTACCCACGCCGTCATTGGCGGCGGAATGGAGTTCCCAAACAGGACGTACTGGTCATAGGGCGACGCCTCGCGACAGTGATCGTCCGGGAATCCCTGGAGTCGGGCGTACTCCACGTTCGTCAGCCTGCGATAGTTGTTGCCAATCTGATAGCGTTCATAGTGCCTGCTCGTCGACGAGGTCAGCGTCGGTGCGACACCTGCCACGCCGAAAACCGTGTAGCCCATCCGGGCGCCGCCGCCCTGGTTGCTGAGAACCTGGACGCCCTGCACGAACCGATTCACTGGCAGGCTATCCGCAAGGCGCCCCCTGGTGGATTCCGTGAAGTCGAAATCCGGGCTGACCTCGTGTTCTGCCTGGAGCACCGTGTGGAGGGCGGGAGTATCCTTGGCCTCGGAAAAGGCGGACAGATCAGCGGTGAAGAACCGACCTTGGCTCGCTATGCCCCAAGACTCGAATTTCTTTGCGTGTGCCTCAATGCTAGTCCAGCCGTGGGTCGGCGACAGGAAATCGGCCCGCTGCATGGCTGACAACGCCTTGAGGTCGTCGGTTGTAGCCAGGAGGGAACGTCGCGCTGCCGCAGGCACCTGTGCCTTGGCGTGAACGCCGACGATGATCACACGCTGCCGGTTCTGGGCCAAGCCGAAATGCTTCGCGTTCAACAGACGCCATTCGACACGGTAGTTCAGGCTCGCCAAAGCATCTAGGATCGTTGCAAAATGTGATCCGTCTTCCATCGACAGGAGACGCTTGACGTTCTCAAGGACGAAATACGACGGTTCCTTGCGCCGGATAACTTCGACGATCGACTGAAACAACGTACCGCGGGGATCGCGGACGCCGCGCTTCTTGCCTGCACTGCTGAATGATTGGCAAGGAAATCCTCCGGTTAGCAGGTCATGGTCTGGCACCTTGTGCAGCAAGTCGTTGACGTCGCCCTCGTGCAGGACGCCGTGCCCGAAGCGGGCGCGATAGACCCTGCACGCTTTCGCATCAATGTCGTTCGCCCAAACGGTCTCCAGCCCTCGCGCATCGCACGATAAACGGAAACCTCCAATGCCTGCAAATAGTTCGACGCACTTCATCGTCGTCACCACATGTCTTCCGAGAAAAGATTGGGGGGCCAGTTGAGACGCTCTGACGGGCCAGTTCGGGTGCCATCCCTGTCGCGCCCGATGATCTGCCCCGCGGCGAGTGCAATCGCAGCGCCCTCGATGCGGTCGACGAAGCGCCCCGTGGACGTGACGAAACCTTGATCGCGCTCCGCCCTGCGGCCGACATCATTCGGCAGCGAATTAAGGATCGTGTGGTGCCGCCCCGGCCGCGGCACGGTGTGTACGACACCATCCGCCCTGACGGCGGCGGTCGCGATCGTTTCCAGCTTAGGATCTACGCTCATGGTCGTTACCTAGTCGTTGATGGCGTCGTGTCGAAACGACCGCGGATTCGCGCCAGTTCTGAGGCACCGGCGCAGCTCGGCGATCTCGGAGAGCAACATTTCGTTCCGCGCAAGCAGCGCAACGACGTGCTCATCGACGTGCTCATCGACCAGCGAAGCTGCCGCGCGATACGGCGCCGAGGGGCGACCTGAGCGCCCGCGGCGCAGGCCGGCCGCGAACGCATGTGCGCTTCTTGTTCGACTCTGATCTCTGACCGCGTGCAGAGCTTCGAGCAGTTGGTTGTGGCGCTCCCGCAGGAATCTCACGTCACGGTAGAGCGCGAAGGCCGCCGGTACCGCGGACGCCGCAGCAAGCACCCACCACTCCATCACTGCGCACCCCGTAGCGGGCAGTGCGACGGAGGAGGCGCGGTCCAGTCGATCACACCATGGCTGAGACGGCAAACCGACCCACCATACGAGCAGCCCGCGTGCGCGCACTCCCCGCACGTCCGAATGACAGGCAGACCGCTTCGCAGTTCTACACGCAGCTCGGCGATCTCGGAGAGCAACGTGTCGTTCCGCGCGAGCAACGCCGCGACGCGCTCATCTACCTCCGAAGAGACGGGCGCGCACAGCGACAACAGGCGCCGCCGCTCCGCGATCTGCCAAGCGAGAAGGCCCTCCATTCTCCGCTCGAACAAGTTGAGAAGACTCCTCACCGAGCACCTCGCTTAGGCGGAAGAAGCGGGGTAGGTAGAGATTCGTGGAGGTCGCGAAGCTGTTCAAAAAACAGCACGAACCCATACGCGATAGCTTCGCGAACCGCGAACACATCGTTGAGGCCGATACCACCACTTCGATTCCAGTGTTCCGAGACCCGTTGGTAGTTTTTCTGGAAGTAACGCTCTTTTTTAGAGGTCATAAACAACAGTCTCGCACAATGCGCCCATAAGTCAACGACCTTTTTGCACCAAAGGGCTTTCGCTGTGCTGTTCGACGTGTTAGAGTGTCCGACAATTCAGACCGCAGACGCGACCGCGCCAACGTGGCGCACCTTTCGAGACATCCTGGCGCAGAAAGATCGCGCCAACATGGCGCAGTGCGCCAACATGGCGCAGAAATAGCGCCATGTTGGCGCACTTTCATCCGGAATTGCTCTATTTAGACCGAAAAGTGTGACAACTTGTCACATGAAAAATAACGAGGGCTAAAAAACATGAAACTGTCGAAGAACAATTCAGAGCTGCCGGGGGATGTAGATCCTGATGAAAGCGAACCCCTAGACATCCGCGGCGCCCAAGTTCCGCTCGAAGTGGACCCTCACAGCTACGGCAAGCCCGGAGAGGTCCGCATGGTGATGGCCCCTGGCGGGGTGCTGGTCGCCCCCGGAGAGCCCGCACAGCCCGTGGACGCGCTGACGGAGGATAGCTTCATCTGCGCGGGTACGTCAACGCGTCCTGTGTGTACGAGCTACGCAGCTCTGCTGATGCCCGCCGAAGGGACAGTGAAGGGCTTCAAGCAACCGATGCAAATTCGCCGGTTTTGCACACGCCTTGCTGCGCAGAGCGAGCTTCTGGAACTGACGGATTGCAGCGTGTACGCCTGCACGTTGCGCACGCCGCAGGACGCGGTGAGTGTCGCCCGGATCGCGGCGTTCGAGACCGAGCAGCGGAAAATTGCAGAAGAATCGGCGCAGAAGAGCGGCCAGCTCGAACTCTGAGGAAAAAGAAAATGACTCAAGGAAATGTCCCTCTGGAATCCCAGCAAGAGCAGCAACTCCCTCCCGCATTCACCGCGCTCCTCGGGGATGTAACGGCCGCTCGAAAAATGCTGCTGAAAGACGCCGCGTTCAAGGAGCCTCAGCAGCTCCGCCAGTTCATCGCGCAGTTCGTTTTGCCGATGATGGAGAACCAGGTGCGAATCCTTGCCAGCGGCCTGGTGGACACCTATTCGCTCGCCACGGCCAGCCACGAGAAGATATCCCGCATCGAGCAGGAAGACAGCGAGGGCGAGGGCGGCAACCGCATCGACCTGGACGATCTCAATGATCTCCAGAAGGCTTTTTTCGCTCACGGTAGTCTGGTGACACAGCAAGGGAATCCTGAGCTGATCGCGAGCTATGAGGCATGCGCCACGGCTCTCGCGCAGCTCGTGAGCGCCGTCATGGACGAGGCTCGCGAGGACGAGCGCGACCGCCAAGACGAAGACGAAGACGACGACGACGACGACGACGACGACGAAGACGACGACAACAAGGTGGGCACGTGAGCGAAGTACCTGAAGAGGATTCCATCGACTCTATCGTGGCCAAGGCACGGGCGCGCATTGGCAAGGCGCCGTCTGGCACGCTACCTCAGATGTCGTCGAGCGAGATGCTCGGGACACAGGCAAGCCCGAAGTCGTTCGGATCTTACGAGGAGATGGAGGCACAGCAGTCGCGCCGAGACCTTCCGTCTCCGGAAGAAAACGTCAAGACGCTCGGTGATCTGATGGCGAAGTATCGGATCGGTGATGATCCGGATTTCAAGGTGTTGCTCTACCGGGCCTGGCCGAAGTTCTTCGCGAACAACGTGATCGCAGAAGGGTACTACGCCTCCTACGATCAACCGATCACCGAGGAGACGATCGCCGAGGAATTCGGCGGTGGGCACTACCGGCTGATGGTGCATGGCCCGCGTCCAAATTCCGTACACGGCACGAAACACTATGCGTCCCACATGGTGAAAATCGCTGGAGAGCCCAGGACAGATCGCGTGCCCAATCGCGGGGCTGTAGGGGCCACGCCTACCCAAGGTTCTCTTCCAGGCAGGACGGAGAGCGAAGGAATGGGCGAGCGCGCCTTCTCAACGCTCCACACCATGTTCAACGGCGAGCGCGAAGAACGCCGTGAGCTGGAGCAGCGGCAGTTTGATCAAATGCGCGCGGCGCAGGATTCGGCAGCGGGCATGACCACCGTCTACGAACGGCTGATGAACGACCGACTTGCTTCGGAACGCGCGGCGCACGAACGTGAGCGGAGTTTGATCGAGAGACAGCAACAAGAGAGGCAGGATCGCGTGGCGGAACAAGAGCGTCGCTATGAGCAGGAGCGTAGGTCTATGCCAGATCCTTTCGATCAGATCACCAAAGCCGCCTCCCTCTTCAAAGGGGACGGAGGAGAGAGCCAGCAGCGCGTTCTCGATTCGGTGTTGACGAAGCACCGAGAAGAAGTCCAGTCGCTTCGCGACGAGACGGCGCGGAGTATGGATCGTGTCGGACAGGCCAACGCGCAGGAAACCGCAGCGATCCGCGAAGCCTCCCGCCGTGAAGTCGAAGCAGAGCGGAACGCCTCCCAGTCACGGGAAAAAGATCTCCTTCGGCAGATCGAACACGAGCGAGACGAGCGCCGCCGGGACCAGGACAGATACCGCGAAGATCTGGCGAATCGCGAGCAAGCGGCCAAAGACCGTCTCGACCAAGCACGCGAGACACTGGGCATGCAATGGCAGGCCCGCTACGACACGCTCGGCTCACAGAACGATCTGCGCATGACCTACCTCCGAGACGATCTCGAACGCAAGGGGCATGAACTCGACGAGCTGCGCACCACAGCGCGTGAAGACAAAGATCCGATCTCCGCCATGCGCCGCATGCGCGACTTCCAAGACACAGCCAAAGACATCCTCGGTATCTCCGACTCCACGTCACGAGGCATCGGCTCGGAAACCCCCGCCGCTCCTGCGGGATTCGATTTCAACAAAGTTTTCGAGGCCGTAGCGGAAAAAGGCCCCCAATATCTCGAAGCACTCGGCGGCCTTTTGAACCGCCCTCAAACGGCACAGCAAGCGCCGCCGCAGCCGGGACAAATTTTGCAGACCCCGCAAGGCGTATTCCAGGTCGTGCAGACCGCAAACGGTCTCGGCATGATCCCCTACACACCACCGCAGGCCGTCCCGGTTCCCACGCGTCTCGCCGGACCCCCACAGCGCCGGGCTCTCCCGGCCCAGCAACCCGTCGCGATGCCCGACGTGGACGACGTCATCGAAGCGACGACGCCACCCCCTCGAACACCTCGCGCGCCGACACCACGACCAAAGACGGTCGCACAGCCGACACCAGTGCCCGTCCAAGCCGCGGGAAAACCGCGCATCGCAGAGAAGCCACCTCAACCCGCCGCAGAGGCGCCGCAGATCCCCGACGCCGTAAAAAAGCAGATCGCCGCCACCATCGCGGGCTTCCTCGACACCTCCATCAAGCAAGGCGACGAACCGGAAGACCTGCTCGCGGTCATGTCGGAAAAATACCCGGCGGAGTGGCTCAAGATGCTCGCAACGATCGACATCGAAGAAATCCTCGGTCAGATCCGCGAAGTCCAACCCAACGCAGCCGTGTTCACACCAGGCGGCATGAACTTCACCTACGCCGTCTTCCGGCAACTGCGCGCCCTCACCGCGTAAAAACACCCGCCGTGGTAACATCCCCGCCGTGACGTATCGCAAGACACCCACCGCGAGCCCGAACATTGAACGCCGCCCTGCTGTTCTCGTCCTCCTGGACAACCGGGCGGCGTCAGTTCGTTTCCGCGATGGGACCACGTACGCAATGCCTGCGGCGCCGTTCGTGGAGATGGGCATGCGACCAGGCCAACAGTTCATGTTGGTGCTGAGCTACGCAGGCAAGAGGTTGTCGGGCGCACGGATCGAACCGTTCGCAGCCGCCTCGACGATCGAGCGCAAGGTCATGCCGAAGATTCAAGTCCGCGACGTCAACGGGCGTCTCTCCACCCGCCAGAGCTGATCCTTGCACGCACCCTAGAAAGTGTGCGATGCTGCGGGCGGGCTGCCGGGACACAGGAAATGGTGTCTCGACGCGTACAGTATGATCCCGGCTACAACAACGCGATGGGCACAACGGTGCCCTATCGCGGGACGCCGCATACCGTCGAGACCATGATCAAATTGGTCCAAGGTGACCGCGGCGAGAAATCGATCCGCGTCCGCCGACACACAGAGCAGATCGTGGGCGGCCTTCGTGCGAAGGATTATTCCTCCGAGGTTGTCGGGATCAACTACTGGTGGGCGCAGCACGGGCGGTACACCAGAGATCCTGTTCACGTCGAGATGCTCCGCGATCCCACACGCCTCGTCGAAGACGCAATGGGTGGCAAGCTCGCGCTCGACTGCGACGAATACGCGATTGCGATCGGGTGCTCGTGCCTGTGCATCGGCGCAGAGATCGAATTCGTCACCGTAGGGTTCCGCCCCGCTCCCGCTCCGCACACACACGTTTTCGTCCGTGCCAAAGACCCCCGCACTGGCGTGTGGTGGGTTCTCGATCCCGTCGCTGGAAGAAAAACAGCCGAGATGCTTCGGCGCGTGAAACACTACCGGATTTATCGCCTATGACCATGCACACCTCGCTCACCTATCGACCGATCGCCTACAACGCGCTTGGATCGATACCCAACGATCCGATCCTTGCGCAGTCGCGCAAGGCCACCGATAAACTGCTCGCGCGCATGCGCTCGATGCCCGAGAAAAAGCGCGCTTCGTGGCTGATCGCCGAGCTGTCGATGCTCGACCCGACACTGCCTGCGAAGGCGGACAAAGCGATCAACGTGCTCCTCCGCAAAGGTTACAACGCCGAAAACGCGATGGCTCGCGCGATTCAGATCGAGTCCGCCAACGCACTCCTGAACCGCTTCGTCGCGACGGGGAAAGAAAATCTTTCAGGTCTCGGAGGTCTCGGCAACGCCGGCAAAGTCGCCGGAGGCTTCGCGCTGAACCTTCTCGGCGGTGCGGCGTGCTCGGACGCGCTCCGCGATCTGATCGCCGACAAAGTCGGCACGAGCAGCGGTCGCGAAGCCGCCGCCTATGCAACCATCGGCGCCGACACC
>Ga0163155_10002564_pt1 | contig 20151 bp, 15 predicted proteins | sample OliLakLV19SP4G1_FD_148611 | JGI IMG/M metagenome (GOLD analysis project Ga0163155, IMG submission 148611) | Freshwater microbial mat bacterial communities from Lake Vanda, McMurdo Dry Valleys, Antarctica - Oligotrophic Lake LV.19.SP4.G1 | ecosystem: Environmental > Aquatic > Freshwater > Lake >... | reverse complement strand
CGGTAAGTAATAGGAAGCTGAACGACTTTGGGATAGTTTTTCTTGGAGCCAGTGGCTTTTGACCAAGATGCCGAAAGCAAAAATTTACTTCCTTGTGCAAACTGATAAAATGAAATATTCTTCACGGGTAAAATCATGCAAGTGTAGCATAAAACAACATGCCGGCACCTTGTATGTTCTTTATTCTCTCGCGATAGCGCATCACATCTCCCAAATAAAGCAGGTACTTCGGCAGTCTGAAAAAAACTTTGGAACTGCTATAATCAGCCATATTAGGCCAGAGATAATAATTCCCTAAATGGTAATCTGTACTGGAAATAACCCGAAAGCCAATATTATTAAACAGCCGGGCAAGATTTTTTTGATTATATGCGTAGTAGTGTGTGTTTTGAATGCCCAGTGCGGTGACGTGAATTTTTCTTAGTTCGTCTAAGGAAGCTATCTCATAATTTTTCAGGTAATAATTTGCCCAATACTTTTTTGCTTCCGGATGTTCCAGCATTTCTGTTGAGTCATTATTATCAGTTTCCAAGATTATAATAGTGTTTGCGTGACAAACATTTTTCAAATCTTTCAGGGTTTCAAGCGGCTTATTCAAATGCTCTATTACGTGCCTGCAGTAGATGATGTCGTATTTATCTGAAGCGGATTGAAGATAGTTTTCTAAGGGTTCTTTAATGATTCTATTTATTTGCTTCTGAAATTTTTCGCAAAATTCATACGATACCTTATCAGGCTCAACAACGGTAACATCCAGCCCAAGTTTTCCAAAAGCGTTTGAATAATAGCCTAACCCACAACCAATATCTAAGAGCGTTTTCCTTTTGAAACCATTCAATTTATTTAACTCCCTGAGATAATACTCTGCGCTTCTCAAAGAGTATTCAGCTTTCGATTTATTGTAAGCATGGGCGATATTTTCATACATCCCTTCCATGATATACGATTCAGGAATTGGGTAAAACCGTCTTAATTCGCAGGCTTCGCAGGCGTATAAGCTATGATCTTTTCTTTTCGCTTTTAGCAAAAGCCTGTGCTGGGTTTCCTGAATGCATATAGGACAAAAAATCTGGGCGCTGTCGGGTTTCAATAGAGGGTTATTTTTTACTGATTTCGATGAGTTTCTTTCCAAGAATTTGCAAGAGATATTTAAATTGAGATGGACTATTATTCTTTCTCGGATTTGCGCCCAACTTTTGATAAAGCGATGAAGGATTGCATCCTCTGAACACGATTGGGATTCCTCTAGGGGTATTTAATTTTTCCATGTTTTGATAAGAAACACGAAAAGCCCTGCGTGGCTTTTCTGAACTTACTTTGTCACTTGCGTGAAGAAGTAATTGATTGAAAATTAACACATCACCCGCCTCCAATTCAACATACACCGCTTTGTCTTCCTCTACAAACTCTTCATTAACCAAATCATGATAGGCAGCGCCCTTTACACGATGCCAAGGGAGAAACCCTTTTTTATGGGAGCCCGGAATCACTTTCATCGCCCCGTTTTCTTTCCTGATATCATCCAAAGCAATCCACGCCATAAACTTTATTGGCTCCTTGCTTCGGTTAATGAAATCCTGATGCCAGGGAACTGCATTGTTTTTCTCCTTTGGTTTGAATACTAAGGAGTTTTCATAAAGCGCGATATCTTTTCCTAACGACTTTTCTAATTCATCTAAAATGATTGGATTTGAGGCTAATTCAAGGAACAGCGGGTTGCGTTGGAGCAAATCATATAAAACCCCTGTTTCTGCACGATGAGGAAGAAAATATTTTTCAAAAGGATCATTGAGGTTTTTTTCGCAATACTCCACAGACTCCTCTACGAGTTTTCTCACAGGAGAAAGTTGTCTATCTGAAAAAATGTTTTTCAAAATTGTAAAACCGTCATTTTGTACTGTGTATTCCATTTTAATCTGACAAAAGTAGCAGAATTCCCTTTCAGGAAAAAGTTTGTATTTTAGCTTAAACAAATCTAAGTGTATGTTTAAACTATCGCTCCTTCCTGCTCTTCTTTTTATATCATCTTTCATGTACCCGCTTTTAACTGTTTCTTATGCTCAATCATGTTTAATTGCTGATTTTCCTTTTAACGGGAATGCAATTGATGCCTCCGGCAATGGAAACAACGGTACGGTTTCAGGGGCAACGCTCACTACTGGTCATGATGGAGTTGCAAACAGCGCATACTTTTTTGATGCAGTAAATGATGAAATTATTATGAATAACGTGCTGGGTAACTTTGGGACAAGCGACTACACAATCAGTTGCTGGTTGAAAACTATATTACAATCAGGAACTGCGAGATTCCTCTCGAAGCGTTCCGCTTGTACGAATGGAACATTTTACAACCTTGGCGTGAAGAATAGCGAATTCGAGTTTGAGGCACAAGACAACTCAGATCAGATTGGAGGATGGAGCACTATTCCTGTTAATGATGGAAACTGGCATCATATAGCAGTTGTTCGTTCGGGTGAGTTATTCTCTTTTTTTATAAATGGTTATCTTGAATTTGCAGAATACTCCGGATACGTTTTTGATTCTGATAACAATGCGAATCTGAGAATTGGCGATGATGTTTGCGTGGGCGTTTCGACAAGCGTAAAATTCACCGGCTCTCTTGACGACATCAAGTTTTTCGACTGCGCATTGAATGCCATTGAAATTGCACAATTGATAAATGATACTGCCGGATGCACAGTTTATACTTATGACACAGTAACCGTTCCGGTTTTTGACACCACAACAGTTAATGTTTTTGATACGATTAGCGTAGCTGTAACAGATACGCTGATAATTGATGTAATTCTTTCGACCAATCCCTTTAATACAAGCGAAATCAAAGTTTATCCGAATCCAACTAATAACCTGATTGTTGTGGAGAACAATATGTATTCGCAGATGACAAATTACACGCTCAAAATTATGAATGGGTTAGGACAACAACTTTTCAGTTCACCTTTTAATTTGCCTTCGATAACAATTGATATTAGTCAAATAGGAGCAGCCGGAATCTATACCTTGCAAATTTTGTCTCCATCCGGTCAGGTGACTGAAGAGAAGAAAATTGTGTTGCAGTAACAGAATCGCGGATACTTAACCCTTCCCGCTTTTGACCACCATAAACTTCTCCTTGTAGTGGAGGATTGGCTTTTCAAGGAAATGATACGATAACGCAGCGATGCCTATGCTGCAAAGAATGGCAAACGGATAAAGAAAAAGATTAGACAGGATTGAATCTGTGCAGAGAAGCGTACTTCGAACTATCCAGATTCCAAGCGCGACAAAAATGGAATGATACATGTAAATCCCGTAGGAGATTTGCCCGCAATAATCCAGCGCTTTATTTTCAAAAGAGAGGATGCTGCCGGGATTAGTAGCTACATTTAAGATAAGAACTCCATAGAGCAGGCTGTAAACAAGATTTGAAAAGGAATACAGCTTGGGATTAAAAAGAAAAAGTGAAAAGAGGATAACCAGCACAGCAATCTGCACCCCTTTTGAATAAAGTACATCCAATATTTTCTTTTTGTCAGAAAAATAAATGAATGCAAAAATTCCTCCTACAGTCATGCAATCGAAGTCTAAAATTTTTTGAATTACCCAGATAGTTTTTTGAGCAACGCCTGTGAAAATTTCCATGCTGTAGGTGATTTCGCAAGCAACTTTTACAGATAGAATTCCAAACAGTAACAGCGCCAATGCTTGAAGATTTTTTGCAATTCTATTGATGAGATGTGGCCAAACGAGGTAAAACTGCTCTTCGGTTCCGATTGACCAGAGTACGCCAATGCTGAACATGTGACCAAAGACAAGGTAAACCACATTCGGCAGCATGAAGAATGTGAGCAAAAGTTTAATGTCAAAATGTGGATGAATCTTTTCAGGAAAATAATCAGGACTGAAAAATTGAGGGAGTACAAAAAAACCGAGAAGCGCAATGAAAAAGTAAAGAGGCCAGATTCTTAAAATGCGTCTGATGTAGAATTTTTTTATGTCAATGCCGCTCCTGACTTTCACTTCACTCAGTAACAAGTACGTGATGAGAAATCCGCTCAACACGAAAAATATCTTAACGCCCTGCGGACCAAGCTGGCTGATAATGTTATTGTTCCGAATATTGGGAAGCTGGGCGAATTTCTTAAAACCCTCAATATGTGCCACAATCACCATGAAAGCGGCAATGAAACGAATCCCATTCAGTCCTTTGAAATAGATTTTTTCCATTCGGAAGCTCCGAATATCTGAAAATTTGGACTTCCATGAACCCTCTGTTTTAAACCTTCCTAACTTTAACCGCTTTTTTAAAGCATTTTCGCCCTGTGGGAATCATTATCCGTCAAAGCCTAAAGAGCACCATCATTTCTTATGCAGGTGTCGCATTAGGGGCTTTGAACACGTTGATATTATTCCCGCGCTTTTTTGAACCGGAGCAATTTGGATTGACGAGGGTGCTATTATCAGTGGCTACAGTGCTTGCTGTTTTTGCTGAGTTTGGCGGCACGAATGTTATCAATAAATACTTTCCGATTTTCAGGGAGGAGCGCGGAACGCTTAAGAATTTTGTGTTTTGGATTCTGTTGAAAGCGCTGGCAGCTTATGCGATTGTCGGTTTTATTTTTTATGTCTTTAAAGATTCTATCCTGCATGGCTATGTAAAAAATCAATCTGACCTAGTGATTGATTTTTATGGGTACATTTTTCCTCTCACGCTTTTTGTACTGATATTCAATTTACTTGAGGCTTATGCGCGTTCCCTGTTGCGGATAGTTTTTCCAACGCTTTTGAGAGAGGTTTATCTCCGGGTGTTTCTTTTAGCAATCATGCTACTTTTTCATTTTGATGTCATCAGCTTCGAGTTGTTTATGATTTTGTTTGCAGCGTCTTATGCAAGCGCGATGATTGTTCTTGCAGGGTATATAGCTTGGCTTGACAGAAATTTTATTGAGGTGAATCTTGCATTTGTGCGTCATAAGATGGTGAAAGAGGTATTTATCTATGGCATGTATTCCATCCTCACGGTTGCCGTTTGGAAAATTGTGACACAGTTGGATGTCATCATGCTGAGCTACATGGATACACTTGGAAATGTCGCGGTTTACTCCATTGCGTTTTACATTGTTACGCTTATCATGTTGCCGCAACGCTTTTTGCATCAGATGGCAACGCCAATCGTTTCAAATGCCATACAGCAAAACCGTTGGGATGAAGTGAGGATGCTTTATCAGCGGGTTGCGCTGAACCAGTTTGCGATTGGAATGTTTTTATCAATTGGCATCGGAGTGAATATGGATAATCTTTACCATTTCCTCCCTGAAAAATATCATGTTATTAGCGGAGTGGTTTTAGTGCTTATCATCGGCAGGTTGTTCGACATGGCTACAAGCATCAACGGAGAGATTATTCTATACTCAAAATTTTTCCGGTTTAATCTTTTTGCAGGCATTGGTTTGTTTGCAATGTGTATTGTGACAAATTACTTGTTCATTCCCAAATATGGAATTCTTGGGGCAGCTATCGGCACTTCGATTTCGCTCACAATTTTTAACGTACTGCGCACATCATTTGTCTATTTCAAATTCGGTTTCCTTCCTTTTGGTTCCGGTATGATTAAAGCCTTGATTATTGGATTTGCTACGCTGGCTGTCGCATTGGTTATTCCTGATATGCCAAATGTTTACCTCAATATTTTAATCAAATCAGGAGTGGTTGTTGCGTTGTTTCCCGCGCTGATTTATTCGCTGAAAGTATCGGATGACATCAATCAGTTTTTCTTGAAGGCGGTGGAGAAAGCGAAAGTGCAATTCGGAAGTAGAAATTAGGAATCCCTCACACCTTAAACTTTATCCCCTGCGCCAGCGGCAAATCCGCTCCGTAGTTAATGGTATTCGTTTGTCTGCGCATGTAAAATTTCCATGAATCAGAGCCAGACTCACGCCCGCCACCGGTTTCTTTTTCACCGCCAAATGCGCCACCGATTTCAGCGCCTGATGTGCCAATGTTCACGTTGGCGATGCCGCAGTCGCTGCCTTCCTGCGAGAGAAATTTTTCCGCTTCGCGCAAATTGGTGGTCATGATGGCGGATGAAAGTCCCTGCATCACTCCATTCTGATAGGCAATCGCTTCATCAAGTGTCTTGTATTTGATGAGATAAAGAATGGGCGCGAATGTTTCATGCTGCACAATGGCGAAATCGTTTTTCGCTTCTGCAATGGCAGGCCTCACATAGCAACCGGATTCATAGCCTTTGCCGCTCAACACGTCTCCTTTTACTATCAACTTTCCGCCTTCTCGTACTACTTCTTGTAATGCTCGTTCATATTGCTCCACTGCATGTTTATCAATCAAGGGTCCTACATGATTGTTCGTATCAAGCGGATTTCCGATGCGCAGTTGACTGTATGCTTTTACCAATTTCTTTTTCACTTCATCATACAGCGATTCATGTACAATCAATCTGCGCGTGGTTGTGCAGCGTTGTCCGGCTGTGCCTACCGCTCCGAACACCACCGCGCGAATCGCAATATTCAAATCCGCATTTTCGGTGATGATGACGGCATTGTTGCCGCCCAACTCAAGCAGGGAACGTCCGAATCTTGATGCGGTTGCTGTCGCTACTGCTTTGCCCATGCGTGTTGAACCCGTTGCAGAAACAAGCGGAATTCTTGAATCTTGCGCAAGCCATTCGCCTACTTTGAAATCGCCAATCACCAGACACGAAACACCTTCAGGAACATGATTTATTTTGAAAACCCGCGCAATAATTTTTTGACAAGCGATGCCACAAAGCGGAGTTTTTTCCGAAGGCTTCCACACGCACACATCACCACATACCCACGCAAGCATTGCATTCCACGACCACACCGCAACGGGAAAATTGAATGCAGAAATAATACCCACAACTCCCAGCGGATGCCACTGCTCATACATTCTGTGTTTTGCTCTTTCGGAATGCATCGTAAGTCCGTGCAGTTGTCTTGACAATCCAACCGCATAATCGCAGATGTCAATCATCTCTTGCACTTCGCCCAAGCCTTCCTGCAACGACTTTCCCATTTCCCACGAAACCAACTGCCCAAGCGGCTCTTTGTGTGCTCTCAGTTCTTCACCGATTTGCCGCACAATTTCTCCGCGCTTTGGCGCAGGAAGCATTCTCCATTCTTTAAATGCTTTTTGCGCGGTGTCAACAACTTTGTCGTAATCGCTTTGCGTCAGTTCATTCACCGTTCCAATCAGTGAACCATCAACGGGTGAATGACTTTCAACCAGCTTGCCTTTTGTTTTGAGCCATTGAGAACCGGTGCTGGCACCACTCTCTGAAATTTTCAATCCTAATTCATCAAGAAACGAAAGTGATTTTTTGTTTTTTGAAAAGAGCATGATGGAAGTTTATTTTATAAACTGCGGTTAGATTTTAATTTTTTGGGGTCTTGTTTTGAGTGAAATATTCCAAGCACAAGTATTTCTTTCTTCAAAATCGTGTAAACAAGGAGGAAATTGCCCCAAGCAATATTCCTGTAGATTTTATTTTCAGTAGACAGAAACCTGCATTCAGGATGGTTCAAATAAAAGGGAAGAATAGCGTCAACTTGTTGTACAAACATTTTTTTGAATTGATGCGCAATGTTCTCTGAAGCAAACTTTTTCAAATAATTAAACTCGGCTTGTACTGTTTGCAGCGCATGTTCGGTAATAACTATTTCCATGACGCAATCTTTCTTTTTGCGTCACTCCATTTTATTTTTCCGCTTCTTTCAGATTTACGTATCGCTTTGATGATTTCCGCTGCTTCTGATTTATGGTCTGCCTTTTTCATTCTTACATACTTCAGCGTACGCAGGTGTTCAATAAGCGGTTTTGATTCAGTAGGCTCTTCTATTTCAACAAGATAGGTCATCAAAAATGTGTTTCAATCAAAATTAGGATTCAGCGGGCATTATCTGAATTGCGGCTTCTTTCAAAACTGCGCTTTTCTCACCACCTCAAACGGGTTCATCTTTTTAATGTTGAATTGAAACGTGATTAAGCCCCAGTATTTTTCTCTGTAGTACAGATTGTCCGTATCATTTTTATCAAAGCCCACATACCATTTTTGTGTGCCTGCAACTTTATCCTGCACGATGGAAACGAGCGGGAAGTAGATTTCAAACATATCGGGTATGATTACGAATGCTAAACCCAATTCATAAGCGAGATTGAAGCCTGCGTTTTCCTGACCGAACATGCCGATTGTGGTGTAAGGTCTGATGGGAATTTTCCCTGGAATTGTGGAATTCAAGTGAATGGTGGCAAGCCACTTGTCGGTTTGCCCGAAACTGTTGCGCGAGCGGAATCCGCCTTCTTTCGTGACGATTTGTTGTGACGAAAATATTTCAGTTTCATTTCTTCCGAAGAAATATTCATCAAACAAAAAGTCTTTTTGAAACTGTTCTCTGCCTGTGCCGAAGTTCATGCGAAAACGCGCGTCAGGAACAACGCCTGACTCGCGGTCGTTCCACAGAAACCCGCCCGCAAACAAACGAACGTGTAATCCTTTGTTCTTTTTGTTGTAAGTGAGTTTGTAGTTGAATTCGGCAAACGAGCGCACAAAATCTTTTCCCTGCTGCACCGTGATGTTTGCGCGAAAGGGATTGATAACACGGGTGTTTTCCAGATTGAAAGCCACTTCATTCACAAAGTATTTTGAGACTGTATTTTCCAAAACCAGTTCTGTTCGATTGTATTCCCGGAAATCCTGCCAAATATGAATGTGTCGGAACGAGAGGGATTTGTCCACCGGACTGCGCGCATATTTTTTGCGGAAGGTAAGCGTGAGTACAGGTTGAATTTTGTTATAGTTCAGCACTTCAGGGACGAGGTCGTAACTAAATCGTCTACCGCCAATGCTCAGGTTTACGTTGTGTACTTTGCTGCCCTTCGTATAAAACGTATAGGCAACCCTGCCGATGCCGGCAAACTGCACAGAGCCTGTGCCGAACATGGGCACTAATTCAAACTCCAATTCTTTAAAAGGCAGGAAGTGATTGTAGAAGGCAAAGCCGATGAGTGTTTTGTCATAATTATTCCAGCCCACAGCCGGACTGAAAAATAATTGCGCTTTCGTGGGATTTTCCAGGCTGCCGAGAAACTGAAAGCGCAGCCGTTCAGCTTTATGCATCAATCCACGCAAGCGATAGTTATTGTTTTTGCGGTTGAACTCTGTTGTAGTTCTATCGAAATCAATGCGGTATTGCTCGTAATTGTCATTAACGATTTCGATTTCCTTTTCGCCTTCAAATCCTTCCAGCCAAATAGTTTTCGCAACGGTATCTTTTCGGATTGCTGAAACAGCTATGGGCGCTGCAATACCCGTTTTGTTTGCGACATGGAGCGTGTGAATGTTATTTGCTTTGTCTTTTTTGACAGCAGCAATCTTGTAATCTAATTTCTGCGAAGTGGCGATGAGGTCGTCAAAAAACCATGTGAGATTTTTTCCGGTGTACGCTTCAAATAATGCGCGTAAGTCTTCGGGTTGCGGATGTTTGAATTTCCATTCCGAAAAATACTTCTGCATCACGCTGTCAAACAGGCTGTCACCGAGATAAGCTTTCAAATGATCAAAGAGCAGCGCAGTTTTTCCATACACAATAGCGCCATAGTTCAGCGAAGTAAAATCTTGCGAAGGCAATTCGGAAGGCTGGTCAAGATGCTGACGCGCATTGAAGAGGTAGAACAACTCGTTTTGAAATTTCAGCGTGTAATCCTCCATGTCAAAAAGCTTGCGGAGTTTCTCTGCATTGAATCCATCGGGCCATTTTCTGCCCGGATATTTCGTGTAGAGGTAGCGCATCTCGTAAAACGAATTGATGCCTTCATCCATCCATGCGTGGTCGCGCTCATTCGTGCCAAGGATTCCGTAAAACCAGTTATGTCCCACTTCGTGCATAATCACCGTTTCCAAGTCAAGCGCATTATTCGTTCCACCTATAATGGTGATTGTCGGGTATTCCATTCCACCGCCCGCGCTCAAAGCGCCTTCTACGGCTGTTACTTGGTCATATTGATAATCGCCAATCCATTTTGAATAATACAGCGTAGCATCATGCAGATATTCCAAGCTGTTCTTCCACAGCTTTGCGTCAATGTTGGTGAACATTGCCCACGTAGTAACTTTTCGTTTTGAATTGGGCAATTCAACTTCACCTTTCAAAACATGATAACGCTTGTCGGCAAACCATGCGAAGTCGTGCGCGTTTTCCAATTTATAGCGCAGGGTTTTTAACGTAGAATCTGAGGCTGGAAAATCACGCGCGTTTTCAAACGATTCTATTTTGCTTGTTTTCTCTGCCAATTCAGTCAGCCATGCCAACTCCTCTTCGTTTTGCAAATTGCCCGAAGCCGCAACCACATAATTTTTTGGAAGTGTAATCTGCACATCAAACGAGCCGAACTCTGAATAAAATTCCCCTTGGTCTAAATAGGACATCGGATGCCAGCCGTTCTTATTATACACTGCCGGCTTGGGATACCACTGCGTGATTTGATACGACTGTGCCACATGCCCGAGGCGTGAAAAACTTGCGGGGATTTTTACGTGAAACGGTGTGCTAATCGTAATGCGTTCACCACTTTTCAATGGCTGCGGCAACAGCACTTTGCAGATGTCAATTTTTGCTGAATCCAATTTCCATTCGAGCTTTTGACCACCTGATTTAAAATCAAGACTATCAATATACCCGCGCTGCTCAGGTTTTGAGAAATAAAACTCCGTGCTGCGGTTTTCAAGCTGCTGTTGGGCAAATGCGGTGTTCAGATTTTTGTAAGCGTTGGGCCACAAGTGAAACCAGATAAAGGAAAGGGTATCCGGTGAGTTATTCGTGTAAACGACTTCAAGATTCCCTGTCAATTCATGTTTTTTATCGTCAAGCGAAACATTGATTTTATAGTCAACCGCTTGCTGCCAGTAGGTTTGTGCGCACAATAAGCCGCAAAAAAGTGTCAAGAAGAATGTGGAAAATAATGGGCGAAATGACTTGCTCACCTGAATAGTTTTGGAAATACTGTGAAATAATTATTATTGAAGGTGCAAGACAAAAATAAAATTGAATTTGGTACTTTTAGCCGATACTTTCACCGCTCGAACCCACTGTGTATGTCTGAAAAAAACCCTTTTGATGATTATCGGGATGTGACTGACTTAGTTGCGCACTATGAAGAAACCGAGCGCAATAACGCGCAACTCTTTTTAGACGAAGCCTCCTTTGAGCAACTGATTGATTACTATGAATTGAAAAAGAAAAGCGAGAAGGCGTCAAAAATCGTCAGCATCGCTATTGAGCAATATCCCTACTCCTCATACTTCTTAGTGAAAAAGGCACAGTTCTTTTTTGACGTCAAGCAATTCGACCAGGCGCTGGAAGTTTTGGAGAAAGCGGAGGTGTTTGACCCGAAAGACATGCAGATTCATTTACTCCGCGCAGATATTTACGTGTGGATGGAAGATTTCAAGAGAGCGGTTGCCACAGTAGAATATGCAATGACGATTGGAGAGAAAGACGACATGCCCGACCTATATCTTGAGCTTGCAGACGTGTATGAAGAATGGGAAAAGTATGAGCAGGTATTTGACTGTCTGAAAAAAACACTTGAATTTGACCCGAATAGCGAAGAAGCGCTGAACCGCATGTGGTTTTGCGTAGAGTTCATTGAAAAATATCAGGAGAGCGTTGACTTTCATAAAATGCTGATTGACCGCGAGCCTTACAATCACCGCGCGTGGTTCAACCTTGGACATGCGTATTCCGGCTTGGGCGATTATGAAAATGCAGTAGATGCTTTTGATTTCGTGTTAGCCATTAATGAGAAAAGCGAATACGCCTACAAAGATTGCGGTGACGTGTTGTTCCGCATGGAGAACTACCGCAAGGCGATTGAATATTACAAAAGCAGCTTTGAAGTAGCGCGTCCCACAAAAGAAATTCTGTACAACATTGGCGAGTGCTACGAATGTTTGGAAGAATACGCGATGGCGCGCAACTACTACCGCAAGGCGGTGAATATGGACCCGAATTTTCATCCTGCGTTTTTCCGTATCGGCTTGTGCTACCACGCGGAGCAGAAGTGGAGCAACGCGCTCACTTCGCTCGAACGCGCCTGCAAGTTGAAAGATGATGACCCTGATTACATTGAGGTGCTTGCTGATTCCTACTATGAATTAGGCAATTTGGACTCTGCGATTGAATCGTTTGCAAAAGCGATTGACATTCGCCCCGAATCGCGCGAGGCATGGCTGGCGCTGGCGCGTACGCTGCTTGAGGCGGGCATGCACCGCGATTCTTTCACTGTGCTGGATGATGCCTGCGAGCAATTCGATGACCCGGCAGACATTTTCTACGTGAAGAGCGCTTACTATTTCCTTATTGGAAATAAAAAAGAATCGCTGCTGAATTTTGAAAAAGCGCTGCTCTTGGATTACAAGATGCACCCCATCGTTTTTGAAATCGCTCCGAACATGGAGAAGGAGTTAGCCGTGCAGCAGGTGGTGAATCAATATCGGGTTTAGTCGGCAGACGAAAAGTTTTCTGTTTACAGTTTACGGTTTTCAGTTGCGTTAATGTCCCCCTTGTGCGTGAGGATTGCGTAGAGGCGAAAGGGGTGCGGGTGTGCTTTGAGCGTTTGCAGGGGGATGATTTTTTATCATAACAGCGCTCGTTAAAAAGACAATACTATTTTTACCGCATGAGAAAATTCGGTTTAATCGGCAACCCGCTCGGGCATTCTTTTTCAAAAAAATATTTCACGGAGAAATTTGCGACTGAGTTCATCAATGAAACGGTGTATGAAAACTTTGAACTCCCGAAAATTGATTTGCTCCGAAATGTTGTTGCTGAAAATCCTGATTTGCGCGGGCTGAATGTTACAATCCCTTACAAGGAAGCGGTGATTCGTTATCTGGATGAATTGAGTGATGATGCTCTGGAAATTGGCGCGGTGAACACCATCAAGATTTCTTCCGGCAAGTTGAAAGGCTTCAACACGGATTATATCGGCTTCACTCGCTCACTGATTCCGCTGTTAAAACCTTCGCATAAAAAAGCGCTGATACTTGGCACAGGCGGTTCTTCGCTTGCTGTAAAATATGCGCTGGAAAAATTGGGAATTGAATATTTAATCGTTTCGAGAAACCCTTTTGAGGAGAATGAAATCGGGTATGATGCAGTCAACGAATCGTTATTGAATGAACATACGCTCCTCATCAACACCACACCGGTCGGGATGTTTCCAGATGTTTCAAACGCGCCTGAAATTCCTTATCAATTTCTTGGTGAGCAGCATCTGCTGTTCGATTTGATTTACAACCCTGAGGAAACAATATTCTTGAAAAGTGGGAAGGAGAAAGGCGCAACTACTAAAAACGGTTCTGAAATGTTAGCGCTTCAGGCAGAGGAAGCGTGGAAGATTTGGAATTCGTTTTGAGAAATTTCACGCAGAGGCGCAAAGACGCAGAGAAAATTAAAACAACTCTTTCAGCGGCAACTTTTCCTCTTCACCTTTCTCTGTTTCAGCTTTATCAAGCCACTTCTGCGGAATCGTTTTGCTGCTTTCCGCGCCTAATTCTTTCAGACGTTCTACTTTGCGCAGCAGGTTATCTTTTCCGGTGAGTTTGGTCATCGCGTCTGCATAAGCATCCTGCGAAGATTTGATGCGCTTGCCAATATCTTCCAAATCACTCAGCAGGCTTACAAACTTGTCGTAGAGCGAACCTGCCTGCCTTGCGATCTCGCGCACGTTTTGATTTTGATACTCTTGCTTCCACATGGAGGCGATGGTGCGCAGTGTAGCAAGCAACGTAGTCGGACTGATAACGACAATATTTTTTTCGAGCGCCTCTTGAAAAAGCGTGTTGTCGGTTTGCAGCGCAAGCCCGAATGCAGGCTCAATCGGAATAAACATCAGCACGAAGTCGGGACTTGCGTCATAGATGTTTTGGTAATTTTTTTCGCTGAGTAATTTGATATGTCTTCTCACCGACTGCACATGCGCGCGTAAATGCAATTGCTTCTCTGTTTCATTCTCATTGGAAGTAAATTTTTCATAATCAACCAACGACACCTTTGAGTCAATGATGACTTTTTTTCCTTCCGGCAGGTTAATAATCACATCGGGCTGTACGCGTCTTCCGTCTTCTGTAAGAAAACTTGCCTGCACGGTATATTCGCGCCCCTTTGTCAAGCCTGATTTTTCAAGGATGCTTTCAAGAATCACTTCGCCCCAAGTGCCTTGCGCTTTTGTGTCGCCTTTCAATGCGCGGGTGAGGTTGCGCGCTTCCTCGCTCATCTGCTGATTCAGTTCTTTGAGATTTTTTATCTGGTGAATCAACCCTTCATTTTTCAGTAATGTTTCCTTGTGCGTATCGTCCACTTTCTTTTCAAAATCTTTCAGCCTTTCTTTCAGCGGACTCAGGATTTCATCCATGTTTTGCTTGTTCTGCTCCGTGAATTTTTTGCTTTTATCTTCGAGCAGTTGATTTGCGATGTTTTGAAATTCAATCTTGAATTTTTCCTGCAAGAGTTCTACCTCTTTTTTTTGTTCACTCAACTTCGTTTGCAGATTTTCATAGGATACCGTCATCTTAGCCAATTCATTTTCGGCAGCGCGTGATTGCTGACGCTCTTTTTCTAATTGGTTTGAAGTTGCTTCCTGATTATCCGATAGAAGGTTATTTCTCTCCGAAAGCCTGCCAATTTCCTCTGTGAATTTTGAGCGTTGGAATAGCCATGCAAGCGCACAGCCGATAACTAATCCAATTAGAAGAAACAGAATTTCCATAGCTGTAAAGATAAACTTTAAGCGGGCGGAATTTGAGATGCGGCATGGAGTGAAAGGCGCAATTCCTCCGATGTTTTCCCCGTGCCGTCATGCTTCCAGCCCGGAGGCATATATAGATACCGCAGCTTGTCTTTGAAAGCAGGAGCGGCTTTTACATCCTTCCATAAGTCAGCGAATTCGTGCAACTGGCAATCAATGATGTTGTAACCGTGCCAGTTTTTGCGAATGCCATACGCAGGTTTTTCTTCTTCCGGTTGATAGCTGTGAAAAAATTTATCCCAGAAAATAAAAAAGCCGCCATAGTTGCGGTCGAGATATTTTACATCAGAGCCGTGATGCACACGATGATTGGAAGGCGTTACCAAAATTTTATCCAGTAATCCGAGCTTTTGCACAAACTCCGTGTGATACGCCAGCCCGATGAATTTGAAACCGGTGTCGAGAATGATGTAAATAAGCGGATGAATGCCGAGTAGTGGAATCCAAAAGAAAAACGGAAAATGAAACAACGCATCAAACATACTGCCGCGAATGCCGGTGGTGAGGTCATAATGTTTGGGTGAATGATGCACGACATGCACACACCAGAAGAAACGTATTTCATGTTGCAGGCGGTGCGAGATGTAAAACAGAATATCATTGATGAAGAAACAAATCACCCACGCATACCACGCAAAACCCAAATCGAAAATTCGGTATTGATACACCCAACTTTGTACGCCAAACATCACAAGCGTATAAAAAACATACCCGCCACCAAATGAAAGCGCGCCACATGCAATGCCAAGCCAGCGCGATTTCTTGTCGCGCGATTTGCGTTGCAGAGCAAATACGATTGTTTCAAGAATGATTGCTGAGATACCAAACGTATAGAGCCCAGGCGAGAAATACGCGCTGAAGGTTTGTAATTGTTCAGCAAAAGACATGATGAAAAGTTAAGGAAATAATTTAGCCTCATCCCGCCCTTCTCCAAAGGAGAAGGAGTCCGAGCTATCTCGCATTGCATAGAGTAGATTCAATTCCTCCACTTAAAACTTATGACTTACAACTTAAAACTTACGACTTCACTCCAAACTCCAGTCAATCGCATTATAGCCTTTGTGTTTTAGAAGCTCGTTGGTTTTGGAGAAATGCTTGCAACCCATAAACGCGCCACGCGCCAGCGGGCTTGGATGCGCGGCATACAAGATGTGGTGTTTTGACTTGTCAATCAGGATGTCTTTCTCTTGGGCGAATCGTCCCCACAACAAAAAGATGATACCGGTGCGTTGCTCGGAAAGTTTTTGAATTACGGCATTGGTAAATTCCTGCCAGCCGATTTTTGAATGAGAGGCGGCTTCATTTGCCCGAACTGTCAGGAAAGCATTTAACAAAAACACACCTTGTTTCGCCCACTTTTCAAGGTTGCCATGCTTGGGAATGGGAATGCCTAAATCAGTATTTAGTTCTTTGAAAACATTGACGAGTGAGGGCGGAGGCGCGATTCCCTGCGGCACGGAGAAGCAAAGTCCGTGCGCTTGTCCCTTGCCGTGATACGGGTCTTGACCAATGATTACAACTTTCACCTCATCAAAAGGTGTGAGATTAAACGCATTGAAAATAAGCAGACCGGGAGGATAAATTGTCTTGCCGTTATTCTTTTCTTCGACCAGTGTTTGCTTGATTTTTTGGAAATACGGTTTTTGAAATTCTTCAGCGAGCGTTGCTTTCCAGGAGGGTTCTATTTGCGGGGCGATGTCAGCCATGCCGCTAACTTAATGAAGATTCGATGATTCGGTAATTCGATGGCGCGTTTCTGCGCTAACAGTTACTTTCTTAAATTTGCCCCCCGAAGTTTCAAATTTGAAGTTTAAAGTTTGAACTGAAATCAGCAACATCTTTAAACTTCAAGCCTTAAACTTCAAACTAAATAATGGCTCCGTAGCTCAGGGGATTAGAGCAATTGCCTTCTAAGCAATGGGTCACTGGTTCGAATCCAGTCGGAGTCACTTCTTCTCAAGAGTTTTAAGTCGTAAGCTTTAAGCTATAAGTCAGCTTCATCGCTTTCTTTATTTTCCAGTCTTTATGCTATCATCCACCGCTCCGTAGGCAGGTTAGCAATCAGAGGTTTTTTAGAGATACTTTATATTTACTGCCATGAAGGTAACATTACGCCTTATCCTCTTCCTGTCGGTAATCATTTTGGTTTCCTGCAAGAGCAAGCAAGCTAAAACCCCGCGCGATTCAGCCTACCTCATCCACGAGTTGAATCTCGCTTTGACGGAGGCCGTTGTGCAAGACGGTTTTTCTCCGCCCGTTGCAAGCAGGGTGTATGCTTATCCAAACATCACAGCGTATGAAGCGGTGATTCAAAACGATTCCAATTTTATTTCTTACGCGGGGCAATTGAAAGGTCTTGACGCATTGCCGCAGATGGAGGCGGAAAAAAAATATTCGCAGGAAATCGTGCTCGTGAAATCATTTTGCGATGTGGCAAGAGCGATGGTTTATCGCGACCATCTGATTGACGCGGAAGAAAAAAGATTGCTCGTTCTTTTAGAAAAAGAAACGGATGCGGAAACATTCAACAATTCCATTGCATTCGGAACACAACTCAGTGAAGCCATTCTCAAATGGGCAAATGCGGATGGATATTCGGAAACACGCAATATGCCCAAGTTTACCGTGGTGGACACTGCGGGTAGTTGGTTGCCAACACCGCCAAAATATATGGAAGCGCTGGAGCCGCATTTTATGAAGGTGCGCCCGTTTGTGTTGGATTCGACAAGCCAGTTTCGGGAAGCGCTTTGGTATCAGTTCAGCACAGACACGGCTTCTGAATTTTACAAGCGGACAAAAGAAGTGTACACGCTTGCTAACACGCTCACTGAAGAGCAGTTGGCGATAGCATGGTATTGGGACTGCAATCCATCACCGGCAGATATTCAGGGGCATGTAATGACTACAAAACGGCAAAACACTCCAGGCGGGCATTGGTTGGGCATTGCAAAAATTGCTGCAAAAAAAAATCATTTGAATCTTCCTGCAACCTGCGCGGTGTTATCGAAAACTGCCATTGCGCTTGCAGATGCGTTTAAAGTAATTTGGGATACGAAGTGCGCATCGAATAATATTCGTCCAGTTACGTACATCGGAAAATACATTGACCCCAATTGGAGTCCGCTGCTCGAAACGCCCAACTTCCCGGAGTTTTCCAGCGGACACAGCTGCATTTCTGCTGCCGCTGCATATGTATTGACACAAGAATTTGGTGAAAACTATTCGTTCATAGATTCTACCAATGTTCCTTTTGGAATTTCACCGCGCACATTTTCTTCTTTCAATGAAGCGGCAAAAGAAGCCGCCATCAGCCGCGTGTATGGCGGCATTCATTACATTCCATCGTGCGAAATCGGTGGGCAACAAGGAACAAAGGTGGGCGAAGTAGTAGCGGATAGAATCGTTACAGGCAAACAATCAGATGAGAAATGATTTGATTCTTTTAAGTTTGATAAAATTAGAAGGCACTCTATGAAATGCACCCATCTCAGTCAAGATATTCGCGCACAGATTGCAACGCTTTCGTTGGCAATTCTGCTATTTTCCTGCAACAGCAATCAAACTCAAGAGCGGGTTTCCGCAGTAAGCGATGAGGTTGCGCCCGTGAATCTTTTTGTTCCGCTTTCCCCTGAGAAAACAGGAATCACATTCGCCAACAAAGTGCTGATTAATAACAATATCAATTACGGCAGTTTCCAATACGTGTATAACGGTGGAGGAGTAGCGATAGGTGATATTAATAATGACGGGCTGCCGGATATTTTTCTTGCGTCCATTGAAACGCCTGAGAAACTTTATCTCAACGAAGGCAACATGAAGTTCCGCGACATCACGTTTCAGGCGGGCGTACAGGGAAAATTAGGATGGACTACCGGTGTTTCAATGGTGGATATTAATAATGATGGCTGGCTGGATATTTATGTCTGCTACTCCGGAGGCTATACCGATTTGAATGTGCGCGCCAATGAATTGTTTATCAATAATGGCGATTTAACTTTTTCGCAACGTGCGAAGGAATACGGGCTTGATGACAAGGGCTGCTCAACACAAGCTTATTTCTTTGACTACGATAAAGACGGAGACTTGGATATGTATCTCGTGAGCTATCCTCTGGATTTCAAAAACGGTCATCGCATGGATAATTATCCCTGGCAAGAACGCAACAAAGAAGAAGCAGGCTCGGACAAGCTTTACAAAAACAACGGTAACAACACATTCACCGATGTTACAAAACAAGCGGGCATTGAAAATCATGTGTGGGGATTATCAGCGGTGATTGATGATTTCAATCATGATGGTTGGGATGATGTGTATGTTGCCAATGATTTTCTTGGTCCCGATTTGCTTTGGATAAACAACAAAAACGGCACCTTCTCAGAGAAGCTCAAAGATTACATGAAACACATCACATTCAATTCGATGGGCGCTGACCTTGCCGATATAAATAATGATGGCTTGCAGGATTTATTCGTCTCCGAAATGGCGCAAACCGACCATGTGAGTTCCAAGCGATTGATGCCCAGCATGACCACCGACACTTTCTATAAAATGATTGAGAAGGGCTACTACTATCAATATATGGTGAATGCGCTTCAACTGAATGGCAAAGGCAGTTATAGTGAAATTGCTTTTATGTCGGGCATTTCGAAAACTGACTGGAGTTGGGCGCCCTTGTTTGCCGATTTTGACAATGACGGCTACAAAGATTTATTTGTCACTAACGGCATCCGCGATGCAGTTTCGGATAATGACTTCAAAACGAGTTATGCTGCCCTTTTGGACAAGGCTAATAAAGAAAAGCGCGCATTAAAGTACAGCGATTATGAACACCTGCTGCCCAAACTCAATCTCATGAATTTGATTTTTAAAAACAATGGCGATCTTACTTTTTCCAAATATAACAAGCAGTGGAATTTAACGGACACCATCAATTCAAACGGATGCGCTTATGCGGATTTGGATCTGGATGGCGACCTTGACCTTGTTGTAAATAATTATGAAGTCACCGCTTCCCTCTATGAGAATAAAGCAAACGAAGTGTATCAGAATAATTTCCTCCGCGTGCGGCTCGTAGGTCCCGCTAAGAACGTAAATGGATTTGGGACGGCTGTAAAAATATTCTATGACAAAGAAATGCAGTTGCAGGAAATGCAGCCCGTGCGCGGATTTCAGTCATCTGTTGAGCAGGTGCTGCACTTCGGTATCGGCAAGCGGGATAACATCAACAAGATGGTGGTGGAATGGCCTGACGGAAAAATTCAGCAGCTTTCCAATGTTGCTCCCAACCAAATGCTGGTGATGAAT
>Ga0163155_10002559_pt1 | contig 20164 bp, 16 predicted proteins | sample OliLakLV19SP4G1_FD_148611 | JGI IMG/M metagenome (GOLD analysis project Ga0163155, IMG submission 148611) | Freshwater microbial mat bacterial communities from Lake Vanda, McMurdo Dry Valleys, Antarctica - Oligotrophic Lake LV.19.SP4.G1 | ecosystem: Environmental > Aquatic > Freshwater > Lake >... | reverse complement strand
AGCATGTGAGGTAAAAGGGGTCTGGGGTCTGGAGTCTGGGAGTCGGGGGGTCGGGGCGATGGATATTCAATCGTTGAACAGTTTGCCGGTGGTGCCGCAGCAGAAAGTGCTGTCGCCGGAGAAGCGAGCGAAGCTGGAAAAAGTCGCCATCGAGATGGAGGCGGTGTGGGTGGCTCAGATTCTGAAAGAGGCGCGGCCTAAAGGCAACATGATGGACAGCTCGTTCGCCGCGCAAACTTTTCAGGACATGCTTGGCCAGCAGCTTGCGCAGGATATGGCGAAAAAGGGAGTTTTGGGATTGGCCGATACGCTCGTCCGGCAGGTTTTGCAAGAGCCCTCCGCGCCGGACACGCAGACGACGGCCGCAACAGAGCCAGACACAGGGAGCCATTGAGATGACGAGCACCGAAATGATACTCGAACTGGAAACTTTCAACGCCCTTTTGCAGCGGCTCAATCGCGCGCTGACCATGGCGGATACCAAATCCATCTTCGAGTTGACCGGCGAAATCAGCGCCAGCATCGCCGAGCTTGAACACGTCGATCTTGCGCTCGTGAAAACAAAACCGGAACGCGACCGCATCAAGCAGCTGGCCAACAGCATCCGCGTGATTCAGGAAGCCAACCAGGTTCTTTGCAACAGCGGACTGCGTTCCGTGCGCACGTTCCTTGAATGGGTTCAGCCCTCGTCCGGCTATTCGGCGGACGGCCACAGACCCAAGCGCGGTGGGATGCCCGGAATGATTTTGTCGGCGTAGCTGGTGATCCAGCGTTTCGATTGAGACGCACACGAGCGGGCGAGACGCCCGCAGTACAAAAGAGAGACATTGCGATGGGTCCTACTTTAAACGCCATCTTGAATATCGGAGTCACCGGCATCCGCGCGCAGCAATCCGCGATTGCCGTGACGGCGCACAACATCGCCAACGTCAATACCGAAGGCTACACGCGCCAGCGCGCCACGTTCGCCGAAGAAATTCCCCTTCCCACGGTCGTCGGCACATTCGGAATGGGCGTCAAGTTCGCCGGCATTCAGCGGGTTCGCCAGAACATGCTGGACGGAAATTACCGCGCCGCGCTGGGCCAGCAGAGCAAATACGATCTGATCGGCGCGAATGCCCGAGCGCTGCAAACGGCGCTGGGTGACATCAACGGCGCGAGTATCGGCGGCGGACTCACGAATTTCTTTAACGCGCTTCACGATCTGACCACGGGGCCCGAAGACATGGCGATCCGCCAGAACGTCATCGGAAATGCCGCCGTGCTGACCGACATGTTCCACGAAGCCGCGCGGCAGCTTTCCAGTCTAAGTTCCGGGCTGGATCTTCAGGCCAACAGCGCCGGGACCGAAATCAATTCCATCCTGCAGCAGGTCGCATCGCTCAATAACGATATCAATCGCATCGAAGCGCTCGGCACCGGCACCAGCGGCGATCTGCGCGATCAGCGCGACGTGCTGCTCGATCACCTCAGCGCGTACATGGATATCAGCACCGTTGAGCAGCCCAATGGCATCATGGACGTGAGCGCCAACGGGGAAGCGCTGGTCACGGGTCTGACGGCCTTTTCGGTGCAGGTCGTTTCTTCCGGCGCCCCGCCCCACCCTGAAATCGTGTCGTCGAACAACGTCGCGCTGGCGACTCCCGGCGGCCTGTTGAGCGGCCTGGCGCAGGCGTATCAGGACTTGGATGCGACACAGACTTCCATCGACACCATGGCGAGCACGCTGATCACGGAAGTGAATAACATTCACGCGAGCGGCTTCGATTTAAATGGCAATGGAGGCATTCCGTTTTTCACCGGCCTCGACGCTGCAAGCATCGCTATTGATGGCGCCATCAAGGCCGATCCGGCGCTGATCGCGGCGGCATCCACGGCGAACAGGGGCAATTCCGACGTGGCCGTCTTGCTGGCGCAACTTCAGGACACGCTGGTCGATCCGCCTGGATCGCCCAACGCCACGCTGAATGACATGTTCAAAAACATGCAGGTGAAGCTGGGCTCGGACGGCAATCTTGCCAATCAGCTCGGCGAAGCGTTCAAGAATTCTGTTGCCGATCTGCAGGGCCAGCGGCAGTCGATAAATGGCGTCAGCACGGATGAAGAACTGTCGAACATGATTTCGTACCAGCACGCCTATGAGGCTGCGGCGCGCGTTGTGACCGTGGTGGACGAAATCATGGACATGATCATCAATCGCATGGGCCGGGTCGGATTGTAAGCAAGGAGTTTTCAGGTGACAAATTTCCGTGTCTCCGATACGTCGCGCTACCTGGGCCTTGTGCCCTCGTACAACACGATCCTGTCGCGGCAGCTTGAACTGCAGCGCCAGATTTCGAGCGGCAAGAAGTTCGCGACGGCGGACCAGGATCCGGTGGGCGTGGCCATCGCGCAGAAGCTGCACACGGAAGATTCGCGGGCGGCGCAGAACATCCGCAACAGCGACGAAGTGAGTGCGTTTTCACGAGCTACCGACACGGCCGTGCGCAACGCGATCGACGGCATTCAGCGCGCGCGGGAACTGGCCATTCAGGCCAACGATGGAACCAAAGGCCCGACGGAGCGGGAGGCCATCGCGCAGGAAGTCGACCACATCCTGCAACAGATGATCGACCTCGGCAACGAGAAACACCGCGGGCGGGCGCTGTTCTCCGGCACGCGAACCGAAGCAGCCTCCTTTCAGGCGGTGACAGACGCAGCGGGAACAATCACGAGTGTGACGTACGCCGGAAATGGCGAATCGTTTTCAACGGAGTACACGCCGGGGCAAACCATCGCCTACAACATGCTGGGTTCCAACGAGAGCGGCGGCGGATTTGGATTGATGCGCGACACGGCGGCCGGCGTGGATGTGTTCCAGACGCTGATCACGTTCCGCGACGACTTGAGATCGAACCCCACGGCATTGAGCACGGATCTGCAACGTGTGGCCGGCATCCTGTCGCACATGACCGAAGGCGCGGCAAAACTGGGCGGCGTGCAGTCCCAGGTGGCAGCGGCCATCACGCGCCACGAAGACCATCAGGAAATGCTCGCCGCGACACTGTCGAAGTTGGAAGACACGGATATTGCGTCAGCCATCACGGAATTGAATCAGCTCGAAACCGCTTACCAGGCGACCCTGGCGATCGGAGCACGAATAGGGCAGATGAGTCTGCTAAACTACTTGAGGTAAAATCATGCTCGCACTGCAAGCAGAAGTGAAGAAACCCAAAGCTGAGGTCCTGACGATGAAACAGAAGCCGGAAATCCGCGCTCTTCCCAAGCGCGTTTTCCTGAAGGACGGGCTGCCGCCGCTGAAGCAGGCCTGTGAATTTTTACTGAGCATGGAAGAACAGGCGCCGCCCTTCCTGCGGTTTGATTGCGTAAATTTGGATCTTTCATATGTTTTGATCGATCCGTTTGTTATCCTACCCGAGTACGCGCCGGAATTTTCGGATGCGGACTGCGCCGAGATCGATCTGAAGTCGTCGGACAAGCCGATCGTTCTTGCGATTGTGAATTTCAGCCGCGGCGTTGAGCAGGCTTCGGCAAACCTGGTAGGACCGCTCTTGATCCATCCAGTCTCGGGGAAAGCGAAGCAGACGATTTTGATGAATTCAAATCTCTACTCGTCACGCTTCGACCTGATCCGGTAGCTGGACCAAAATGGTAGGTGGCCCATGCTAGTCCTGACGCGAAAGACCGGCGAATCGTTGCTTCTGGGCGACGAGATCGAGATTCGTATTGTGCGAATCGACGGTGATCATGTACGCATCGGCATATCAGCCCCACGCAGCATCGCCATTGTCCGAGGCGAACTGGTGGAAGAGATTGAGCGCGAAACATCGGCCGCCGCGGGTGGAACGGACCGCTCTGCCGTCGAAAGCCTTTCACGGCGCTTGCTGAAGAAAACACCGCAAGCCCCTGGCACTCCTGAGAAGGCCCCACCCGACGAAGCGAGCCCTGCAAATGATGCCGCCGGCAGCCGCTAGACGCTGCCGGAAAAAACTTCCGCAGTCCTCAATTATGAAATTGCAACCTCTTGTTTCTTTAGCACTTAACGTAACGCAAAAATAAATTTCTCAATGGGCTTCGATTTGCGAAATCTCCTCCGACTCCGGAGAAAATTTCGACATGAGCCGAAACGTCTTGAAACTTCCGCGGCAACGCCCCGTCATGGCGCGCTCATCACGCGTCGCCGAGATCTATAACGCGGCCCTCGCCGATCAGCGCAATGGCAAAATCGACGAGGCGATCGCGGGCTACCGCCGCACGCTGACGCTCGATCCCGATATGGTTTCTGCGTACTCCAATCTTGGCGTGCTGCTCATGCAGCAGCGCCATTTGGCGGAAGCCAAAACCCTGTTCGAGACGGCGCTGCAGCACAATCCGAACGATCACGAAGTCCTCACCAATTTAGGCCTTCTGCTGCGCATGAAAGGCGACATGCGCGGCGCGCTGGACTGCTACCGCAAGGCGATCGACGCCAAGCCGGATTTTCACCCGGCGCTGGGCAACCTGGGCGCGACGCTGGACGACATGGGCAAGACCGACGAGGCGCTCGTGTGCTACCGCCGCGCGCTGCAGATCAAGCCGGATTTCGCCGAAGCGCACAACAACATCGGCGTGGTGATGAAGCGCAAGGGTAAGTTCGCGGAAGCCAAAGCGTGCTACGAAAAGGCGCTGGAGTGCAACCCGAATTATGCGGAAGCCTGCAGCAATCTCGGGGCGATTCTTCGCGGCTGGGGAAAGTTTGATGACATGTTGCCCCTTTATAGGAAGGCCGTGGAGTGCAAGCCCTCCGCGGTGGATCTGCACTCCAATCTGCTTTTCACGCTGAACTGCATTCCGGACACGATTCCTGAAGACGTTGCGGCCGAGCATCGCACCTGGGCATCGGCGCATGGCTCGCCGAAATCCGCTCAAACGGCACACGCCAACGATCCCGATCCCGAGCGCCGGCTGCGCATCGGTTATATCTCTCCGGACATACGGGATCATTCCGTCGCGTTCTTCCTGGAACCGATTCTCGCGGCGCACAAGGCCGACAACGTGGAACTGATTGCGTACGCGGAAGTGAAAGATCCGGATACGGTTACCAAGCGGCTTAAACAGTACTTTTCGCTCTGGCGCAACACCGTCGGTATGTCGGATGAAGCGCTGATCAAACAGATTACTGAAGACCGGGTGGATATCCTGGTCGATCTGGCCGGGCACACGGCTCACAATCGCCTGCGCGCGATGTCGTTCAAACCGGCGCCGGTGCAAGTGACGTACCTGGGCTATCCCAACACAACCGGGATGAGCGCGGTGGATTACCGGTTGACCGATGCGCTGTGCGATCCCGCGGAGCATCAGAATATCAATGTTGAAGAACTGGTGCGGCTACCGACTGGATTTCTGTGCTACGCCCCTTCCGTCGACGCGCCTGAAGTGGGACCGCTGCCGGCGAAAACAAAAGGACACTTCACGTTCGGATCGTTCAACGCGGCGCATAAGATCAATACCCGAACGATTGCGATCTGGGCCGACATTTTGCGTGCGCTGCCGACATCGAAACTGCTGCTGAAATCAGCCACGTTCAGCGATGAGACCACCCGCGAATATTACCTGACCTATTTCGAGCAGCACAAGATTGAACGGGGCCGCGTTCAGGTTCTGGCGTGGGAACAATCCCGCGGAAACCATTACGGAATCTACAACGAAATTGATCTGGCGCTGGACCCCTTTCCCTACAATGGCACCACCACGACTTGCGAAGGCATGTGGATGGGTGTGCCGACGTTGACGCTGACCGGGAACACGCATGTTTCGCGCGTGGGAACGAGCCTCCTTCACCGGGTCGGATTGGATGAACTGATCGCCGCATCGCCACAGGAGTACATCGCCAAAGCCGTAGCGCTGGCGAACAACCTGGACCACCTCGAAAAAATTCGGGCTGGTTTGAGGAAGCGCATGGATCAAAGTCCGCTATGCGATGCGGAAAATTTTACAGCAGCGCTTGAGGGTGCTTACCGAGCGATGTGGAAACGCTGGTCTGCACGGCAACGCGGTGAGGCGGATCTGGGCACTGTCGACACACAGTTGACTCAGAATCCGCCTGCCCGCGTGGCACGCGCCGAACGAAACTACCAAGTAAGGGGTGAAGCGCCGACGTCCACGCAGGACGGCACTATGGAATTGGTGACGGGAACAACGAAAAAAGGCAGGATGAAGGCCATCGGTCGTTTGGCTGAGACCGCGATACTTGCCGATGCGATGGCCAAACTAGGGCAGCATGAAATTGCGGTGCAATACGCGCGGCAAGGATTGGCTTACGTGCGCCGCAGCCAATATCAGGGCGGCATTCCGCAGACGCTTCTGGACAGCTGGCAGGCACCGACACCTGAAGGCGTCTTGCTGCGTCAATGCCTTGCGTTCTCCAATCACAGCAGCTTTCTAGCGCGCCAGAAATCACAGGAATGGCTGATGGCGTGGGCGAAACTGGAGCCGGAGAACCCGGAACCTTTTCTGCGTTTTGGATTGCTCTTCGCACTGGTAGCGTCCGAGGCGGGCTTGCCCGTTCCGCAGGCGGCACTCGATGCGCTGAAGCATGCGCAGCAGCGCCAGCGCGATGAGCGTCCGATGCTTGCTCTGGCCTTGCTCAGCGGACCGCTAAAAGAATTCTGCGCGCCGTATGACGGCACGGCTATTTTCCTGCGGCCGGACATCCGCGCCTTAAGCACGTACGTGCTGCTCGAACAGGGCGACTGGTTCGAAGCGGAACTGGATCTGCTCCGGGTTCTGGTGCAGCCGGGCGATTGCATGCTCGATCTGGGTTGCAACATTGGCGTTTATGCGCTGAGCGCCGCGCAGCGTGTGGGCGACACAGGCCGCGTGATCGCGATCGAGGAGAATAAGGAGACATTCAGGCTGCTCGAAAAATCCGCGATACTGAGTCCACGCGTGCGTGCGTTGAACGTGGCGTGCACGGCGGACATGAAGCTGGATGCACTCTTGTGCGAAGAGAAAATCAACGCACTGGATTTTGTAAAAGTCAGTTTCGAAACACGCAAGATCTTGCTCGGTGAGAACGCCAGGTCGATACTCGATGGCGCGCCCATCCTGATTTATGAACTGCGCGACGGCGAGAATCCGGACTTGAACTTCGAAGCCGAGTTGAGAGCGCGCGGCTTCGATTCCTATGTTTACCTGGCGGGGCAACGCGCACTGACACTTTTCACTGAAAACACGGACCTCGACGATTCTGTGATCAATCTTGTCGCCATGCGTCCGGATTCTTTGGGGCGGCTGGGCGGATCGATTCGCTTGGTTTGAATGGGATTTTGAAAGAAGGAAAACCCATGTTTAAGGCTGATTTAGGATATGTGGCCACAGCTCCGGTTGAGCCCGTTCAACCGACCGACGCAATCCGCTTGCACGTGGGCGGAAAGGAGCGGCGTAAGGGCTGGAAGATTCTTAATATTCAGCCCGGACCCGAGGTCGATTTCGTGGGAGACTGCACGGATCTATCGCACTTCCCCGACAACTCCATTGCCGAAATCTACGCGTCTCACGTTTACGAGCATCTGGGGTATCAGAAGGAACTGCCGAAAGCCATTGCCAGTGTCTATCGGGTCCTTCGGCCGGGTGGCATTTTTCGCGTGGGCGTGCCGGATCTGGACACGCTTTGCAAGTTGTTCGTGCATCCCACATTAACGCTGAATGACAAAATCCATGTGATGCGCATGATTTATGGCGGGCAGATGGATGCATACGATTTTCATAAAGTCGGATTGAGCTTTGAACTTTTCGGATCGTATTTACATCGGGCGGGATTCAAACGAATCAAGCGCGTCGATCAGTTCGGCCTATTCAAAGACTGCTCCACTATTGTGTTCGCCACTGTCTGCATCAGCCTGAATATTGAAGCCACGAAATAAACCCTCTCATTACAGGTGAGAGGTAACTGGCGAATTAGCCAGTTAGCCGGGTTGTTTCCGGACTAATCGCCGAAGTCCTCTCCCAAAAAAGTTTTCAAGCCAAGGCTTAAGACTCTGGATCACCGCCCGATGTGAGTAATGGAGCAGTCGATAGTTGTGCCCGGTTCAAGGGAATCTGGCACTATCGAAAAGCAAGGCAAGGAAGCCTTTGCGCTGCATTACCCATGGAGGGCGTAGGTCATGTCGAGAATCGTAACGAACAGTAGCGCGAACACGGTCTATAAAAATTATAGCCGCAATCAGATGGCGCTGTCCTCGTCGATGGAGAAGTTGTCGACCGGGTTGCGCATCAACCGGGCGATCGACGACCCCGCCGGCCTGGCGATCAGCGAAACGTTGCGCGCCCAGGTCAAGGGGACGGACGCGGCGAACGACGTTATTGCGAATGCCAACAATTTCCTTAACACTGCGGACGGATACCTGCAGACCGTTCACGACATGTTGGGACGAATGTCGGAACTGGCGGTGAAGATGGACGACGCCACCCTGACCACCACGGACAAAGACAATGTGGTGGGTGAATACAATGCGCTGAAGGCTGAAATCGACGGCGTGTTCACGGATGCAAAGTTCAACAATGGCGCGATTTTTGGTTCCGACAAAACGTTGATCGTGGATGCCAATGGCAACGAGTTCACCATTGGGGCCACCGATTCCCTGACCGGCGGCCCGACGCTCACGGATATCACCAATTCCAGCCCCGCGACCGATGCCTTAACCGAAATCTCCGCTGCCATCGCAGCCGTTTCGACTCAGCGCGCCGCCATTGGTACCGCACAAAGCGTTCTGAGCTACAAGACGATCGCGTTGCAGAACTACTCCGACAATGTGTCGGCCGCAGAAAGCCGCATCCGCAACGTGGATATGGCGAAGGAGTCCTCGGCCTTCTCCCGCAGTCAGATCCTCGTGCAGGCGAGTACCGCGATGCTCGCGCAAGCGAACTCGTCATCGCAAAACGTCCTCTCTCTGTTGCGCTAAGGAGAACGAGCTGGGCAAACCGGGTGAACAACGATTTAGACCCGGACTGATGTGAGAATTGAAAAGTCCCCGCGGGCTCCGCTTAAGAGGAGCCCGCGGGATTTTTAATCTCCGGTGGGATCAGGACAGATTACTGTGGCTATGTTTGCCGCGTGAGTTATGAGTATGGACGATTATATCCGATTGAATTCGGCGCGGTATATACCGGCGCCCCAAGCCGCTCCTCAAGCGGCTACAGTCGTTTCTACAGAAAGCGCTGAGACGTCGGCGGACAAACATGTGCCGCCTGTTCAACCCGTTCTCGGCAGCGGCAATGCCGACACGCAGGACGCGTTTGAATCCAGCCAGTGGAAGGCGGAGTTTCCGTCGCTGGATGTCGTGACCCGCCGAATTCTCAAAGCCTTGCATCAGGAACTGGACGAGGGCGCCAGAGAGGCGGCACAAAAAGCGGCTGCGGCGCGCTTTGAACACGTGTTGAAAACAAATTCCTCGTTCCGTCCCGCACTCCAACCCACTCCCGGCCCAGCGTCGGGCTCAGGCAAGGAAAGAATACCTGAAAAAGGTCCCATCAAGGACCCTTTCCAGAGTGTCGGCAGCCGCATCGAGAAGAAGCAGCAGGCCGGCCAGGAACTGCTAGCAGAAGCCACTTTTGGGCTGAGCCAGGTCTCCCGGGAGGACTTGGAAACTTTGCACAGCGTCGCTTACCCGATGCGCTTTTTCGTCAACCAGCCGAAAAGCCGGTAAGTTCCGGCCTCTCTTCGCTCATAAAGCTGAACTGGTCAGACATTTGCCTTAAGAATTGTGATCAACCGGGGTGCCGGAAATTATTGCCGGGGCCGGATTTCCAGCATTTTGTGCCTTCAGGGGCGCGTGCGGCATCCGACGAATGAAATGTAAGCTTTAGTGATTGGGGAAAGCGCACATGCCACTACAAGACCCCCTTCGCGTTTCTGGCTTGGCGTCCAACGTCGATTCATCGGCGATCATTCAAAAAATGCTGGATGTGCAGTCGCTGGGTTTGAACCGCTTAAAAACAAAGAAGGCGCAGGCCCAAAACCTTCAGGCCGCTTACAAAACACTGGGCGACAAACTCACCACGTTGAAATCCTCTGTCGCCACGTTGGCTGACACGGCCACGTTTAACGCCAAGGCGGCAACCTCCAGCACGGACGTGTTGAGCACCACTGCAACCGAAAAAGCGGCGGCTGGAACCTACAGCATCAACATCGTCGCTCAGAGCACCGCGACACGCATCACCAGCGGCAGCGTGATCAGCACCGGCACCCTCGATACGAAGGCGTCGCTCTATACCGCGGGGCTGTCCACACCCGTAACGGGCGACACCGAACCGACAAAGGGCAGCTTCACGGTCAATGGCGTGGCGATCACGTTCGATATTCTTCAAGATTCCATCGACTCGGTCGTCTCGAAGATCAACACTTCCGCTGCCGGCGTAACGGCGATCTACGACAAGTTTACCGACCGCATGGTCGTCGCCAACAAGACGGGTGGCTCGGCGCCGGTTGAAGTTCTGGATGTCGGGGTCAGCACGCTGGGTGCGTCGCTGAAGCTGACGGCTGCGGAGGGTGTCGTTACGGAGCTGGGGCAGAGCGCGCAGGTTTCGATCGCCGGGCTGAACAACGGGAATCCCATTTCCAGCGTCGACAACACATTTACTGAAACCGAGACCGGCATTGCCGGGCTTTCATTTACTCTGAATAAAAGCACGGGCGCGTCTGAAATTTCGGTGAAGCTCGACCCTACCGCCGTCAAAGCCAATTTCGATACATTCATCAAGGCGTACAACGATGTGATGGATTACATCGCGAGGGGGTCGGCGGTGACCGGTACGGAAGAAAATATATCCGCTGGCATTTTCACCAGTGACCAGAGCGTTCTGCAGTTGCAGGCCAGTTTGCGCAGCACGCTGGGGGCAAAAGCGAGCGGCAATCCCGTCGGCTTTGATTACCTGGGCGCACTCGGCGTTGGAACGACCGGCGTGAAACCGAGCATCAGCGTGTTCAACGCCACAAAGTTGACGGCGGCGCTCACGGACAATCCTGACGGAGTGAAGAAGCTGCTGACCGACACATCGACGGGGCTCATGACGAAGCTCAATTCGTTCATCACGTCGCAGGTCATCAGCGCGAGCGGTTTTGTGCGCAGCAAGTCGGTGACGAGTTCAGACCGGATTTCGAATCTGACGGAAACCATCAGCCGCGAAACGTTGAAGCTGAAAAATTACGAGACGCGAATTCGCGCGAATTTCAACGCGATGGAAAAAGCCGTGAGCAGTTACGGAGGCGGACTGTCGCAGATGCTGTCGAACTTGAATGTGCAAGGCTAATCGTCAATGGGGCACACGGGAACCCATGGGAACTCTGCAATGAATGAATACACGCGTGACTATGTGGCCCAGGAAGTGGAGTGCGCCGATCCGGCGCGCATCATCGAAATGCTTTACCAGCGCGCGTTGCGGGATCTGAAAAACGCGTGCGAGTTGTGGCCGATGTTAGACCAGTCTCCCGCGGCCATTCAGTTGCTGGTCCATGCGCAATCGATAGTGAAAGAGCTGCAGGCTTCACTGAACTATAACGACGGCGGCGAACTGGCTACGCAACTGGGCAGGCTATATGAATACATGCAGTTTCAGCTTTGCGAAATCTCGACGCGGCGCGGACCTGACGAGACGCGGAACATCGAAGAGATCATTTTCCTGCTGAGTTCCCTCAGTGACGCCTGGAGCATCATGGCGCGCGACCGGCAGGAGAGCAGCGAAAGCAGCGCACTTCTCAACGGGGGCACGCTGGTCGCTTGATGGGAAACGCCACGACTGCACTCGGCACTGAGCTGACACGCCTCGGCACCGAGCTGAAAAAGCTGGGCGCGGCGACGATCGCTGCCATCCACGCTCAAGACGAAGACGAACTGGAACGAACCGTGGCGCAGCGCGAGCACGTGCTTGCGCGCGTTCGTGAGATCGGTACAGTCAACCGGCGCGAGGTGCTCGCGTGCGTGGAACTCGCCGATGCCGCACGGCAGGAAGCCGAAGTACTTACGCTGGCGCTGGCGCGACGCGACGAACTCTCTTTGGAATACGAATCCCTGCATCAACGCGTGGCGTTGCGCGAAGCTTATGAATGACTTCCTTTTTAGCGAACGCAAACACTTGGAATGCATGGCCACTGACTTGCCCCGTTTCGTACCTGTTTCGGCCTCGCGTTTGCCCCAGTGGAACATACTTTGAGGGCCACTTTGATGCGCGCCGGTAATAAGTTCCGAGCACTAACGCTTTGCCTTGCATCGGTGACCGCCGGGTCCTGCCAGCACAGTTGGAGCGGCGAGGGCAACGCCATTCCTCAGCGGACCGCTCAAGCTTCCGGCGGCGCGTCGTTGCGGGAACTCATCAGCGAAATCGATAGCCGTCGATTGACGCTGCGCTCATTCAGCGCGCAGATGAAAATCAAAATGACGCGTGCGAATGGGGAAAAGGTCAGCCTGGATGCGACCTATCTCGGCGATCACCAGGGGAACTTGCGGCTGCGGTTGAGTGGCATGTTTAAAGTTCTAGCTCTAGATCTGGCGGTCTTGAACGGCCGCGTGTCCTGCTGGATGCCGCTGCAGAAGCGCGCGATCGCCGGCACGCGGGAATCGCTCGTATCGGATGGAGCCTCAGAGTTGGCGCTGCTGGCAGCGATCGGCAACGCCAGCGATCTGTTCTTTCCGCGGCCCTGGTCGTCCGGCGCGGCCAGCCGCCGGGCGAACATGAAAGGCGATAGCCTCGTTGTTCGCTCATTCGGCGCAGGCGGCGAGAAATTTTGCCTGGGGTGTTATGTGATCGATCCGTCGGAGCGCGCAATTACACGGCAGGATGTTTTCAATCGCGCGGGCACGGCACTGGGTACCGCCGAATATACGAATTTTAGCTCAGTGGAAACGCTATTGGACTCAAAAAGTGACGCTCCGCAGTTCAACACGGCACAACGATTTCCGCGTCGGATTCATCTCGCCGATGCGGGTGGCCGAATGGTGCTGGACGTCGTGGTGAACAAGATCGTGCTCAATCCGGTTGTGGCGGAAGGCGCGTATGTGTTGAATCTTCCGGCGGATTTGACGGTCAGCGATATGGGGCCCGTGCTGGCTTCGGGGAAACCGCTGTTCGAGAAGTAACACCCTTTTATTTTCACCACCAAGACTCTAAGTACAGCGCCTTCGTTTTTTTTACTGGGGAGGCGCCGCCCTGAAGGGGCACCGTTGGAATTGAGGTTCAGAAAAACTGATTATTGACCCATGGCCGTTCTCCGCGCCTCTGCGCCTCTGCGGTAAAAAATTAATCTCCCGCCGTTCTCCCCCCTGGGGAGGTAGCTTACTTCGGCTTCGCACCCGCCTTCACCGTCTTCATGGTCAGCATGTACGCCACCAGATCCGCCGCTTCCTGCGGCTTGAGCAGCTCCGGGAAATTGTCGGGCATGAATGAAACATTCAGCGTCTTGCGCATCGTGATCAACGCTTTGCGAATCTCCGTCGCCTTGCCGGTCGCTTCGTAAATCACCAGCACTTCATCGGAGTCCTCCCGCACCACGCCGCTGATCACCTGGCCGTCCTTCGTCTTCACCAGTGTCGGCTGAAATCCTTCAGTGATTGCTTTGCTCGGCTCGAAGATCGATTCAAGAATATTCTTCGCGTCGGCGCGCAACGCGATATCCGACAGATCTGGACCCACGGCCGTGCCCTTGTTTTCCAAATGGTGGCAGTTGTAGCAACCCGGCGCATCCTTGCGGAAAAAGAGCTCCTGCCCTCGTTTCGGATCGGCTTTCGCCAGCAGCGGCAGCACCTGGTCGGCCTGTGTGCCCACCGTTTCAGTCTTCGCGACTTCCACGCCCAGCGTCTTGCAGAGCCCCGCCGCCATCTCCTTGATAATCTTGTCGGAGTCCGTCGACGCTTTCAGCGCGATCGCTTCCGCCGTCTTCGATCCGGGCGCTTTTTTCAGATTCTTCACGCGAGACAGCAGCGTGGTCACGCCGCGCCGCGTGGTAACGTTGGTGCTGCCGAAAGCCGCCGCCAGCGAATTCATCATCGGTTCATCCGGCGTCCAATCCAGTTTCTTCAACGCCGCGAGCGCCACGATGCCGCCGTCGCGCTGCGCGGGGGATGCCTGTTCCAGCTTTGAGAACACAAAGCCCGCCAGATCCTTCTCTTGAACGCTAAGAGATTCGATCGCCGCCTGCAACACCGACTCCTCTTTGGCGTTCAATTCGTCCCAGAGAATGCTCAACGAGGCCGAACTGGAGGACATCGCACGCAATGTCATGGCGCGTTCATCGCCCTTGGACTTCGCGTGAAATTCGACAAGCTTCTTGAACCCTTCGTCATTCAATTTCGTGCGGCTCAAGCAGAGCAGCACCGCGTTGCGCGTGCCCGCATCCGGATCGCCCAGCAGCGCCAGCAGTTGCTCCGCCGGCAGATCCTTGCCCAGCTTCGTCAGCCACAGTACCGCGACTTTCTGCGTCTCATTATCCTTATCGGCCAGCATCGCCAGCACATCTTCGGATTTCAAACTCTGCGTTTCCAGCAGCGCCAGCAAGGCCGCGCGCCGCAGTCCCGCCCGCGGATCCTTCAGCAGCGGCTTGAGCGTCTCCGGCGTCATCAATTCCTGCAATCCGCGCCACTGCGAATAAAACGCGATGCGGTCCGTCTCCGCCGCCGCCGCCGCCTGAATCGCCCCGGCCTGATCCTTCGCCGGCATGTGCCACAGACTCTGTGACACTTCCGCGCGCACACGCGGTTCCTTGTCCGTGAGCAACGCCGCGATGGCCGAACCTGATGCGCTGGCTTTGCGGAAACTCAGGATGCGAATCGCCTGGATGCGTAGATTCATGTTCTTCGAATTCAGCAGCGCCGCGATGTCGGATTCGACCCCCTTATCATTGGGGCTCATCCGCCCCAGTGCCCACACCGCCCACGTTTCCTGCGCCGTGCTCAGCTTGCCTGAATTCACTTCTTTCACCACGGCCGCTTGCATTTTTTCGGCGCCGCGCCGCACCATTTCATCCTGCGCATTCACGCGCCAAACCGGAATCTGATGCCCCATGTCTTCCATCAGTTCTTCAAAGGTCCACGCGTCGTAATTCTTCGTGCGCTTCGCCGGGAACCATGTCTCTTTGGCGATCAGCGGCGCTTTGTCGTACCACATCCGGAAGATGCGGCCCTCGTTCAGCTTGGCATTCTCGTCGCGCCCTTTATGATAAGGCGCCCACTTCGATCCGTACGTCGATCCCCAGCCGACGACATACAGCGATCCATCGGGCCCGGCCTCCACGTCCGTTGGCATGAACAGCGCGCCCTTGCCGATTTCTTTGGTCCAGGCGAACTCTTTCAGCGTCGCTTTCGCCCGTGCGCCATCCCATTCCTGCTTGTAGAAATAAACCCGCTCGCCGTCCGAATCGCCCATGAAAAATCCATTGCGCCACTCCGGCGGAAACTGCTCCGAGGTGTAGTAAATCACGCCCACCGCCGACCCATTGGCCGTCGGGAACAGGCCTGTCATCGGCACCGTGCAGGGGTTGTTCTCGCCCGTCCAACTGTAGCTCCAGGCGTGCCGCTTGCCGTAGTGCGCGCCATGAAAAGGAGCGAACAAGCGGTCGCTCTCCGGCCCGTCGTCGTTGTCGCCGCCGGTCCAGTTAAACTGGTCGTCGAACGCAATGTCCCACGGATTGCGCAGGCCGCGCGCCCAGATCTCCGCGTTCTTGCCCTCCGGATCGCAGCGCAGAATACCGCCTTCAGTCTCCGTGTTGTAGGGTTCCAGGTACTTCACTTTCCATTCGGCCCTGGTGAACTTGCGTAGCGGCTGCTCGGCCGGCGCGTCCGATTGCACGTGCATGAGGTCGCGCCAGACTTTGGGCGCGTCTTTCGTGCAGGTGTTGTTGCCTTGCGACATGTAGAGCTTGCCGTCCGGCGCCCAGTTGAATCCATGCAAGCCGTGCCGCAGCGGACCCAGATCGGTGAAGACATCCACGAATTCGTCGGCCACGTCGTCGCCATCGAGATCGCGCGCGATCGTTACGGACGGGGCATGGCAGACCCAGAGATCTTTGCCTTTCCACGCCAGCGCCTGGATACAGTTGAATCCTTCCGCGAAAATTTTGAACTCATCGGCGACGCCATCGCCATTTTTATCAATGCAGATCTTGATGTTGTCTTTGGGCGTGTCCGGCTTGGGCCAGCGGAACTGCGGACCGCCGCCGACAAACAGGCGCCCTTTGGCGTCAAACGCGAGACACACCGCATGAAGCAGATCGGGTTCTTTGGCAAAAAATTGGACTTTGAATCCGGCCGGCACCAGCGGCAGCGCGTCCAGATCGTACTTGGCGCCCCACGCGGCGAACGCATTCTGGCTGACGAGTATAAGGAGGAGGCAGGCAAACACTTTTTTCAGCATGAGGCGAGTGTCCTTTGATTTTTGGAGTGGCGCCTGTTTTCAGTGGCGCGGGCCTCTGCGTCCGCGCAAACGCAACTTGGGTGATTTTCTCGCCGCGAGCTTCCCGCGCCGCGATTCAACGTACGTTATACACCGCACTTGCGTTTCGAAAGCGGGTAAAACAAAGCGCTCAAAACCGTTTCACATCATGAAAATTACGATTGCTTGGTGTATAGAGTGTGGGCCGTACTTTCGTACTGGGATTCCAAGCGTAAAAATTTTCGAGGAGAACACATGTCCAAACTCTGTTGCCGCGCGTTTTTGACGGCATTGGCACTTATGGCCGTTGCCGCTCAGGCCGGTATGCCGCCTGAAGAAACCATCAAATCCATGAAGGTGGCCGAAGGCTTGGAAGTCATGCTCTTCGCTTCCGAACCGGAGATCGTCAATCCCGTCAGCATGGACATCGATGCCAAAGGCCGCGTCTGGATTGTTGAAGGCGCCAACTACCGCGGCGCGCGCAACGTCCGCCCCGAAGGCGACCGCATCGTGATTCTCGAAGACACCAACGGCGACGGAAAAGCCGAAAGCGTCAAAGTTTTCGCTCAGGACCCCAAGATTTTCTGCCCGCTGGGCATCTGCGTGCTGGGCAACAAAGTCTATGTCGCGCAGTCCCCGAACATGATGGTCTGGACGATCGACGCGTCCGGCGACAAGCCGGCCGGCCCGCCCGAAGTGATGTTCAGCGGCTTCAGCGGCGTCAATCACGATCACGGCTTGCACGCGGGCATGTTCGGTCCGGACGGCCGCTTCTATTTCAATTCCGGCAACGACGGCCTCTCCGGCGGAAACTTCGACAAGGTGGGACCGGAAGTCGGAGCCACCGCTGAAATCAAGAACAGCAAAGGCGAACTGCTCGTGGACAGCACCGGCAGCCACCCGTTTCCGAAAGGGAAAATCTGGCGCGGCAAGCCCAAGGCCGGCAACGGATACAAGCAGGGCATGGCGTTTCGCTGCAACCTGGACGGCACCGAATTCGAAACGCTCGGCCACAATTTCCGCAACAACTTCGAAGCCGCAGTCGATTCGTTCGGCACGGTCTGGCAGAGCGACAATGACGACGACGGCAATCAGGGCGTGCGGCTCAATTATGTGATGGAAGGCGGCGACTTCGGCTATGCCAACTGGGGCGGCAACGTCTCCCGCTATCCCACGCAAAGCGCGCAGGAAGCGCATTTCAACCAGCGCATGCCGGGCACGGTTCCCAATCTCTACAACACCGGCGGCGGATCGCCCACCGGCATCACCGTTTACGAAGGCAGCCTCCTGCCGGCGAAGTATCACGGCGCGGTGCTCCACACCAACTCAGGCGGCCAGTGGTACGGCTACCTCGGCGCGTTCATGAACACCCCGAACGGCGCGGGTTACAACTGCGTGCTCGACGAACTCATCACCGCCAAGGATAATTTCTTCAAGCCCGACGACGTCTGCGTCGCACCCGATGGCGCCGTGTTCGTCTCCGATTGGTACGACGGCCAGTCCGGCGGCCACGGTCTCACCGACAAGACACCCGGCAAGCAGCAGGGCCGCGTGTACCGACTCGCTCCGGCTGGAAACAAGCCGGCTGCCGTCAAGCTCGACCTCGACACCGTTCCCGGCCAGATCGCCGCGATCACCAATCCCAATAATGCGGTTCGCTACCTCGCGTACCAGAAGCTCGTTAGCGGCGGTGCTCCGGCGGAAGCCGCACTAAAGGAACTCTACAAGTCTTCGACCAATCTGCGCCACCGCGCGCGCGCGCTGTGGATTCTGGCCCGTTCCGCCGACGGCAAGACGATCGTTCAGGAAGCGCTCAAGGACGGTGTCCCCGAAATCCGCGTCACCGCGCTGCGCGCCGCGCGTCTGATCAAGATGGACATGATCTCGATCGCCAACCAGATGCTCGCCGACAGCAACTACCACGTGCTGGCAGAACTCTGCGTGGCGATGAACTACCAGCCCACTGAAGCGGCCATGCCGATTCTGGTGGCGCTGGCCGACAAGATCGACCCGTCCGCTCCGGAAGCCCCCGTTTTCGATCCGAAGACGCGCGGCAAGAACAAGGACAAGCTGGCCGAAGAAGAAAAAGAACGCCAGGAACGCTACAAGAACCGCTGGTACTGGGAAGCCGTCGGCATCGGCGCCATCGGCCGCGAAAAGGAATTGCTCGCCGCGTGGACCGCGACCGGCAAGAACAAAGACCCGAAGGTTGCCGAGATCATGACCTGGCGCATGAACAAGATCGTTCCAGAACCCGCGCCCAAAGCGCCGGCCAAGCCGAAATAATTTGTCGCGCAGGCGTCCCGTCGGCCTCGTCGCGCAGGCTTCTAGCCTGCGAGTTTCCGTGGTCCGGGCGTCTCGCCCGGACTGTCCGCCCAATAGAAAATGGCAAACGGACCCCAAGTCGTTTGCCATTTTTAATTTTTAAACTCGCAGGCTAGAAGCCTGCGCGACGGAATCAGAAGCCCGGCCGTCAGGGAGGGACAACCTTTTGAAGCATTTATCCCCCTCAACCGTCGGTGGAAACATGAGACAAACGATTCCAACTCTCCTTTTAATGCTCGCGTGCAGCAGCCTGAACGCCCACGCCGCCGATGCCAACGCCGACTACATCAAAGCGGTGCTCGACGACGACGCCGAAATGATTGAGCGCGATTCTGCCGTAAAAGCGCTGGCGATGACGAAGGCCGGCGGCATGGCCCTGCTCGACTTGGCCGACAAGCAGAAGATGCCCGACGAATTGCGCGCGTCCGCCGCCATGGCCTGTGCCGCCTGTCCCGATGAAACCGTGCGCAAGCTGGCCGAAACAAAATTGCCGACGCCCAAATCCAAAGACGGGAAGTCTCTTCCCTCCATTCCCAAGCTGGCCGAGATGACCGGCGATGCCGCCGCGGGCAAGGCCGTGTTCTTCAATGCCGCCGGCGCCAACTGCCAGAACTGCCATCAGCTCGGCGGCGTGGGCAATCAGATTGGCCCGCCGCTCGATTCCATCGGCGAAAAGCCCAAGGACGTGCTGCTTGAATCGATCATCATGCCCAGCGCCGCCGTGCAGCACGGTTTTGAAACCTATCTCGTAAAACTAAAAAGCGGCGCCATCAAGACCGGTCTGCTGGTTTCGGAAGAGGAAGACAAAATCGCGCTGAAAGATCCGCAAGGCGAATACGTGGAAATCCTCACCGCCGACATTCAGAAAAAAGTGAAGCAGAAAATGTCGCTGATGCCCGAAGGTCTGATCAACACCATGACGCTGAAAGAACTGGTGGACCTGATCGAATTTTTGGCGAAGCAGAAAGTGCAGCAGTAACGATTTTGGATTTTGAATTGACGATGGACGATTTGGGACTGAGGGCGACGGTCCTTGCAACAGTTCGATAGTGGTTTGCCCGCCAGTGCGGCCGCGGAACAAACGTTCGATCAAGTGAGGCGCGCGGCGGAAAAGTTTTGTAATTCGACTCCGCGACTAATCCATCTCGCGCAGCCCGACGAGCCGGTAGGTTTGTCGAAGTTGCGACAAACCCATCTCTCCGCCGTTCTTGGCGATCTTGGCGATCTTGGCGTTAAACGAGCACGCGCCGAAATCTACTCCGCGCTCATCACCAGCCGCATTCCAAATTCCACGCTCGCCGAGCGCGGCGACGAACTGCGCCGCGCCGCCGAGCGGCACCCCGCAGGCATGTAAAGGAACGAGCCGCCGCGCAGCACGCGTTTGGCGTCGGGGGGAATATCGGTCTCTTCCAGGATCAGTTGCGGCGGCTCGTTCCTTTAC
>Ga0163155_10002554_pt1 | contig 20178 bp, 21 predicted proteins | sample OliLakLV19SP4G1_FD_148611 | JGI IMG/M metagenome (GOLD analysis project Ga0163155, IMG submission 148611) | Freshwater microbial mat bacterial communities from Lake Vanda, McMurdo Dry Valleys, Antarctica - Oligotrophic Lake LV.19.SP4.G1 | ecosystem: Environmental > Aquatic > Freshwater > Lake >... | reverse complement strand
CTTTTAAACTGTTTCTTATAATATTCATACTGATTAAAAGAGTATATACCATGGGCCTAAAGATGTCAAACACTCACTCATCTGGGCTATTTGGGTATAACCTGGGGATAAAAATCAAAAAAACTATGCAAAACGACATGCAGGCTAAGTGTTTTACTTCTTTATCTTCGGCAAAACTCTTGATTCAAGTGCCATTACTCTACTTTCCAATTCTTTGTAATGTATCCTAGAAACTTTATTGTCTGCAAAGTCGTCCATTCTCCTGCCCAGTCCTTCTATCTGGCTGGATAGCCTAGCGTCCACATGTTCAATTTTATTATCCAGTAAATTAAAACCCTCTTTCATGTAATTCTCAAGACGTGTAATTCTGATATCAAGATTTTTCCCAAGATTATTAATCTTTGTATCAAGACCCCCGACTTTTGTATCAAGACTACCGACTTTTGTATCAAGACTAACGACTTTTGTATCAAGACTAACGACTTTTGTATCAAGACTAACGATATTCGCGCCAATGCCCTTAAGCATCTGCGCTAGGTCTTTATTGGTTATCTCTTCTTTTTTACCAACTTTCTTTTTCATCCTTTTTATTATAAACCTAGCTCAAAAATTATGCAAAACAGAAAAAAGATGCCCACTGTGGATACCCGAAGGCTCATATGAGCAACGGGACAGGCATCTTTTTTCAGAAAAACAATATATTTTACTCGGTTTTTAGCTACATGGCTCCCCGGTCGTAGAACTGTAGCCTGAGCTAGAAGTGCAACCATCGGGAAGGGCTTCTGGATTCACCATGACTGTTACTGCTTTGGTTGTATTTCCACCACCTAAAGGTGCAGCATATAAAGTATAAGTTGTCGTGAAAGGCGGAGAAACGTACGCATTACCAGATTGCCCGCTTGGTATTGGCGCAGTGGTCCCATTATTAGTAGTCATAGCAAGTGAGGCACAATCACTACTTGTAGTCCAATTAAGTACTACTTCCCCGCCGACAGTGACACTCGAAGGTGAAGCCGTAAAATTCTGAATAGTGCAACTTGATGAAACATTTTCAGACGCTTCAACCGTCACATTTACTGTTTTTGCTATAGAGGACTGATTTGGACCTGAGCAAGTTAGTGTGTAATTAGTTGTCTGATTGGGATACATTACTTTTACACCAGTAAGATCGCCTGGATACCATGCGGGATAACCGTAGCAAAATGATGCCCCCTTAGTTCCCCATGTCAAAGCGACTGCGTCGCCATTTTTTATAGTGATATTTTCCTTACCGTTTGCTGTTAAATAATCCAAGGAAAATTTTCCGTCGTTTCCACCGCAAGGCTCGCCTGTTATAGAGCTATATCCTGAAGTAGAATAACATCCACAACGAAAGCCAGTCTTGGTGTCATAGCCCAAAGATGAACAAGTTGGAACTGAATTCACGTTAACTTTCATACTATCAGAAACTGTCTTGGCAATACCCTTACAAGAAATTGTGTACTCGCCTGAGACTTCCGGACGCACGCCTATATAGCCACTTGTAACTAATGTCCCAGAAAGCCCCGATCTATCCCAAGAAGAACCAACTGCTGTACAAGAAAAAGTATTTTGGGATGTCCAATGTATATACACAAACTCTCCTTTATTAATATTAACCACCTTCTCTCCATTGTTTGATTTTACCTCCACTTTTGGCTCAGCATAATCTGTTTGCCCGCACGGAAGACCAGTTGTAAAGCTAAATCCAGAGCTTGAAGTACAACCAGCCGGAAATTTATTTTTTGTTGAACATGGCTCGCCTGTTATAGAGCTATATCCTGAAGTAGAATAACATCCAGAAGATACGCCAGTCATTGAAGGAGGTGGCGCTACTGTTACGCCCCCACAAGAACCAGCTTTGATCTTAGTGCGAGTCAAGGGTCCTACATAGCCAGTCGCACTAATGCCACTTGCGGTTTGAAAATTTTTAACAGCAGACACTGTAAGTAGACCAAAGTAACCAGTAGGCTCAGAATTAAGGTATCCCTTGGCCTGCAATAAGTCTTGGAGGGTAGAAACTTCTCCGTTAGTATTTGCATCTCTATCCTGATAACGAAGATTGCTATTAATAGACACGCAACTCCTTGTGTTCGGATTCGGATCATAATCCCCAACTTCTTCTGCTATTGAAACAGAAGGCAATACCATACTAAGCACCAAAAAACCATAAACTATATATTTTTTCATATTACCCATAAGTATACCCCCCCCTGAATAAAAGACAACAGAAAAAAGATGCCCACTGTGGATACCCGAAGGCTCATATGAGCAACGGGACAGGCATCTTTTTTCTTAGAAAGCTGATTTTATTTATCGAGAACTATCCCCTATTAGACATTTCGTCTTCTAACTTTGTGATGAACCTTGCTGCAGTGTCCTTAGCGCCAAGACCGAAAGCCAAGGCTCCGGCAAGGGCAAGCATTCCTATTATTCCAGCAAAAAGAGTACTCATGTAAGCCTCGGCAACTCCAAGCTGACCTAATGCAACAATGAAAGCAAATACCCATACAGAGTATTTAGCCACAGCGCTTAGCATGTTTGCTGAACTTAGATCCATAGCCCTTGCTGAGGCGTTAACTGACTTAGAGAGAAGCTCAGAAACAACAGTAGCGATAACCAAGATAAATGCAGCGATAACAACTTTAGGTAGAAATGCTAAAACATCATCTCTTAGGAATAGAGCAATGTCATCTAATCCCACCAAGCTAAGTGATGGTAGAAGGAAAACTATAATAACAAACCAGCGAATAACCTGACCGACAAAGTATCCAACATTCAGATTCATTCCTGCTTTTCTGAAGAAATTATCTGCACCGATTCTTTGAAAAAAGTGGTTGATCTTCAAAGCATTGAAAACGTGTTCGAACGCCTTCGCAACAAGAGAACCCAATATCCAACCAACAATAAATAGAATTATTGCTAGGACTAATTTAGGTGTGAACTGAATAAATCCCCACCACAACTCCTGAAGTGAAGCGTTGAAAACATCGCCCCATGTGACCCAAATATTACTCATACAATAAATAACCTCTTAACCCCGACGCCAAATAAATTTGTGTCGGGAGCCCGACTTTAGGTCGGGGCTAATAATAAAAACCTTTTAAGTTTCGACCTTATAAAGCTATGGGTTTATTATACCAATTTCTACGCCTTTCCTATCTCCTATGGAAAGACTGTGTGGATAACTCCTTGGCCTGCAGAACCACCTCGTGTGGGAAGTCTAGGATATCTCTTATTAGTTTATCGAACATATTTAGTCTGTAGATGAACTCTTTGGTCTCAAAAACAGCATAAGAAAGCTCAGTGCCTATCTCGGCTTCAAGTTTGCTTATCTCCTCTTGGATTTTGCCCTTTTTCATTCTGTCCCCTACTATAAGCATGTCTACTCGAGCGTCTTTGTTTTTAATAAAAATACCAGAAATGACCAGAAGTTTTACCCGGCCGGCCTTTCTGAACTTGCCTGCTATTGCGTCCTTGTCTATGGTGTCAGAGTTTACAAGTAGCCCCTCAACCTCACTAGCGTACTTAAAGTTTGAATTGAATATCCAGCCCTTGGTGTTCTTCTTTATAAAATCAACAGAGGAAAGAAGCCTTGTCTCCTTGCGAGCGCTATTTAGAGTTATCCTACATCTCTTGGCTATGTCTTGGTTGCTAAAGCTATCCTTGGGATTAAGCAAAAACGTTCTCATTATTTTTACCCTAGCAACACTTCCGAGTATTTTACCTAAAATTTCCATCCCGTTAGAAGCAGGTCGCGGTCAAAAAACCGTAACTATACTTAATTATATTATTAACTTTGCGACCGCGGCTTCTAACGGGATCCATGTGTAACATTATAATACTTTTCTGATAAAAAACAATACCACCAAACAAAAAATCCCTGATTTTCAGGGATTTTTTGTTTCACTAAATTGTGAAGTTAAAACTATTTAAGCTCTACCTTTCCACCCGCTTCCTCGATCTTCTTCTTTACTTCTTCTGCCTCAGCCTTCTTCATACCTTCTTTTAGAGTTGCTGGAGCAGCGTCTACCAAGTCCTTAGCCTCCTTAAGGCCAAGACCTAGAACTTCTTTAACAACCTTCATGACTGCTATTTTCTGCTCACCAACAGAAGCAAGTACCACTGTAAATGCGTCCTTCTCCTCGACGGCAGGACCCGCAGTTGCGGGGCCCACAGCAGCTACAGCCGCAGCAGAAACACCGAACTTCTCTTCTATGGCCTTTACGAGATCGTTAAGTTCTAGTACTGATGCGCCTTCTAGGTCACTCATGAATGAATCAAATTTTGACATAATTTTATACTTTAATTAATAATTCTACTTTTGTTTTGCTACTTCGTTAACCGCAATAGCTAATCTTTGTATTGGAGACTTCAACAAGAAAGCGATCTTTGAAAGTAACACTTCCCTACTTGGGATATTTGCTATTTCAGTCATCTTCTCTGAATTAAGGAACTTTCCTTCGAAAATTCCCCCAAGTATTCCTAGCATGCCTACATGAGATTTCTGAAAATTATACACTTCTCGTGCGCTCGCTATTGGATCATTAGAATAAGCGATAGCAACCTCTCCAGTAAGTTCTGGAATCTCTCCTTCTGCCTTACCACTCAAGGCACGCTTTAGTAAAGTCTTTCTGGATACCCTGTAGCCCACCTCCTTGTCGCGTAGGTCACGTCTGAGAGCGGTTTCGTTATGTACAGTCATTCCATGAAAGTTTACAAAGACGACAGATGAAGCCTCCTTTGTTATCTTCTCTAGATCTTTAATGATCTCTGCTTTTTTTGATTTTAACAGCATGTTTTTATTTTAAATTAAAAAACGGCCTAAAAGCCGCAAGTTGGATCGACCCTGCCTTGTATTCGCACACATATAATGCGATGCAGGCCACTAAACAGGAATTTTAATTTTACTGCCCACCAAAGGCGGGTAAACCTATCTTCTTTGCGGTGAGATCACAATATCACAATATCAAAGGCAAATCAACCTCAGGCTAATTTCTGGGAGTCTCAGACACGCCAGCCTCTACCCCGCCTTCGTTATACCCATCAAAATAACTAACCAAGAAAATACCAACCAACCCCAGGGTTATCATGCCCATAAACACAATTAATGTCTTAAGAAAATGTTCTGTAACCACGGCAATATTATAGCACAAAATTGCTTTTTTAATTTGGCTCACATAATCTTAGAAAGAGGTCCTCTTAGTTCAGCTTTAGAAATTTCAAGATGGCTATTTACGCCTTGTTTATTTTACCCTAAAAAAGTATAGTAATAGCATGAAAAATGGCGTTCGTATTATATTGCTTTTCTCGGGCGACATACTCATGCTTGTCGCGTCTTTTTTCATAATGCTTGAAATTTCATTCTGGAAGAATTTATCTCAAAATACCATCAATAACCACTTGCTGCCTTTCATCTTCGTATCTCTAATATGGATTCTTGTTTTTTTTCTTTTTAATATCTACGAAACACAATCAATAAAACCAACGATACCCAACCTGCGAATGATCGGTATCGCATCGCTCGTAGCCTTTACCGCAAGCATTATCTTGTTTTATCTTGTTCAATCTTTTGGTATCGCACCTAAAACAAATCTAATTATATTCAGCTTAGTATTCATTACGCTGTTCTTAATTTGGAGGAGAGTTTTTTATAACTTTTTTTCGAGATATTTCAAAAAAGGAGTGGCTTTTCTAACAGAACAAGACAACGACAGTAAGTCTGTTGGTGAGATTATACAATATATAGAAGCCTACCCTCAATCTGGTTTTGATGTGTTGGGTCGATATTCGTCTCTTGATGCATTCAGAGAAAAGTATAGCACGACACAAATAGACACACTTATTGTATCGAAAAATTCATTGAAAGAAGCACGTGATTTAATATTGATATATAGTACCGTAAAAAATATTTTAGATTTGACCCACGCGTACGAGAACATACTGAGTAAAATCCCAGTTGACTCCATAGATGAAACATGGTTTTTGTATAATATACGAAGAACAAATACGGTTTTCTATAACACAACCAAATCCCTTGTGAGTGGTTTGGTTGCGTTCATTGTCCTCTGTGTGACTTTTCCTTTTTTGCTTGTGAGTGCACTGTTTATTAAGCTATATGACAATGGGCCTATCCTATACACCCAAGCAAGAGTGGGAGAAGGCGGCAAAACTTTTAAACTGTATAAATTTCGCTCAATGATTGTCGATTCAGAAAAAAACGGTGCAGTCTGGGCAATCAAAGACGACCAACGCATCACTCCAGTTGGTAAAATAATGAGGAAACTGCATATCGATGAAATACCCCAAATGATCAATATTTTAAAAGGTGATATTTCTCTTGTGGGACCTCGCCCAGAACGACCAGAATTTGTGGCGGAACTCGAAAAAACAATACCCCACTATGAACTCCGCCACATTATCAAACCAGGCTTTACTGGCTGGGCACAAATAAAATATAGATATGCCAATACCACCGCAGGCTCAAAAGAAAAATTCCAATATGATTTATATTATATTAAAAATAGAAATATCTTCCTAGATTTTGGAATAATTTTAAGAACCATACAAATTATATTTACCCACTGATTACTATGAGTAACGCAAAAATTACAATTATCAAACCCAAAAAACTTTTCAGTTTCGCCGACCTAAAAGAAGTTTGGGACTATCGGGAGCTTTTATATTTTTTCACTTGGAGAGATCTGAAAGTTCGATATAAACAAACTGCCATCGGAGCACTGTGGGCAGTATTTCAACCCCTGTTAACAATGGTGGTATTTTCTTTATTTTTCGGTCAATTATTGAAAGTTCCGTCGGATGGAGTGCCCTATCCTATTTTCGTCTATACGGGATTACTGTTCTGGCAATTTTTTTCTACTGCCCTTGCAGACACCAGCAATGTCTTGATCGTGAACCAAGCTATTATCACCAAGGTTTACTTTCCTAGATTACTCTTGCCTCTTTCAACGGTCGCCACAAAATTTATAGACTTCCTAATAGCTTTAATTATCTTAATATTCATGATGATTTATTATGGATACACCCCTCACCTCGTGGGCTTGTTTATACTGCCACTTTTGTTATTGATCACCTCCATGGCATCAGTTGGACTGGGGCTTTTCCTTGCGTCTATAAATGTGAAATATCGTGACGTTCGGTACATACTGCCATTTTTCATTCAAATTTTATTGTTTGTTACGCCGGTTATTTATCCTGCAGGTATTTTGGGTAAATATTCTTGGGTGTTAGCACTCAACCCCATGATGGGAGTTATCCAAAGTGCCAGAGCCGCACTTTTAGGCACGACGGTACTCAACTGGCTGCTCGTCAGCATCTCACTTTTGGCTACAGCCTGCATTTTAGCGGTGGGTATTTATACATTCAAAAAAACGGAAAGGTATTTTGCAGATATAATATAAAAACATGAAACCGATCATACAAGTAACAGGAATAGGGAAAAAATATAACATCAAACACCAGCAGGGTGGCTACGTAGCGCTACGTGACGTATTGTCTAATGTGTTTAGAAATCCATTCAGTTTTCTAAAATCTAAAGCCAAAGAGTTAACTGGGCTCGACAAAAAAGAAGAGTTCTGGGCACTACAAGATGTAAATTTTTCAGTATCTAAAGGAGAAATGGTTGGGATCATCGGTCGAAATGGCGCTGGTAAATCCACCTTACTCAAAATTCTTTCACAGATTACCCCTCCTACTACTGGAGAAATACGGATAGACGGAACGGTCGGTAGCTTGCTCGAAGTTGGAACTGGTTTCCACCCAGAACTTACTGGTAGGGAAAATATTTTCTTAAATGGTGCCATACTCGGAATGAAGAAACAAGAAATTATCAGGAAATTTGACGAAATTGTAAAGTTCGCTAATGTAGAAAAATTTATAGACACCCCCGTGAAATATTATTCCAGCGGTATGTATGTACGTCTCGCCTTCTCTGTCGCGGCCCACATGGAAACAGACATTCTGATTATTGATGAAGTCCTCGCCGTTGGTGATGCAGAGTTTCAGAAAAAATGTCTAGGTAAATTGGAAGATATCACTAAAAAAGAAGGTAAAACCATACTGTTTGTGAGCCACAACATGGCGTTGATCAAGCAATTATGTAAAAAAACCATCCTACTTTCCAAGGGCGCGGTGAAAATGGTAGGGCCAACTGATGATGTGCTTGCATTTTATGCAAATGACAAAAACACTACAGAAGAAGTGCAGGATTTCTTGCCGCTTGACCAAGCCGTCAGTAAAAGTGGGGTGAGGTTTAGTGGTGTTAAAATTTCAAATCAAAAGGGTCATTCTGTATTTCAAAGTGACGATAAATTAAAAATTGAACTCAAATATGAAAGTGATTTGAAAGAAAAGATCGGCGAGGTAAGGATCGTGATTACAATAATAAGCGAACTTTCTGAGCAAGTAGTATTAAGATTAGACAGTGATATTCCGATTCAAACTATCTCAGAAAATATTCCCGCCGAAGGTACAGTAGTCTGCGAAACCCAACACTTGAATCTAGCGGAGGGGTCATATATAGCGGACATAGATTTTTTGATTGGCGGAATAAGTGTTCATTACGTCCGAGGTGCTGGAAAATTTGAGGTAGAGACTTCTTTAGACGCATACCATTTTAAAAAATACCCAGACAATACTGTTTGTGATAATATTATTAAATACGATTTTAAATTAAAATGAAAAAAAATACAAAGGGAATAATATTGGCAGGTGGTAGTGGAACGAGACTCTATCCAATAACCGCAGCAGTCAGCAAACAAATGTTGCCTGTGTATGATAAGCCGATGATTTTTTATCCACTCTCAGTTTTGATGTTGGCAGGAATCAGAGAAATTCTAATTATCTCCACGCCTCATGATTTACCAAATTTTCAGAAACTTTTAGGAAACGGGGAGAATTTAGGGCTTTCTCTTTCGTACGCGGAGCAACCATCTCCAGATGGATTAGCTCAAGCTTTTATTTTGGGTGAGAAATTTATTGGCAAAGATAATGTAGCCATGATACTGGGTGATAATATTTTTTATGGTAATGGTTTAACTAAAATATTAAAAGAGGCGATAAACAAAAAAAGTGGTGCCACTATTTTCGGATATTATGTGATTGACCCAGAAAGATTTGGTGTAGTTGGGTTTAATAAAGAAGGCACAGTAACATCTATCGAAGAAAAGCCCAAAATACCTAAATCTGATTATGCCGTCACTGGTCTTTATTTTTACGACAACAGGGTTGTTGATTTTGCAAAGAAACTCAAGCCAAGTGCTCGTGGAGAGCTTGAGATAACAGACATCAATCGACTATATTTGAAAGCAGGCGCTTTGAATGTCCAATTGCTCGGTCGTGGCTTTGCGTGGCTCGATACTGGAACCATCAGCTCTCTCATGAGTGCTAATGATTTCATCAGAATAGTAGAAGAAAGACAAAATACCAAGATCGCTGTTCTCGAAGAAATCGCTTTCAAAAACGGGTGGATCACATACGACAAACTTGTACAAGCAGCTAAACGATACGGAAAATCGGAATACGGTGCGTACCTAATGCGTGTAACAAATGAAACAAATCCCAAAAACCAAAAGTATTTGCGACTTAAAAAATAATGAAAATTACTGAAACAAAACTAGAGGGTGTGCTGATTATAGAGTTGGATGTTTTTAATGATAACCGTGGATGGTTTGCCGAGTTCTATAATAAAAAAAAATTAGCCGATTCTGGTGTGCAGATTGATTTTGTGCAGGTCAACCATTCTTTCACAAAAAACAAAGGCACCCTTCGAGGACTGCATTTCCAAAACCATCCCCATGCCCAAGCCAAGCTTGTAAGCTGCATTAAAGGGGCTATTTTAGACGTAGCGGTAGATTTAAGGAAAAACTCGCCAACGTACAAAGAATGGCTATCGGTCGAGTTGAGCGAAGACAACAAGAAACAACTTCTCGTTCCGCGAGGATTTGCTCATGGAATTTTGACACTCACTGACGACGCACACATATACTATAAAATAGATAACCATTACAACAAAGAGGCGGAAGGATTTCTCCATTATGGTGATCCGGAGCTTAATATAGACTGGGGCATCGATAATCCAATCCTCATAGAGAGAGACGCGAATGCTCCTTTTTTAAAAGACTGCGATAGTAATTTCGAGTAATTATTTATGAAAATTCTTGTAACTGGTGGCGCTGGTTTTATAGGCTCAAATTTTATTGTTCACATGCTAGCGAAATATCCCACATATGAAGTGGTGAATTTAGACAAGCTGACATACGCCGGAAATCTTGCAAACCTTAAAACCGTGGAGGACAATCCTCGGTATGCATTCATTCAAGGCGACATCTGCGACAAAGAAGTTGTACGCCAAGTCATGGTCAGTTGCGACACAGTTGTGCATTTTGCTGCAGAGTCTCATGTAGATAGATCTATCACTGACCCGAATGAATTTATAGCAACAAACGTTCTTGGTACTGGAATCCTGCTTAGTGTCGCAAAAGATTTGAATATCAAGAGATTTCACCACGTTTCAACTGACGAAGTATTCGGTACTCTTTCTCTGGAAAACCTAAGTGAAAAATTTAACGAGCAAACTTCCTACTCTCCTCGATCTCCGTATGCGGCCTCCAAGGCCGGGTCAGATCATTTGGTTCGAGCATATATAGAGACATACAACTTCCCGGCCACAATTTCAAACTGCACAAACAATTACGGACCATATCAATTCCCTGAAAAAATAATACCTCTTTTTATCCTGAATGCTCTTGCAGATAAATCCTTACCCATTTATGGTTCAGGCCTCGCTGTGCGAGATTATTTATATGTAACAGATCATTGTATCGCGATTGATCTGATCTTACACAAAGGAACACTCGGTGAAACGTATTGTATCGGTGGAGATGCTGAAAGAAACGGGCTCCAGATTTCTGATTCAATTCTAGAAATTGTAGGCAAGCCAAAAACCTTGAAAATATTTGTCGAAGACCGCAAAGGCCATGACCTACGATACGCAATGGATTATTCGAAAATCAAAAAAGAACTCGGATGGCAGCCATCAGTCACATTTGAGGAAGGAATCAAAAAAACTATTGAGTGGTACAGGAAATAAAAATATATAAAAAACAAAGGCTCGGGGTCTGTGGTAGACGCCCGAGCCAATGCAAAACGATATTGTGCTAATGTGCTAATAGTACATGGTGAAAGCCTGTCGCCAGGCCTCCACCACATAGAGGGCCTGATCTAGACGCTTGCGCGTCATGGCCGGGTCCTTCTCCTCCTCCTCTACCTGCTGCGGTGGATAGGTAATGTCCACCTCGAGAGAAGTCACCACACCCCCCTCTGCTATGATGGCGAGGGGAGCAAGGAGGTTGGGGTAGATGTCAGCGACCCCATACACTGTGGGGTCACACTCTGCATACATCTCAAGCCCCCGGCGATTAAAAAAGACGGGGCCGAGCATGGGATCGAAGGTCTCTCCCTCGACCCCGAACAACGTGTTGTACAGCCGGTTGCACACCGGCTCGGACTTCTGCTGGGTCGGAGACCATGTGAGCCAGCTGGCTTCCGATCGACTGAAAAGGAGCGCACTCGCGCCCTTCTCCTCCATTCGCTCGATGGCCTTCGGAAGATAGGGAAGCAAGTACGGCTTCTCCTCTGTCCAGAGGGCGTAGCCCTCGTTTCCAATTAGGCCAAGCGCCATCTTTGCTAGAAGACGGCGTTCAGCTCCGTGCGGGCGGCCGTCCTGCACGAGAACGGTTGCTCCCAGTTGCCGGAGAGCCTTGTTCGTTTCGTCATGAGGCCCGCTCGATACGAGAACGGGCGAGCCCAGCTTCTGCGCGTGCTCTATGAGCGAGCACGACAGCCCAAACCTTACACCTTCAGGTTTGGGGTAAAACCCAGCCGTCATAACCACTGCCTGTTTCATTTTTTTTTGTGTAAATCAAAGTGCTCTCGGGGCACGGTGCCCCACTTCTGTATCTATCTACTATTATATCACCTTCGAATAAAAAAGTCAACTACCCGTAGTGGCTGAGTTCAACTTGCTAATGCAACACCGTTTATGAATATGCAATGAATTCAATCTATGATATAATCAGAAAATTATGAAAGGTTTGGATAATTTGCCACTTAATAAAGAAGAGTGGTCCGATTGGGTAAATCTAACAAAACGCATACGTTTTGTTGATGATAAAATTCCAAAAGAAGCATTTTTTGCTTGGTGTGAATACTTTTATACTGTGCCTATGGAATTGATGGGGTTCCGTATTGTTAATCAAAAACCAGAGATTTTGCTTATATACAGAAAGGACGAATACTATGACGGATACCATGTCCCAGGAGCTGTATTGATACCTGGGCAAAAAATAGAAGACGCATTAAGCAATCTATTAAAAAGAGAGTTGGGAGATAATGTACGAATAAATCATCTTGAGTTTGTAAAATATTTTGAAATGTTAAAAGGTTCCGGAATTGGACAAAACTCTAGGGGGCATGAAATAAAGATTGTATTTGCGGGAAAAATAGAAGGAGAACCAAAGAACGGAGAATGGTTTGCAAAAAACAATTTGCCTAATAATATTATTCCGGGATTTGTTTATATAATTCCTTATATGTTTGATTGGGCAGAAAAAAATCTTACAAAATGAAAAAAATATCTTTGAGTATTTGTATTCCGACATATGAAATGGGAGGCAGAGGGAAAGACCTACTGAAAAAAAGTTTGGGTATTTTGAATACTCAGACATATAAAGACTTTGAGGTTGTTGTTTCTGATAATTCCAAAGACGACGAGATAAAGAATTTGTGTGCAGAAGTAGGGTACTCTGCTCTTTCTATCAATTATTTCAAAAGTACTCGCATTGGAATGGCGCAAAACACCAATGAAGCGATGAGGCACGCTAAAGGTGAGATTATTAAAATATTGTATATGGATGATTATCTCGCAGATGAAAATTCACTCAAAAAAATAGTAGAAAACTTTAATGGTTACTGGATGGTTACGGGCTGCGAACATGACGACGGAATCAAAAGATACGGCCCTCATTACCCTACATATAATAAGAAAATATACTTAGGCAAAAATACTATTGGTTCCCCTTCTGTGCTCGCGATAAAAAACGAAAACCCATTACTCTTTGACGAAAATATGACATGGCTTCTTGATTGTGATTACTACAAAAGAATGTATGACGCATATGGAGAACCAACTATATTAAACGACATCAATGTCGTAATCGGTACAGGGAAACATCAAGTTACAAACATGTTGTCCAATGTTACCAAGAAAAAAGAGCTTTATTATATGATAAAAAAACACAAACAAGAGCTTTTGTCTTGGTTAAAATTATGGTAATATAAAAATCTATGATACCAGTATTGAAACCGACAATAGACGAACGAACAAAGAAAGAACTCTTAGAAGTACTCGATTCCGGTTGGTGGGGTTTTGGGCCAAAAACCCTAGAATTTGAACAAAAATTCGCTAAATATGTAGGAGCAAAATACTGCGTAGGTATGAATTCCGGAACTTCCGCGCTCGATTTATGCTTAAAAGTTTATAATATACACGGGGGAGAACTTATAACCACAGCAATGACTTTCGTGTCAGATGCTATTGTTGGTGAATGGAACGGTATGGATGTTACTTTTGCGGATATTGATCCTGATTCTTTGTGTCTCGATCCAAAAACTCTAGTGGTCACACCCAAAACAAAAGCCGTCATCACTGTTGACTCACACGGCAGACTGGCGGACATCAAAGGCATCCGCAAAAAATTTAAAGGATTAATTATCGAGGATGCAGCTCACGCAATGTACACTCCGGGTGCTGGTAAAGATGCTGACATAACTGTCTGGAGCTTTCAAGCTGTAAAATCTATGCCGATGTGGGACGGCGGTGCCATCACCACCAACGACGAAGCTGTCTATAAAAAATTACGCACACTCACCTGGCTAGGTGTTGAAAAATCTACATATGATAGAGTCTTAGGCAAAAAATACACTTGGGATTACGACATAACCCAATCCCAAGGAATCAAGGCATATATGACTGATGTACAGGCCATTGTGGGATTGGGCCAACTTCGCAGACTAGAAAAAACAAATGCTCGAAGAAGAAAAATAGAATCTATGTACAATGTGGCATTCAAGAATATGCCAGAAATACAGACACCTATGCATTCCCATACCGTGCAGTACTATACTATGAAATGCAGGGACCGGAATGAACTGGGGGAATTCTTGGCTGAAAATGGCATAGCCACGTCTGTACACTTCAAACCCCTGTCTGAGATGACGTACTGGAAGAAAGCAGTCAAAAGACCGATACCTGTCACTGATAAAGTATGGTTAAAATTACTTTCTCTCCCAGTTCATAATGCCCTCACAGACAAAGAAGTTAAATTCATCATCAAAAAAGTAACGGAATTTTACACTAAGCAAAAGTAAGAGCAAATAATATGAAAATATTAATTACTGGAGGTGATGGAAAGTTGGCCACAGAACTTAAAAAACACTTAAAAGGAGATTATTTAAATAGAGAGGATTTAGACTTCACGCAGTCTATAAAATTAGAAAAAAAATACGACCTTATTGTGCACATGGGTGCATATACAAATGTAAAGCTCGCTGAACATGAGGGCAGAGATGACTGCTTTAATGTAAATGTTTACGGAACATTTAATCTAGTACGGCACTATAAAGATACTCCTTTTATTTTTATATCTACTGAATATGCACATCAACCTATCGGGGTATATGCTTTGACCAAAAAGCTTGGAGAAGAAATTGTAAAGACTCATCCAAATCATCTCATTCTGAGGACTTTGTTTAAACCAAATCCCTTCCCTTTCCCAAAGGCATACATTGATCAATACACGCAGGGGGACTATGTGGATGTCATCGCAGCATTGCTCGCGAAAATAATTTTAGATTGGGACAGGAAAACCTCTAGTCTAGAATATCTCGGTACTGGCAGAAAGACCATGTTTGAACTCGCAAAGCGGACTCGGCCGAATGTAGAACCAAATAGCGTAGAAGACTACATTAAAGAAACAGGCACTCCTATTCCAAAAGATTATGACAAAATGAAGCTTCCCAACGTCACATTGTGCTGCATAGGATCCGAAAAATATAAAGCTCAACAACAAAAAGCTCTGGATTATAGTTCTAAAGATATAGAATTTGGTGAAGTCAAAAATATTATTGTCGACACAAATACCATAGATGAGTGGAACAGAGCGGTTGTGTTTGATTTGGGGGACCATGTAAATACCGAATTTGCTTTACTGATACACCCTGATGGTTTTGTGGTACATCCTGAGCTCTGGAATGACGAATGGCTACAATATGATTTCATTGGGTCCCCCTTCCCCACGCCAAAAGATAATTTCTCTTATCGGGATGTAAATGGGGTCATTCAAAGAGTTGGTAACAGTGTGTCGCTACGAAGCAAGAAACTTTTAGATCTGCCTAAAAAAATCGGAATGGAATGGAAAGCTTTTCATGGTTTTTATAATGAAGATGGTTACGTTTCGGTAAACATGCGACATGTATTTGAAGAGCATGGGTGTATATTTGCTCCCCTTGAGGTAGCAAAATATTTTGGTAGAGAGTCCGAAATCGCAGAGAACAAAGACATCCAGAAAACTTTTGTTTTTCATAAACACCAAGGTCGCAATAAAAATTATCCAAATTTTGAAAAATGATTCTAGGCATATTTCACAGGGGCTCTGGAATGGGGAATCAGTTATTCCGCTATGTTGCAGCTCGAGTCATAGCACTTGATAAGGGCTATGACTTTTCTATGATTAACCCGAAAGGATTTAAGGCGGCCTCTTTCATGAAACTAGACATGGGGAAACCAAACAATGTGGATTTCTGTATTGAAGAGCCCGCAGGAAAAGTTATCGCCCATAGTGACATACCCCTGTGGGAAGAAAAAAAACTGCTCCTAGGTGATATCGACATACGAGGATACGACAGAGAATTTTATACCATCAAAGACAACACCATTATAGATGGTGAATTTCAGGGAGAACAATATTTTATCCACCATAAGAGTGAAATCCGTGGATGGCTACAAGTAGAAAACATGGAGTTACCGGAAGATTTGTGTATTATAAATTTCAGGGGTGGAGAATATGTGGGTGCAAAAGATTTATTTCTAGCCAAGAGTTACTGGCAAAATGCAGTCACAAATATGCGCAAAAAAAATCCTGCAATGAAGTTTTCTGTAGTAACCGATGACACAGAGACTGCGAGAAAATTTTTCCCCGATTTTGAAATTACACACAAGCTGAAAAATGATTACACCAAAATTCAAAATGCTCATTATTTGATAATACCAAACTCTAGTTTTGCGCTGTTACCTGCCTGGCTCAATGAAAAAGCAAAACTGGTAATAGCACCAAAATATTGGGCTCGGCACAACATATCTGATGGGTATTGGTCTTGTGAATACAATATAATCAAAGGATGGATGTACCAAGACAGACTAGGCAATTTGCAAGACTACGGCGCCTGCTTGCTCGATTTACAAGCATACAAAGAAAAGATGAAATACGACACCTCGCCGATAACTCGAGAAAAAAGCACTGTAAGAGAAAAAATTATTAGAATTCTACCCAAAAATATAAAGAAAATTTTTAAAAAACTGCTCAAATAAATGAAACTGAAAGACACATTTTTAATGGTTTCGAATTACAATGCTGATATAAGCTGGATTTTGGACTATACAGACAATTATCTCATCTACGACAGAAGTGAAACCGATGAATGGATCAAGCCTTTTGACTCTAAAAAAGTAATCAAAGTGCCCAATATAGGATGGGATATTTATGATAAATTTACATTTATTATTGACCATTATGAAAACCTGCCAGAAACAATGATCCTCACGAAAGGAAATATTTTCAAATACATAACCGAGACGGAGTTTGACGAGGTGTGCAACAACACATCATTCACCCCTCTTTTCTCGAAACATCACCCCGTGCAACCTGGTGTTGCATTCTATTCGCCTGACGGAATGTACAATGAGATAAACAATAGCTGGTATTTGAATGTATTCTCTACAACATACTTCAAAACATATGATGATTTTATCTGGCGCTATGTTAAAAAATCGCCTAAGTATGTAAAATTTGGACCTGGCTCCAACTATCTTGTAACTAAAAGTGATGTTCTGCAGTACCCAAAATCTTTCTATCAGAAGCTACGATCGTATATAGATTATAGTGCTCACCCTGGTGAGGCCCAAATCATGGAAAGAATTTTATATTACTTGTGGAAAGGAGAACTCGACTTACATTTGGGGTGGCAATATAAAGTTAAAAACTATTTTTTAAAAACAATAGCAAATGTAATTTTTGATATTAAAACAATCGTAAGGAAAAATAAAAAAAAAGAAATCACTTATTATTCTCCGCACGAATTGATTGAACACAGAAAGAAGATAAAAATTTATGACATCTTTACCTATAATGGAGAGGAAGATCTGCTGGAAATTAGGCTCAATATTCTATATAATATGGTGGACGAGTTTATCATAGTGGAAGCCACAACGACTTTTAGTGGAAATCCAAAACCTCTTTACTTTGAAAAACACAAAGTGCGCTTCGCCCCATTCCTTCATAAAATCAAATACTTTGTAGTCGATGACTACCCCAATGATACAGAAATAATCAAAGCGGCAGAAGAGAGCCCGAACGTCCCAAAGCATGGGCCCGAACACTGGCGGAGAGAATTTTATCAAAAAGAAAGCATTAAGCGAGCTCTCACCCACCTCCAAGATGAAGATATATGCTTCGTCGGAGATGTGGATGAGATATGGAATTTGAAAGCCGGACTACCCAAAGAGAACGCAGTGTATAAATTAGAACAACTCGTATACGTATATTATCTAAATAATAGATCGAGTGAACCTTGGAAAGGAACGCTCCTTACGACATATAAACATATCAAAGAAGGCTGCCTCAACCACCTAAGAACAAATGGTGGTTGGAGCGTACTACCCGACAGCGGTTGGCATTTTACCTCCATGGGCGGAGTGGATGAAGTCCGAAGAAAACTCAATGACAGTTACACAAAAGATAGCTATAATACATCTGAAGTTCAAGACAAGCTAGAGGAAAGATTCGGCACAAAAGACTACATCGGCAGGAACAAATTTAAATTTTGGTTCGACGAATCTGATCTACCTCGATATATTCTAGAAAACAAAGAAAAGTACCAGCATTTATTCAAACAGCAAGATGAATAGCCCGAACCACAACACTATAGATGTAGTCATCCCTGTCTATAACGGGGAAAATTTTATATTAAAAGCTTTGGAGTCAGCTGCCAATCAAACCCTTCCCCCTAGAAGCATTATCGTAGTAGATGACGGCTCAAACGACAATACGTATTCTATGGTTACAGAATACGCTCAAACTTCACCTTTAAAAATAAAGCTTATAAAGAAAGAAAACGGCGGGCTTTCTTCTGCCCGAAATGCGGGTATTCTGGAGAGCACCGCGGATTTGATCGCATTTCTCGATGCCGACGATATGTGGCTCCTAAACAAACTGGAAGAACAATCAGAGATATACAATGCGACTAAATTTAAGAACTTGGCTCTTGTGTATTGTGATTACGACGTGATTGATACAGGCGGAAATATTAAATATCAAAATTACAAAGCACCGCTTGATAATAAAAGAATGAGGGGTATGGTGTTTAAAAAACTATTAGAAAGAAATCAAATAGCCTCTAGTGGTAGCGGGGTTTTAATTAAAAGAGAAGTTTTTGACACAGTGGGTCTTTTTGATGAAAAACTTAAATTTGCTGAAGATTGGGATATGTGGCTTCGAATTGCCAAGAAATTTGAAGTTGATTTTGTGCCCAAAGTACTGGTGCACATTCGCAAGCATCCACAGAACATGACATACGATTCCTCAAAAACATTCAGGAACGAGCTCGATTTTTACAATAAATGGATCTCTATTATTGATGGACAGTATCCTGTACCCTTGTTTTGGGCTGACAAAATCACATTCCGAATACTCTCTCGATTGCCAAAAACAGACTTTATTTCAACATTACAGAGCAGTATGCCGACCACACACTATCAAAAAATGTTTAGAAAATCATTCGGCTCGATGTCACTATACATCCCAATATTTCTTCTGCGACAAACATACAACACACTGTTTTATCCAAACTATCTATCGATCGTTACCGGTTTTATAAAACATACCGGCAAATAATATTACAGATTTTTATATAGTGAGTACACTGAAGTAGCAATATATCGAAAAGGCGCAACCAGCAAAAGTTTATTCCCGAGCAAACGAATCCACAGGCTCACTGCTGATGATAGATAGTTGGGGTACACATCTTTGTACTTTCCAATATTTGTTATAGATTTTCGAAGTTGCTCAACCTTGTTTTTCGAACTTATACTTTCACTTCGAAGCAGAAGCCTAACGCTATATGAAGAGATATTTGCAAGTTTACCAACACTTCCCAGTTTTAGCCACAAATCATAATCTTCTATGTGCCTAACTTCTTCACTCTCCGAATATCCTCCCTGCTGAAGCGCGATGTCTCTACGAAATACAACTCCAGAATGCACAAAACAATTTTTGCGTAACATACCAGCTCGGATATCCCCATCTTTTTTTGGGTTTGCGCGTCTAAATATTTCCGTACCTTGTTCGCTTACCGCAACAAAACCAGTGCCAATCAACACATGATCTTGGTTGTTTTCTAAAAATTCAATCTGTTCTTTTAATTTATTTATATCAATCCAAACATCATCGTCATCAATCCTGGCGATATATTTGCCTTTGGCTTCTGCTAAGCCTCTATTAAGAGTTTTTTGTATGCCGAGGTTTGTATCATTTTTGAAATACTTAATTCTATGATCATTTACTGTAAAACGAGCAGCGATTTCGGCTGTGTTATCTGTAGCTCCGTCATCTATAACCAAGAGCTCCCACGACGCATGGGATTGACCCAAAACGCTCTCTATGGCACCTTGTATGCGCTTTGCGCCATTGTAGGTAGGCAGTATGATTGAGATCAGTGTATCCATATTATATTCGTATCCAATCGCTAGGTATCAAATCACTTGTATCTATTGCGGCGTCAGGGAACCATTGCTTGGGGCACACATCA